>Ga0182742_1001883_pt1 | contig 25166 bp, 26 predicted proteins | sample eDN5th37CBELigMG_FD_128880 | JGI IMG/M metagenome (GOLD analysis project Ga0182742, IMG submission 128880) | Enriched Miracle-Growth compost microbial communities from Emeryville, California, USA - eDNA 5th pass 37_C BE-Lig MG (version 2)... ...
CTCGGGTTGGCTGGGTTGCTGTGTGGTAACAACATCCTACCAACTCGGGCCGGCCTTCCTCTTCTGCTTCAAACCCTTAGCGCCATCCGTCAACGGCGCTGGGACTTATCTAAGTGCCATTAGCGTTAGGTCAGTTCGCGCATCTCGTGTGGTTCGATACCAAGTCGGTGCTCCGGAGCATTCCGTTTCTGGTGCTGCTGGCGTTCGGACTGCTCAACTATCTCGGCGGTTCACTGGCGATCGACAACACGTTCGGCACGCCCATCTATCCGGTCACGGCGCTGATGATGCAGTCCATGCAGGGCAGCTATCAGTTCCTGCTGAACATCATCGTGGCGTTCTATGCCGGCGATGTGTTGTGGCGTGAGCGCGATGCCAGGCTCGCCGCGGTGACCGACTCGATGCCGGTGCCGAACTGGGTGCCATTGCTCTCGAAGCTGGGCGCCGTGACCGCGGTCGTCATCTGCTTCATCGCGTTCGGCGTGCTCGCCGCGATCGGCTTCCAGCTGTGGCGGGGCTACACGAACATCGAACCGCTGGTGTATCTGCAGGCTGCGCTCATCGATTCCTGGCCGTTCGTGTTGATGGGCGCGCTGGCGCTGTTCCTGCAGATCGTGAGCAATCAGAAGTTCATCGGTTATCTGCTGCTGATACTAGTCATGCTCGCGCAGATCGTGCTGAGTCAGATCGGCTACGAGCACAACTTGTATCTGTACGCAGGCGCGCCGCTCATGAGGTATTCGGACATGAACGGCTACGGCCATTTGCTGCAGCCGTTCTTGTGGTTCCAGATGTACTGGACGCTGTTCGCTGCGATGCTGGTCGTGCTGGCGAACGCGTTTTGGGTGCGAGGCACGGCGTCGCAATGGAGTCGCCGGTGGCGCGACGCGTTGCGCAGTCTGCGCGGCCCGCAAGCAGCGGTGCTTACCAGCCTGGCGCTCGCTTTCTTCGTCACGGGCGGCTGGATCTTCTATAACACCAACATCATCAACGAATATCTGCCCGAGGATGTGGCGCTGGATCGCCAGGCGCGCGCGGAGAAGGAATATCGCCAGTTCAAGGATCTGCCACAGCCTCGAATCCTCGACGTGCGCGCCGACGTGGATATCTATCCTGAGCAACGACGTTCGGTCGTTCGCGGTCATTATCTTCTGGCCAACAAGCATGACGTGGCGATTCCCGAACTGCACGTCTACAGCCATCCGAGCTCACGAGTCGAAGTGACCGCGCCCGCCGGGCTGGTCCTGAAGAAGGAAGATCGCCAGATCGGCGTGCGTATCTACGACCTTCCCGAACCGATGGCGCCGGGGGCGACGATCGATTTCGAGTTCACCGCCGAGCGTGCCGAACGAGGCTTTACCAACAGCGGTATGCCGCCATCGACGGGTGCTGGCGATATGCGCTCGACCCTCAATGCCAACGGCACGTTCTTCAACAGCAGCGAGTTGCCGCAGTTCGGCTACGACGAGTCGCGCCAGATCCTGGATCGCAACGAGCGACGCAAGCGCGGGTTGGGCGAAGTGCCGCGCAAGGCGAAGCTGGAAGACGAGCATGCGCGCGACAGCATGGGATTCAACGATGGCGGCTGGATCAACTTTGAAGCGACGGTGAGCACCAGTGCCGACCAGATCGCTCTCGCGCCGGGCTACCTGCAGCGCGAGTGGACGGAGAACGGCCGCCGCTACTTCCATTACAAGATGGACCGCCCGATGCTGCCGTTCTACTGCTTCCTGTCGGCGCGCTGGGAAGTGGCGCGCGGGGAGTGGCAGGGAATGCCCATCGAGGTCTATCACGATCCCAAGCATGCGTATAACGTCGAGCGCATGATCGAGGCGACCCGCAAGTCGCTCGATTACTTCACCACGAACTTCTCGCCGTATCAGCATCGGCAGGTTCGGATCCTGGAATTTCCACGTTACGCCAAGTTCGCGCAGAGCTTCGCGAACACGATTCCGTTCTCGGAGAGCATCGGGTTCATCGCCGACCTCACCGATCCCGAAAGCATCGACTACGTGTTCTATGTCACCGCGCACGAAATGGCGCATCAATGGTGGGCTCATCAAGTCATCGGTGCGAATGTACAGGGGCAAACCATGCTGATGGAGTCGATGTCGCAGTACTCCGCGCTCATGGTCATGGAAAAGGAATATGGGCGCGAGCACATGCGCCGTTTCCTCAAGTACGAGCTGGACCGCTATCTGCGCGGCCGTGGCGGCGAGTTGATCGAAGAGCTGCCGCTCATGCGGGTCGAGGACCAGCAATACATTCACTATGGCAAAGGTTCGGTGGTGCTGTACCGGCTACGCGATGAGGTCGGCGAGGAGAACCTGAATCGCGCGCTGGCGAATTACATTCGCGACAAGGCGTTCCAGCAGGCGCCCTACACGACGACGCTCGAGTTGGTCGATTACATCCGCGCGCAGACGACGCCGGACAAGTATGCAGCGATCGATGAATTGCTCGCCAAGATCGTTCTTTACGACAACCGCGTCGTATCGGCGACGGTGGTGCCGAACAACGGCAAGTACGACGTGACGATCGAGTACCGGGCCGCGAAAAGCGAAAGCGACGGCATGGGGCGCGAGACCGGCATGGCGCTGGACGATTGGATCGAGGTTGGCGTGTTCGCGCGCCGAGACGGCAAGACCGAGCGATCGGAAGAGCCGCTCTATCTGGAACGCAAGCTCATTACGCAGCCGAGCGGCAAGTTCACGGTGACGGTGGACGCGCTGCCTTACGAGGTTGGCTTCGATCCGTACAACAAGCTGATCGACCGGTTGCCGGACGACAATCGCAAGGCCGTGAAGCTCGGAGATGTATCGACGGCGCCGCGAGCATCCGAGCAGGGGGCGGGCAAGAGTTGAAACGACGACTGACGGCCGCTGGTGCGGCCGTCAGTCCCACGCTTCACGTACGAGGGGGGATCAATCCAAACTGCCCGTTCTGGTAGTCCCGGAACGCCTGCTCGATCTCCTCGCGCGTGTTCATCACGAACGGACCATAGCGCGCGACAGGTTCGTTCAACGGCTTGCCCGAGAGCAGCAGGATCTCGGCCGGGCCACTTGCCTCCGCACTCACGCCAATGCGCACCGAGTCGCCCGAGCCGAGCAGTGCCGCTTCGCCTTCGGCGACCTGGCGCTGATCGCTGCCGATGACCGCCTTGCCTTTGAAGACGTACACCAGGCCGCTCTGCTCGACAGGCACCGCCTGCAGCAACTCGCCACCCGGCTGGATCGTGAAATGCAGCATCTGGATCGGCACTCGCGTATCGATGCGCGCGGCCTTGCCCAGCGACTCGCCAGCGATGACTCGAACGAGCACGCGACCGTCTTCGGACGTCGCCTGCGGAATGTCCGAGGCCCGCAAAGTCTGATAGCGCGGTGTCATCATCTTGTCGACAGCCGGCAGGTTCACCCAGATCTGGAAGCCCTCCTGGTTGCCGCCTTCACGATGAAAGCGCTCGGTCGGCATCTCGGAATGGATCACGCCGCCGCCGGCGGTCATCCACTGCACGTCGCCCGGACGAAGCACGTCGGCATTGCCGAACGAGTCGCGATGCTCGTTCTCGCCGGCGAGCACGTACGTCACCGTCTCGAAGCCGCGATGCGGATGATCGGGGGCGCCCAACGCGCTGCCGGGCGGCCACTGCACCGGCCCGAGATGATCGATCAGCAGGAACGGATCGAAGTGGCTGAAGCCCTGGATGGGAAACGGCCGACGCACGGGAAAGCCGCCGCCTTCGATGGTGCTCAAGGACTGCACCACCCGGGCGACTCGCCGCGGGCTGGCCTGGGGGGAGATATTTGAAGTCATGGGGTTGATAGCGTTCATGGCCTAATCCTGCCACTTTTGATGGAGGAGGATCTGCGCGCTGCAAGGCATGAGTCTTATCACGCCGCATCATGACGCGGCGTGCAGTCGTCCATTGGCGACCTGCTGTGTTCGAGGCGGCGACGGGGTAATCTCGCTCTCTTTAACATAGTGACAGAGCGCGCACAGGCGCCGTACCCGAGGGTTCTCGATGACCGTCAAAATGCTGGTCAACATCGACGTCGATGATCTGGCCAAGGCGACCGATTTCTATTGCAAGGCTTTCAATCTGCACGTGGGCCGGCGCTTCGGCGCGGACGCCGTCGAACTGCTCGGCGGCACATCGCCCATCTACCTGCTGGTGAAGCCGAATGGCACCACGGCGTCGGCGACCAGCCGACACCTGCGCTCGTATGCCCGTCACTGGACCCCGGTGCACCTGGACTTCGTCGTCGAGGAGATCGAAGGCGCGCTCGACCGCGCCCGCAACGCAGGCGCGCGCCTGGAGACCCAGGTCAAGACCAACAACTGGGGCAAGATCGCCATGCTCGCCGATCCGTTCGGGCACGGCATCTGCCTGATCGAGTTCATCGGCAAGGGCTACGACGAGATCGCCACCAGCCAGGACGAAAAGCGCCGGTAAGGTGACGCCATGGCACTGGTCTGCTGGAAATGCGGCGCCTCCCTGGCAGAGCTCACGCTGCCGCTGCTCCGCCTCGAGGAATGCCGCCAATGTCACGCGGAGCTGCACGTCTGCAAGCTATGCGAGTGGTACAGCGTTAGCGTCGCCAAACAGTGTCGCGAGACGGTTGCTGAGGAAGTGAAGGACAAGGAACGCGCCAACTTCTGCGATTACTTCAAGCCTCGCGAAGACGCGTACGCCGCGAAGAGCCTGGATGCTGCCGCGAAAGCCCAAGCGGAACTGGACGCGTTGTTCGGCGGCGGGGCAAAGAAGGCAGACGAAATCGCTCAGCCCTCGGCTGCGGAAAAAGCTCGCGCCGAGCTCGAAGCATTGTTCGGCAAGAAGAGTTGAGTCACGGCGTCAAGAATCGTACTTGACGCCACGAACCACCGAGTTGTCACTCCGCCGGCGGCGGATGCACGTCGTGCGACGCCTTGGCTTCGTCCTCCAGCCACTGCATCACCCCCGAGATCATCGGATCGTTCAGCCGGCGCGGTAGACAGACCGCGTAGATCGAATATTCCGACGTAACCTCATTTTCGAAAACTTTCACCAACCGCCCGGCCGCGAGTTCCGAGGCTGCGAACACTTCTGAAGCGATCCCCACGCCCTGGCCGGCGAGTACCGCTTGAAGCATGGAATTGCGGTCGCCGCAGACGATGCCGCGGCGGGCATCTATGCCTTTGGCGCCGACGGCGTCGAGCCAGCGAGCCCATGCGCGATGTGAATCGTCGTGAAGCAATGTGAAATGGCGCAGATCGTTGATTGTTTTCAACGGCGGGCCGCCTTTCAGCAGGTTGGGGGCGCACACCACGATCTCGCGGGGTTGAAGCAACGGCACGACGTGCAAGCCGGGATAATGGCCGCGGCCGAAGCGGATGCCGATATCCACATCTTCGCGCGCGAAATCTACTAAGACGGAAGTCGTGATTACTTGAAGATCGACGTCAGGGAACAATATAGAGAACGAGCGAACGCGAGGCATTAGCCAGCGCGCGTTGAAAGAAGAGAAAGTGGAAATGGTCAGCTTCCGTCGCACTGTCGGCGTCGAAACATCTTCGAGTGCACTAGCCAGCCGGTCGAACGCGGCACGGGTTCCCTCCGCCAGGAGCGCACCCTGAGCCGTCAACCTTAATCCGCGCGGCAAACGCTCGAACAACTTTACTCCGAGGCGTTCCTCGAGCTGCTTCACCTGCCGGCTTACCGCCGCGTGGGTCACGTTCATTTCTTCCGCCGCAGCGCTCAGGTTCAGGTTCCGGGCGGCCACGTCGAAGGCCCGCAGGGGCCCCACTGGTATGCGCTTCATGGGAGTCGCAAGGATGGCTATTGGTATGACTTCAGATCATAGATCGAGAGAACAAAGTATCGCTATTCGCAGAAAATGGCCAGGATCACACTACGCCTCCATGACTAAAGATGCATATCTCAACGGAGGTTTTATGGACGAGTACCTGTTCATGACTCTGGCCAAGCTCAAAGCCGATCGCCTGCGACTGGAACGGGAACAGCGCTCGAGCGCCCCCGATCCCGAGCAGCTTCGCCTGGATATGGTCGAGCCGGTAGAGACGCATCGGCGTTCGGCTCGGTGGTTTTCGCAACAACCCCTATGGAGGGAACAGTCATGAGAACGGCACTGACATTGGCAGCGGCGGTGGTCATCAATGTGACCGCGTTGGCCGCATGGGAATGGAGCGTCACCGAGCAGGTTACGCCGGCCGGTGAAGTCACGATCGTCGAACTGGAAGGAGCTCGCAGCGAAGGAACGGCGCCGGCAGTGTCGCTGGCGCAAGCCGACGCTCACGTCGAGCGGACCAGCAGCAGTCTGTAGCGGTCTTTTAAAAGGAGGGATTTGTCATGGCTTTCGTATTGATCACGCTGACGGCAACACTGATCCTCAACGCGGCGGTGCTCACGTTGTTGAAACTGGGTCTGCAGGATGAGCGCGCGTCGGCCGGATGTTTGTCCGGCCACGTGCCGTGCTGATCGATCGCTCGACGCATCGATGCGCGCCGTTGCCACCTCACGCCGCTTTGGCGATTCCTGCCACCAGCCGGCCGAGTTTCTCGATGGCGCGCTCGATGGTCGGCGTCCACAGCATGCCGCAGCTGATGCGGATGTAATTGCGGTAATCCGCCTTCGCGGAGAACACCAGGCCGGGCGCGATGCCGATGCGGCTCGCCAGCGCGGTACGAAACAACTCGACCCCGTCGACGCCCGCGGGCAATTCGATCCACAGCACGATGCCGCCACTCGGCCGCGCCACGCGCGTTCCTGGCGGAAAGTAACGAACGATCGCATCGACCGCGCTTTGCGAGTTCGCAGCGAGCGTCGTGCGCACTCGTCGCAGGTAGCGATCGTAACCGCCGCTGGCGTAGTAACGGGCGAGCACCAGTTGTTGCAAAGTCGGGCAAGCGACCGACGAAAAGAATTTGGCGCGCGCGATATCGGCATGAAACTGCGGCGTGACTGCCCAGCCGATGCGATAACCGAGCGCGATGGTCTTGGACACCGAGCCGCAGGTGATCACCAGGCCGGCGTCGTCATACGCCCGCAGCGACGTCGGGCGAGTATTGCCGTAATGCAGATCGCCGTAGATGTCGTCTTCGATGATGGGCACTTCGGCGGCGCTGAGAATCGCGACGATCTCACGCTTCGCGTCGTCGGGCGTGAGGCTGCCGGTGGGATTGTTGAAGTTGGGCATGAGCACGGCCGCGGCGAGCCGCGTCGTGCGTGCGATGGTTCTGACGGCGTCGACGTCGATGCCGGTGCTGGTGTGATTGGGAACTTCGACCACTTTCAATCCGAGGTACTCGACCACCTGCAGCACGCCGAAATAGGTGGGCGACTCCACCAGCACGGTATCGCCGGCCTTGCACAACACCTGCAGCGACATGGTGATCGCATCCATTGCGCCGCCAGTGATCACGACGTGTGCGGGATCGGCGGGCGCGCCGGCGAACGTCATGCGTTTGGCGACCTGTCGACGCAGTTCCTCGTGACCCGGTGGCAGCAAACATTCGCCCGCATGAGCGGGATGGTCGCGCAGCACCTCGCGAATCAAATTGTTGAGTCGTTGATTCGGGTACAGCGTCGGCGAGGTGAACGCGCCGTTGAGTTGCAGGATGTCGGGGCGAGCCAGCGCTTCGCGACAGGTGTCGAGCGTTTCCGCCGCGATCGAGACGGGTCGACGAGAGCGGCTGACCTTGGGGCGCGGCGGTGGCACGGCCGCGCGCATCGGTGGGCGAACGTAAAAGCCCGACTGCGGTCGCGCTTCGATCAACCCGATGTTTTCCAGGTGCAGGTACGCCTGCACCACCGTCGAGATGCTGACCTTTGCCGTGCGGCTCATGGAGCGTACCGAAGGAATGCGCTCGTTGCCGCGCAAAGCGCCGCTCGCGATCTGCGCTTCGACCAGGTGCGCGACGCGTTCGTAAAGCAGCGGTTCTTCAGCAGCCATGTGAGTCAACCTCGGGCCAGCTCAACTGTATTGGTCGAGGGTCAGTCTACCTGAGTCTGTACTGCTTGGCAGTAGCAGGTAAGGTAGCCAACCGCGCCAAAGGATTTTTTCATGTCTCTTCCAGCCAGCACGACGCGAATGTCGGCAGGCATGCTCGCCGCCTTCGCTGCCATCTATTTCTTCTGGGGCACGACTTATCTCGCCATTGTGGTGGCGATTCGCGACATCCCGCCGTTCATCAGCGGCTCGATGCGCTTCGTGCTCGCCGGTCTCGCGATGTATGCGTGGCTGCGCTGGCGCGATGCCAAGCCGCTGGCACAGGTGGATTGGAAGATGGCCGCGCTGACGGGCGTGTTGCTCACGGGCGTGGGCAACGGATTCGTGGTCTGGGCCCAGCAAGGCATTCCGTCGGGTATCGCTGCTCTGGTCGTCACAGCCGTGCCGGTCATCGTGTTGTTGCTGGATTGGGCATTTTTCAGCAAGCGCGCGCCGACGCGTCAGGCGTTGATCGGAACGACGGTCGCGGTGATCGGCGTCGTGACCATCGTCACGCACACGCGTTCCCTGTCGGGCGAGGCGCACCCGATTTATCTGTTGTCGCTGCTGCTGGCCACGGTTGGCTGGAGTTTCGGCACGTTGATCCAGAAGCGGGTAGTGCAGCCCGGGACGGTGTTGAGCTTCACCTGCGCGCAGATGTTGTTCGGCGGCTTGTTCCAACTGCTCATGTCGGTCGTGGATGGCGAATGGGCGCATTTCGATCCGTCGGCCGTGAGCTGGGGTTCGCTGGCTGCGGTCGCCTACCTGATCGTGTTCGGCAGCATCGTCGGGCTCAATTGTTATTTGTGGCTGCTGACGAAAGTGGCTGCGCCGAAAGTGGCCACGTATGCGCTGGTCAATCCGGTCGTGGCCTTGCTGCTCGGTGCGATCGTGCTGAATGAGCGTCTTACGTCGCTCGTGATCATGGCGACGGTGCTGGTGCTGGTCGGCGTCGGGCTGGTGCTGTTCCAGGACGTGCTGAAGCCGTCCCGCATCAGGTCGTTTGTGTCGCGACGCGCGCCTGCAATCGCTCGCGGTGAATGACGTACAGCCCGCTGGCAACGATGATGGCGGCGCCGAACAACATGCGCTGATTCGGCACCGTCATCCATAGCAGCCAATCGAACAGCATGCCCCAGGCGAGCGCCGTGTATTCCAGCGGCGCGATCACTGGCGGAGCTGCGAGCCGAAATGCCTGGGTGAGAAAATGCTGGCCGAGCGCGCCGGCGACGCCGATGATCACGATCCAGTACCAGTGATCCCAGGACACCGGCACCCATCCCTTGATCGAAAAAGCCCCGGCGAACACCGCGGTTAAAAGCAGCGCCCAGAACATGGTCGCCGCGCCGGTCTCCGTCGGCTTCAGCACTCGAATCAACAGTGCGCCGAGCGCATAAGCCGCCGCTGAAGCGATCGCTGCCACGCCGCCCAGCAGCGCCATTCCCGTCAGCGCCGCGCCATCGCTGCTCGGTTGCACGACCACGAGCACGCCGAGCATGCCGGCGATCACCGCGAGCCAGCGAGGCCAGCCGACGCGTTCACCGAAGATGGGCACCGACAATGCCGTGATCAGCAGCGGGCCTGACATGAAGATGGTGTACGCGGTAGCCAGCGAGAGATGGCTCACCGAGTAGACGAAGAAGTACAGCGTCGCGACCTGCAGGACGCCGCGTAGCAGATGCAGGCCCCAGCGGTTCGGCACCAGATCGCGCCAGCGCCCCACTGAGGCGGTTGCGAGCAGTAGAAATGGCAGGGAAGCGAGGCCGCGAATGAACGTCACCTGCATGGCAGGATACGTTTCGGCCAGGCGTTTCATGCTCAGGTCCATGACGGCGAAGGTCGCCACCGCGGCCAGCATGCTGAGAATCCCTCGGAGATTGGTCGCGGGCATGAGGAAACGCATGCTACGCGATGAGCGGCAACGCAGCTAGAATGCCCGTTGCTTAGTTCACCGCCCATTGTCGAGATCGATTCATGCGCCAAGCTTTCATCTGCGATGCCATCCGTACCCCCATCGGCCGCTACGGCGGCGCTCTCGCGGGCGTGCGTGCCGACGATCTCGGCGCCATCCCCATCAAAGCGCTGATCCAGCGTAACGCCAAGGTCGATTGGGCGGCGGTCGACGATGTTTACTACGGCTGCGCCAACCAGGCCGGCGAGGACAACCGCAATGTCGCCAGAATGGCTGCGCTGCTGGCGGGGCTGCCGGATGCAGTGCCCGGTGCAACGATCAACCGTTTGTGCGGCTCAGGCCTGGACGCCGTGAATCTCGCGGCTCGCACCATTCGTTGTAACGAGGCCGAGCTCATCATCGCCGGCGGTGTCGAAAGCATGACGCGCGCTCCGTTCGTGATGGGCAAGGCGGACAGCGCGTTCTCGCGGACCGCGAAGATCGAGGACACGACCATCGGCTGGCGTTTCGTCAATCCGATCCTGAAGGCGAAATTCGGCATCGACTCCATGCCGGAGACCGCCGAAAACGTTGCGGCCGAGTTCGGCATCGCTCGCGCCGATCAAGACGCGTTCGCGCTCCGCAGTCAGCAGCGCTATGCCCGCGCGCACGCGGCGAAGTTCTTCGAAAGCGAGCTCACGCCGGTCGAGATCCCGCAGAAGAAGGGCGATCCCATCAAGTTCCTGGCCGACGAGCATCCGCGAGCGACATCGCTCGAAGCGCTCGCCAAGCTGAAAGGTGTGGTGAAGCCGGATGGCTCGGTGACCGCAGGCAACGCATCCGGCGTCAACGACGGAAGCTGCGCCGTTCTGTTGGCGAGTGAAGAAGCGGCTGCGAAATACGGCTTGAAGCCGCGTGCACGCGTGATTGCAACGGCAACTGCCGGTGTCGCTCCCCGGATCATGGGCATTGGCCCGGCGCCGGCGACGCTCAAAGTGCTGAAGCTGGCCAAGCTCGAGATCGGTCAGATGGATGTGATCGAGCTGAACGAAGCGTTCGCGGCGCAGGGCCTCGCGGTGACGCGTCAGCTCGGCTTGCCCGACGACGCCGAACACGTGAATCCGAACGGTGGCGCGATCGCCATCGGTCATCCGCTCGGCGCAAGCGGCGCCCGTCTGGTGACGACGGCGCTGAATCAGTTGGAGAAGACTTCGGGTCGCTACGCTCTGTGCACTATGTGCATCGGCGTGGGGCAGGGCATTGCCATGGTGATCGAGCGCGTATAGCGCTCGTCACTGGCAGGAAGCCTGGCACTGGCGCAGCTCGGTGCGGCAGAAGTTCTGCGCATCGCGCTCGTTGCGATAACAGTCGTAGCGCATCGACGCAATATTCTGTTGCATGACATCGATGCAGGCGCTGTAGTGCTGAACGAAGCGATCGGTGTAATTGCCCGGGCCGCGCCGGCCGCCCGGGTTGCGGAAATAGCTGCAGAAATAGGTGTAGTCGTCATTGCGCATCGTCATCGGGTCGCGCCCGCTGTTGGCCGCCTTTTTCGAGCACTCCTGGCGCGCCTGACGCACTTCGCTGTTGCAAGTCCCGTTGAGTATTTCGCACTGGCTGATGCAGTTCCGGCGGGACGTGTCGGCAGCAGTCGGTTGTTCGGCGGGCGTGGCTGTTTTTTCAACCGCCGCGGTGTCTTCGGCAACGCTGACGCCCAGCCATGTCAGCGCCGCGCATAAACTTCCTAACCAGACCACGGCTTTGCCGTTCATTTTTTCGTCGCCCCGCATTTGATTGCAGCATCGTTGCCAGCGTGAATACTGCCCGTCAAGCGCTGTAAGGGTATGTTGGACATCGGTACTAGGCCGGTGCTTCGAGTAGGGAACCCGAATCGTCGGCGGCGGTCTGCTTGGTATCCGCAAATATTCCCGGCGCAACGGGTCCCGCTAGTTGATCACAGGGCCGTCCGCGTTATGCTGCTGTGTGTCCTGTCTGCGACTGTCACCGAAAGCGCACACCCGTCATGAGTCAACAGTCTGAAGAGTGTCTGTCCGAGTCGGGCCCAGCCGAGCAGAACGATTCCCACGGCGCGCGCATCCTGCACATGAAAGGGCGCCAGTTCGATCTCCAGAAGGCCATTCAGCAGCGAGCTCAGGAATCGGTCGAACGTGAAGCGGCGCTCGATCAGGAACGGCGCCGTCCGAAGCCGCTCAAGTGGGCCATCGCGCTGGCCATCGCCGCCATTCCGATCGCGCTGACCTTGACGGCGGTCGACAGCTTCCTGCGAGTTTTCCATAAGTACCTCGACGTGACGGTGCAGACGGCCAACCAAAGAGCCGAAGAGGAGGCCGCGGCGGCGGCAGCGGAGGCGGAGGCTGCCGAGGCGCGAGCGCCAGTCACATCCAATGAACCCGGGGTCGTAATGCTCTCGCCGCTGCTGGTACCTACGGAGCAGGGGGCGCAATCGACGCCGCCGTCCCAGACTTCGCCAGCCCCCGATCCCAAGGAATAAACGCATTCGTTCGGGCGGCGCGCGCTTGGGTTGCGTCGCTGATCGATCGCCGGCCTGATTCGCCCGCCGAGATTGCTTCGGCTCCTGCATCCGCAACCGCTCCGGGAAAGTTCGTTGACGAGTCAGCGTGTGCGCCCTGTCACGCAGACCAGGCGAAGGCGTGGCATGGCTCGCATCACGACCTGGCCATGTAGGAAGCGAACGCCGAGACCGTGCTGGGCAATTTCAACGACTCCAGCTTCACCAGCAACGGTGCTCGCGCCCGATTCTTTCGACGCGACGACAAGTACTGAATCAAGACGGATGGTCCCGACGGCAACGGGGCTCGACGTTCTGAACTCGAACGTGCGCGATGCAGATCCGCTCGCGTCGCAACGGCAGGAGAGTACGCAGACCGCTGCTCTACATCATTCGCTCGGTCTCGCACTGATTCGCGAGTGCAACTACCACGATGCACTCGCTCAGCTCGCCCTGGCGACACGGCAAGCGCCGGACGACGTGCGCTATTCCAGGAGCAGCAGTAGCCGCCACCAGACGGCTGGAATGCCGATTACTTTGTGCGGCTCCGCTCGGCGGATCTGCTACCCTCCGCCCCCTTTCCGGGCAGGGCGAGATCCATGATCGTCGATTGGCTGCCGACTCCTTCGCAGCACTTTCTGGTCAGCGCGGTGGCGCTCCTGGTTTATATCCTCACCAGTCGTGCGCTCGATCAGCGGCGCGCGCCGACGTCCGCGATTGCTTGGGTGTTGGGCCTCGCACTCGTTCCATATCTCATGTTGCCGCTGTACCTGTTGTTCGGGCAGCGCAAGCTCAAGCCGGTTGCGATCCCCTATTCGGGAGTGATCGTCGAGGGGCCGCATTGGGCGGCCGAGTTGATCGAGAGCTTCGGCCTGGCGCCGCCCTCGTCATGCAAAGTTCACATGCATTTCGACGGCACGCAGGCGCGCGAGGCATTGTTCGAACTGATCGACGGCGCACGCCATACCATCGACATCAGCACGTTCATTATCGGCAATGACTCATTTGGAAGGGACGTCGTTGCGCGTCTGGCGCGTCGCGCCCGAGACGGCGTGCAGATCCGACTGTTGCTCGATGGCTTTTTCGCCATCCTGGCGCCGCGTCGTTATCTGAAGGAACTGCGAGGCGCCGGCGTCAAGGTGGCCGTGTTTCGCCCGTTTTTCAGCGTGCGTCGTCTCGGTCCGCGTAACCTGCGAAATCATCGCAAGCTGGTCGTGGTCGACGATCGTCTGCTCTGGGCCGGCGGTCGCAACCTGGCCGCCGAATATTTCGTCGGTGACGAGCGGGGTACGGTCTGGCCCGATCTTTCTTTCGATCTGGAGGGCCCGGTGGCCATCGCCGCGGGCCGGCAGTTCGACCTGGATTGGAATACGACGCAGCTGCGCGCGCCAATTCGAGAGCGGGTGGCAGTAGCTGTCGAGGGCGGCGAGCTGGCGCAGTTCCTTCCGAGTGGGCCCGATCAAGTCGAGGATACCGCTCAGTCGCTGCTGATCGACGGCTGCTATCGCGCCCGCCGTCGTCTGCTGATCGTCACCCCATACTTCGTGCCGGACGACAGCCTTCGTGCAGCCATGCGCCTGGCAGCACGTCGCGGCGTGAAAGTGACGATCGCGATCCCGCAGCGCTCGAATCATTTGTTAGCTGACTTCGTGCGCTCACGGCCGATGCGGGATCTGGCTGCCGCGGGCGTCGAGTTTCGCCTGCTGCCGGGCATGGTGCACGCCAAGGCCGTCGTGATCGACGAAACGCTCGCGCTTTGCGGCTCGATCAATCTGGATTTGCGCAGTCTGCTGCTCAACCACGAGGCCGCCGTGGTGTTCTATGGACGCGAGACCATCGACTGGCTGGCCCGGTGGATTGCAGCGACGGCGGAGCAGGGCGCGCCTTATCGAGCGCAACCGCCCGGCCTGTTGCGCGATATCGCCGAAGGCGTGTTACTTACGGTTGCCTTTCAGTTGTAGGTCCGTCGAAGGACAGCTTCAATCCCACCATCTCGGCCGCCCGCACCACATCGACCAGACGGGTCAGCTGCAATTTCTTCATCATCCGGGCGCGCTCGGATTTGATGGTGCGCTCGCAGGCGCCGACTTCTACGGCCACTTGTTTGTTGAGCTTGCCTTCTGCGACGCCTGCAAACACAGCGCGTTCCCGATCTGTCAGCGTTCGGTAGCGTTCCAGCAGGCCACGCACCTGTGTATGCGCGGCATAACGCCGCATCGCGACCTTGCGCGCGTGATCGATCGTTTCGAGCAGCTGTTCGCTACGCACCGGCTTGACCAGAATATCCAGCGCGCCGGATTTCATGACCCGCACGCTGATGGGAATATCGGCATAGGCGCTGATGAAAATGACCGGCAGCGCCGAATCGTCGCCGCTCAGGCGTTCGAACATTGCCAGCCCGTCGCCGTCCGGCATGCACAGATCGAGCAACAGGCAGCCGGGCGTACCGCGAACATCGGAACGCTCGAAATCGGCCAACGTGGCATAGCCCACGGCCGGCATGTTTTTCGATCGGAACAATCTGAGCAGGCTGGTGCGAAAGCCGTCGTCGTCATCGACGATGTGAACGACGAAGCAATCCGCTGCCGCGTATTCCCGGTCGTCCGCGCGACCGTCCCCTGTTTCCATCCGCCTTATCCTCTGCCTCGCTGCTTCCTCACGCCGCCTGTAGCGGAATCGTGAACTTGAAGGCGGCGCCGCCGCTGGAGGTTCCCTCCTGCCAGATCCTTCCGCCGTGCGCGTGCACGATGGTGCGTGCGATCGCCAGTCCCAACCCCATGCCTTCCTTCTTGGTGCTGAAAAACGAGTCGAAAATCCTCGGCCGATATGCCGCCGCGATGCCCGGGCCGGTGTCGGTGACCGTGATCGCCGCGGAGTATTTGTCATAACGGCAGGTCGCGACATCGAGGATACGCTCTGTACCCCCATTTGCGGTATTAGAGGCCATCGCATCCAAGGCATTCATCATGAGATTCAGCAGCACTTGCTCCAGATGAATGGCGTCGCCCCGGATCGCAGGCAGGTCCGGATCGAGGCAGCTGCGCACCGTAACGAGTCGCTTGCGTGCGACGGGTTGGATCAGGCTAAGTGCGGTTGTGACGACCTCGTTCAGGTCGATCATCGTGGTCTGTAATTCTCGGCGCTTAAGCAAGGAGTGCAAATGGCGCACGATATCGTTGGCCCGCAGGTCATCGCGCCGTATATCGGCGAGCATGCGGCGGATCTCCTGCAGCGGCGGCTCTGGCTCGCCCAGCAGGTTTTCGGCAGCATCGGCGTTGGTCAGAATGGCGCTCAGCGGCTGGCTGATCTCATGCGCGATGGAGCCGGCGATTTCGCCGACCAGCGCCAGACGGCCGGCATGGGTATCGGAACTGTGGAGTTGGCGCGCTTCACGTTTCGCGGAGCGAAAGCGACGGTCACGAACTGCCCAATAGGCAAGTACGGCGCCTTGCGCGACCACCAAAAACACCAGTAATGACAACAGGACAGGTTGTCCCACAGGATTGACGCCGCAAGGATCGATGGCGGTGGTGGCTCGGAAAACGCATCACTTTGCCCATTCCTCGTATGTACGGCTGTGAGGATTCGGCAACAATTGCCACGCCATAAAAAGTTAACGGCAGATTACGGCAAGATACAAATTTCGACGGATCGTTGATTGGACCTCAGTCAGGCAAGGGAGGAGAAGCCATGGCAAGACTGGTTTTTCGGGACTTCGATGAGTTTGCCGAAGCGATTACAGGAGTAGACGGACGCTTCATTCCGACGGCGCGCTCGACCTCGGAATGGTGGTCGGAAGCAGTGCGCCCGGGATCGGTGTCGCTACAGCAGATACAGATCGGAAGCCCGACCACCTTCGCGGGCGATGGCGAGCCCGATCGCTTTACGCTCGGTCTGCCCATGACCGATCCCACCCACATCCGGATCGACGGTCATTTTCTCGAGTCCGACGGTTTCATCACGCTGCACGAAGAGCAGCCCTTTACGTTCACCGGCCAGGACGTGGTGCGCTGGGCCGGCATCAGCGTACCCAACGACACCACGCTCGTGTCCGCGGACCTGCTGAACACCGCACGTTCTGGCGGCGGTCCGCGCACTCGCTCTGCGCTGCCTTATCTCGATCGTTTGCGTTGGGTGACGGAGCGTGCGATTGCGGCGAATCTGGATCTGAACGAGCCGACAGCCATCCAGGCGATCGAAGAAGAAGTTGCGATCTGTCTCACCCACGTGCTCGAGCGCAGCATGAAGGTGCACGATCGTCACGTCGGCCGGCCGCAGTTCTCTCGCGGGCGGGTCATCGCTCGCACTTTGCAGCTGATCGAGGCCAACGAGGGCCAGCCGCTGTTCATCGACGATCTGTGTCGCGTGACGCAGGTCAGCGAGCGCACGCTGAGAAACATCTTCCACGAATTCTTCGGCGTCGGTCCGATGCGTTTGTTGAAGGTTCGGCAGTTGCGGGAGATTCGCGCAGCGTTGCTGCGTGCCGATCCGCAACGCGACACGGTCACACGCATCGCCGCTCGCTTCGGCATCTGGGATTTCAGTCTGTTCGCCCGCAACTACAAAGCGTTGTTTGGCGAATCGCCGTCACGCACGCTGCGCACGCCGCCGTCGGATGTGAAAGTGCGCTCGTCGGTGTCGTGGCTGCATTACGCGTCGAAGATTTTTATTGATGACATGCGGCCGACAGCCCATCCGCATGTCGACGATGGCAACGGCGATGAGGTCGATCCGCAGCTGGTGATCCAGGCGGCCGACCTGACGCAGTTGCGGGCTAAGACCTGAGCGACGCTCAGGTCGAAGTTAGAGGCTGGCCCGCATGAACAACAGCGGGCCAGCCATCTTCAAGTCGAAGACGCCCGGGTCGTCCACGTCGCGGGAATCGACCTCCACATCGAAGGTTCGATAGCCGAGCCCGAACACCAGGTACGGGTTCATGCGCCAGGTGAGCGCGGCGCGTGCGTCCAGCACCGAACCGTCGATCTCGTCGAATTCCACCGAGAGATACTGCGCGCGCAGCTCGAATGACCAGCGCTCGTTGAAATCGTATCGCCCTTCGATGCCAGCGAGCGGCAGTGGCGTCACGGCCGTTTCGGAGTCCCGCACGACGCGACTGCGCACCACCGCGTTCGCATCCACTTCGACCACTTGCACGCCGAACGTCAACGCCAGATCGACGCTGCGCGTTCTCACGATGCTATAGCCGTAAGTGAGACCGACCGAAGTCAGATTGAGCGTGCTGTCGACAACCTCGCCCGGAAGATACGTCTGATCGTCGAATACCAGGGTGCGGGCGATCATTTGCCGCGCCGAGCGTCTCAAGCTGAAGCCACTCAGACGAATCAAATGCCGCTCGCCCGGCAGCAATGTGATTTCCACCAGCGGCAGCAGTTTGTTGTCGTCGAGGCCGAGGTCGTCTTCGGCATTGATCAAGGTGCCCGGCGTGGCCAGCGAGGGATCGATACGCACATCGGTGTCGAGATCGGCGCTCAACGTCATGAGCTCGACGCGGAATCGATCTTCCACGACATGGGGCTTGGGCTGCGGCGCCCAGTCGGGCAGTTTGTCGTTGGTGGGTTTCTGGTCGGCGGCGTGCGCCACGCTGAACAGGCTCAGCGCGAGGCAAGCGAGCAGTGACTGACAAGCGACGTGGCGTTCAGAAATCACTTCGGGCACTCCGGCGATAGTCACCGGATTATGCCCGTGTGACTAGACGGTCGCGACCCAGTGATCGTCCCAGCGGATCGGTTGGGAGCTGGCGATCTTTAGAAACTGTGAACGCAGTCGAGTTTCATCCAGGCTATACGCAGTGCCGTCGCGTTGCGAAGCCAGAATCGATCCGTCGGCAACTCGCGACAATCCGTAGGTTTCCGAAGCGGCGATGAACCCCAGATAACGTTCGTCGCTGATCGACCAGCACGCCACGCCGTTTCCATACGGGCAAGCGGCGGCGATCAGATCATGTGCTTCGCTGATTGCGACGCTCGCTACATAGCCCTGAAACTTTGGAATGTCGGCCGCAGGCGCGGTGAGCATACGGAACCGCGCCGGTACGTCTGGCTGTGCGGGTCGATACAAAGCAACGATGCCGGGCGCCTGGCTCTTGTCGTCACCTTCGTATTGCAAACCTACAGCAGTGATGCCGGTGCTGGTCATCGCTACGTGACGAATGCTCAAGAGATGATCTGGCAACCGCCACTGTTCTTTGCATTCGCCGCTGCTCGCGTCGATCACACACAACGAGGGGTCCATGGTCGGAATGTTCAACTTGCGTCGAAAGGTGCGCGGATGCGTCATGATGCCGCCGTTCGCGACCAGGAGTGACTGCTGGCCTGGTAACCACGCAATCTCATGCGGATCGATGCCGCTCGTATCGATCTCGCCAACCACTGCAAAGTTACGCGCATCGCGCACGACGACCACGCCTTTCGCGCGCTCGTAATCGTTCTCAGGGGTGAAGATCAAAGAACCGTCGGCGGAATACGTGCCGTGACCTGCGAGATGACGGCCGGCCTGAGTCGTGAACACGGTGCGCGCTTGCATCGTGACGCGATCCAATTCGAACGCCTGAGTCCCGGGTCGTCGCGCGAAGAACAGAACACGATTGGGATCGGTCGGGTTGACGGCGCAACCATGCGCTCGCATAGGCACTCGAGCGCCGAAGACCTTTTCATCCTTCAGAGTCAGCCCGCCGACATACTGATCGCCACGCGCATCTTCATACGCCGAGAGCAATGAGCCCGTGCGAGCTTTCGATTCGGACGAGATCAGCAAACTGCCAGCCGCGACCGCACTCAACGAGGCCGATGCCGCCAGGAACTGGCGACGCGACAATTTGAATGCGCTGGACTTGAATGCATTCATGAGGTCAGAGCGAGTCGATGAATTTCAACAGAGCCTCGCGATCCTGCTTGGAAAGATTGCGAAAGGCTTCCCGAGCGCGCTCACCTTCACCGCCATGCCACAGAATCGCTTCGCTCACATCGCGGGCACGGCCGTCATGAAGCAGACGCGTGTGACCATTCACCACCTTCTGCAGCCCCAGGCCCCACAGCGGCTGAGTGCGCCATTCGCTGCCGCTCGCCGCGAAATCGGCGCGGCCATCGGCGAGTTCTTCGCCCATGTCATGCAACAGCATGTCCGTGAACGGATGGATGATCTGATCGCTGAGCCAGGGCCGATCCTTCACATTGTCGGTCTTGAACGTCGCTCGATGACAGCCTTCGCAGCCGGACTCGAGAAACAACTGCGCGCCGCGCTTTACTTCGGGCGAGTCGAGATTGCGCCGCATCGGCACGGCGAGCATGCGCTGATACGTGACCATGTGATTGAACATCTCGTCGCTGATCTCCGGTTCGCCGCCGTTGGGCGCCGCCAGGCAAGCGGTTTGAACCGGGGTGCAGATCTGCTCGGGGCGCAGCGAGGTGGTCATGCCGATCTCGCTGGAGAACGCAGCCGCTGTCTGATGTGCGATATCGGGTTGATTCAACTTCCAGCCGAACCGCCCCAGCACGGCTCGACCCACCAGCGGGTCCCACACACGGTTCGGCCGGCCCGAGATGCCGTCGTTATTGGCGTCGTCCGGATCGCTGCGTTCCATGATCTGATCTTCGGGAATCGCTTCGAGCAAGCCCGAGCCGAACACGGCAGGTGCGATGCGCGGCGAAAATTTCGTGTCGGGATCGAGTTCGCCGTATGCGAGTTCTTCAAACGTATATTCTGGCGCAAGCAGCGTGTAGGGCGTGCCGTCGCCATACGTGCCTGCAATCTCGCGATGGCGGATGCGAAGCTTGCCTTCCGCGGGTACGCCGCCGATAGCGAACGGATTGAAGTTCACGCCATAGTTCGGATCGGCCTGCGGCTCGTTGTTGTCTCCGGGCGTGGGCGTTGCGAACTGAATCACCAGCGACACCGGCTGCTCGTCTTCCTTCAATGGCGGCTGACCGCGGCCATCGTTGTTGTGGCATTGATCGCAACTGCGCGCATTGAACAGCGGGCCAAGACCGTCACGCGCCGATGCGCTCGCGGGAGCGACCACCCACGGGCTGTTGAAGAAGGCGTTGCCGATGAAGAATTCGCCACGCTGCGGAACCGTCAGATTGGTCGCGGGCCGCGAGAACGCATGGCGAGATGACTCGCTCACCGTCATCGCGCCACCGGAGTTCGGCTGTAACAACTCTTCGATCGGCTTGCTTTTCGAGCACGCGCCGAGAAACGCCATCGCGCTCCACAACGCCGCGACGCTGACGAGCCTCGCGGCGTGTGCCGACCCCTCTTGGATGCGAGTCATCGGAGGCGGCTCAATCTCCCAGCCCTTCCAGATCGGACAGGAAGACTTCAATCGAGCGGGCGCCGCGGGACAGCGACAACGTCTGCGCACGCAGTGAATCGATCGCGGCTTGAATGCGAGCGCGACCTTCTGCGTTGTCCGCAAGGATCTCGCGATCGAACGGATTCTTCACCGCGCCGACAGTCTCACGCGTACGAGCGAGGCGTGCTTCGATTTCTTCAGCGGCGCGTGCATCTTTCGCTTTCACGAGATCGGCGAGGCTCGGACCACTGACGGTCGTGCCGTCCAGACGCTTGTATCGGCCGAAGTAGACGTTCTCGATGCCGACCGCATTGGCGCGCAGCTCGTCGGCGGTGAGGTCGCTGAAGCACGACTGTTCTTCCTCCTGGTCGGAGGACAGCAGCGGCACATTCATGCGCTCGCCGGCCATCTCGACTTCGGAGAGAGCGGCGATGCCCGTGAGCATGCGCTTCAAGCCGGTGTACACGTCGCCGGTGACGAACAAAGTGCGATAGTTCGGCTCCTTGGATTCACGCCACTGTGCCGCCACCGACTCCAGATCGCTCAGAATCAGCGTCGAAGCCGCCTTCAGATATTTGCCTCGGCGTGCGTTCACGTCGGTTGCGGGGTCGCCTTTGACGACGAAGTCCGTGTAGGGGCGCTGACCCGCCGACTCCGGCGGCGTGTTCCAGTCCTGACCCCACAGCAGGAACTCCACCGCGTGGTAACCACTCGCGATGTTCTTCTCGCCACCGGACTCGTTCTGCTCGGCGATCAGTTCCGGCGTGATCTCGGGGAAACGCTCCACGTCGCCGATGATGTTGAGGCCGGGCGCGGCGTTGTACTTGTCCAGCACCACGGCATCGATGTGGTTCTCATCGAGCGGCCAGCCATTGAGCTGACCCTCTGGGCCGTGCTCATCGTCGATCGGGCCGCCATAGAAACGAAACGCTTCGGTATAGGCATACGGAATGCGCGCGGCACGCCAGCTCTCGCGGGCGGCGTTCAGAGTCTCCTCGCTCGGATTGGCGAGCAATGCGTCGATGGCAGTGTCGAGTTCGCGGGCGGCGCTGATCGTGTCCTCGTACGTCGCCAGCACGATCTGAGCGTAGGTTTCGAGCACGGGCTGGCGCGCATCCTGCGGTTCAGTGCGAGTGCAGCCGGTCGCCAGGGACAAGCAAAGGGTGATCGCCGCGGCGGACTTCAAGGCGGATGCGAGCATGGTGGGCGCTTTGTACGAGTAGATTGCGGCCCGCACGGAGCGGGGGTACCCCGATTTTATTCGCAATCGAGAATGACTCGCAATTAAGAATGAGTCAGGCCGTACCCGCGATCAATGCGATCTCGAGGGCGGCGGAGGCGGAAAGCTGCCGAGCGCGGTGTGCCGCAGGCTCTGGCGGCGATGCAGGATGTGGGTGAGCTCTTCCCCCTCGACACCGAGGCGGTCCGCAGCTTTTTCGATGGACAGCCCCTCGCAAACGATCAGGCTGACGGCCGCCCAGTAGAGTGCGGCTTCGGTCCGTGAGTCGTGCTGGCGCTGCATGTTGCTCTCGGATTTCCCAGGCAACATGGTGCGAGCGATCAAGGGCCGGAAAAACCCTGGCAAATGCCTATGAAAAAGGGGGACGGATCGATGGATCCGCCCCCCAATGAACAATCAACGAGCGATCGTTGCGGCTTACTTGCTCTCGGCTTCGGCGAGGCGCTTGCCGACGAACTGCCAGTTGGCGATCTGCTCGACCACCGCTTTCACGAAGCCGGCGCGGTTCTGCTGGTGATCGAGGTAGTAGGCATGCTCCCAGACGTCGCAGGTCCACAGCGCGTAGCCGCTGGTGATCAACGGATTGTCGGCGTCGTGCGTCGTGGTGATCTCGAGCTTGCCGTCCTTCGCGACCAGCCAGGCCCAGCCGCTGCCGAACTGGCCGACGGCCGCTTCGACGAACTTGTCGCGGAAGTTCTCGAACGAGCCGAACGAGGCTTCCAGGCGCTTCTTGATCGGCTCCGGCGGGGCGCTGCCGCCGTTCGGGGCGAGCGAGTTCCAGAAGAAGTCGTGGTTCCACACCTGCGCGGCGTTGTTGAAGGTCTTGCGCTCGGTGCCGGACTTATTGGCGGTGGCCTTGATGATGGACTCGAGGTCCTGCGTCTCCAGCGGCGTGCCGGCGATGAACTCGTTCAGCTTGGTCACATAGGTCGCATGGTGCTTGCCATGATGATGATCCAGCGTACGCGCCGAAATCGTCGGGCCAAGAGAATCTTTGGGGAACGGCAGGGACATCAATTCGAACGCCATGGCGAGCTCCAGCTAGCGCTAAAAACAGTGGGGGTAAAAGCGCCAACGTATCGCGGACCGCGAAGTTCCCTGCTTGATCCTGGGTCCTTCGTTACCGTTCGATGACGAGGCGGCCCGACAGAATACCTTTCCCGACAGCTTCTTGGCCACCCGCCCGCCCCAATGGCGGCGCCGTGGGGTCCGATCGGCGAGTGTGATTCATCTCACACTTGGCGCCGCTGCGCGTCGCGCCGGCGTGACAACTTTGCGGCTAAAACGCCCTTCGTGGTCATAGTGAACATGCGAAGCGCGGAAATAGCGTCTATATTTCGCGGGTTCCGTTGCGCGGGCCACAAGACCACCCAGAAGTCGCGAGCCAGTACGGATACTCAAAAGGTTCAACACGAGGGAGCTGGGCGGTGTCCGCAGGGAGCGGTCAAGCCCCATGCACCGGGAGGAAAAGTGTGGGCAAAGCGACACAGATCGCGGCCATATGCGCCTTTGGCGTCATGGCGTCGGTAGCGACAATTGCGGTCCAAGCGGCCGAGGATGCTCCTGCGAGCAGCTTCGTCACGCTCAAATTGGAAGGCGCCTGCGATGCGCAGAACACCCGGCTGTGGCTGGTCAATGCGCACACGTTCAAGACCATTGCGACCACCGTGCGCTGGAAGGCGGCGGGCGGTAAAGACCTCAGCGAACAGTTCTTCCCCGGACCGAATTCCGTGCGCGAGATCGGCTGCGCCGCCGAAGCGGAAATCGTGGACGCGAAGTTCGCCGATTTCTAACCCAACGACGGCACAATAGGCATCGTGTAACTCGGCTGACGGAGCGACGAGTGCTCGATCCTGCTCAACAACGCGTCACGCTGCGCGACGGCACGTCCCTGGTCGTTCGAACTTTCCGTGCGACCGATTCGCCCAAGGCGGCGGTGATCATCCCGTCTGCCATGGGCGTGGCGCAGAAGTTCTACACCCAGTTCGCGCAATGGCTCGCGGAGCAGGGATACCACGTCACGACCTTCGACTATCGCGGCATCGGGTTCTCCGCGCCCCGTTCATTGCGCGGCTACGCCGTGAACATCTTCGATTGGGCGCGCCAGGACTGCGCTACCGTCATCGATATGGTGAAGTCTGAAGTGCCCGATCTACCGCTGCACTGGATCGGCCATAGCCTCGGCGGTCAGCTGATCGGCCTCATCCCCAATCGCGATCGCATCGACCGGGTCATCACCGTCGCGACCGGCACCGGCTACTGGCTCGAGAACACCTGGCGCACCAAGTCGGTGGTGTGGTGGCTGTGGTTCATCTCCGTGCCGCTCGCGCTACGCGTTGCCGGTTACTTTCCCGGCAAACGTTTACGCAAAGTGGGCGACCTGCCGTTCGGAGTGATGCAGCAGTGGCGGCGGTGGTGCCTGAACCGCGAATACGTCGTCGGCGCTGAAGGCGATGAAGTTCGCGCAGACTATGCGTCAGTGCGCACACCGATGCTGTCGCTCTCGTTCACCGATGACGAGATGATGTCTGCAAAGGGCATCAAGTCGCTGCACGGCTTGTATGCGAACGCGCCTGTCGAATACCGCCGCATCGCGCCTCGCGAAGTCGGCGCACGACACATCGGCCACTTCGGCTTCTTCCGTCCACAGTTCGAACGAACACTCTGGCCGCTCGTGCCGCAGTGGCTGAGCGTGCGTTGAATCGAGCGAGGTAGTGGGGAAAAAAATAGCGTGCGCGAAGTTCATCACATCGCGCACGCCTGCATCCGAGATGGCTCAGGGGGATAATCGACCATCGTCGTAAGCACGTTGAAACCGAAGAGACTCGCGTCCTCAAGACGCTCGGTTTCATAAATGCAGGAGGCGTGCCAACTCTTCGCGGCCCGGAAGTGGCGAAAAATAAGGCTCTGCACGTGGGGAAATTGGATGGAATGCACTCGCGGTGTGCATGGGAGCGCGATCATGCGACGAGGTAGTGCGAGGCAGGGGAGTCGGCGATGATCCAGCGGCTTTTGCTCGGGAATGTAGAGACTAGTCGGGCGGATTGGTGGATTCCCTGGTCCGCGATAGGCGGAAAAAGGGGACAGATTTATTTCGTCGCCGGATCTATTTCGTCGCCGCTTTGCCGTTCTCCTTGACCGAGGCGGGTCGGCCGGGCGGCCGATTCAATATACGAGCGCCAGTGAGTTGCTCTATCTCCAGGCTGAAG
>Ga0182742_1001884_pt1 | contig 25161 bp, 28 predicted proteins | sample eDN5th37CBELigMG_FD_128880 | JGI IMG/M metagenome (GOLD analysis project Ga0182742, IMG submission 128880) | Enriched Miracle-Growth compost microbial communities from Emeryville, California, USA - eDNA 5th pass 37_C BE-Lig MG (version 2)... ...
ACATGGCTTCAAGCCTGGCACCATCGCTCCGCTCGTCCATTGAAAATCGTCCTTCCAAATCAACGAGCAGAATCTCAAGCCCAAATCGCGCCGTTAAAAGGTGGGGTGTTCGTCGCGCTTACGTTCATAGACCGGCTCGCTCGACGTCTGCAGGAAGCGCGAGGCGATGCGTCGAACGATACCTGAAACAGTGGAGACGAAGATGCCGTCCAGCGCGTCCCCCTCGACATCGCAGGTCACGACGTCGCCGTCGAGCAGGAAGCGGATACGGAACAGTCCCGCCGCAAGGCAGGTGTCGAAATGCCCCTCGCTGACCGTGCCAGCCATGAGCGCGGCGGGTGTCGCATGATCCACGCCGAAGGTCAGCGCCGCGGCATTGGTATACACAGCCCGGATGGCATTCACCTGCCCGTCATGCACCTGATAGAGCTGCGCTACCGCCGACACGAGCACCGGCGTGATGTTGGCGACATATCCGTAGGACAGCGGTTTGCGCTTGCCCGTCAGATCCTCGCCGCCTTCGACACCTCCGGTCCCGGCATAGGCATTGCTCTGCAACGGCACGTCGAACTTGTAGCCATAGTCCTGCAGCACGACGCTGAAACCGTCCTCGTCGACATGGTAATCGGAGGCCGTCCCGGCGAAGATGGTGATCCAGTCCCGATAAGGCGTCCCCGGGATACCGAACCTCACCATCTGGTCGCGCCCGTCCAGCGCGTAGAACTGCGGCAGGAAGTCGTAAGCCCCGTCTGCGTTTTTGACGACCATGCTCCCCTGCCCCTGGATGAAACCGGAGAAGCCGTCGGAATTGATCGACCGCTGAAACTGGAGCGGATGGTCAAGCGTCCCGTCGAACGGCTGGCGAGGCGGGTCGTCCGTCGAATCCGTGATGAACTCCCGCGTCGAAACGTAGACGCTGTAGGAACCGGTGATGACAAGCTGCGCTTCCGCGACGATGATGGTCGGCGCATCGGATGCGACGGGTGCCGCGCCGAAGGGAAGCGAGCCGAATGGACGAAGCCCGAACATCAGCGATCACCCAACCGCCATGGGCGGATGACCGCGCCATAGGCTGTCTCGCCGCGTGACCGCTCCAGCATTGCGGAGACGGCGTTGAAACCGGTCACGTCGACATGGGCAACGCCCTCGACGAAAGGGTCTGCCGCGACCGTCGGCGGTGCAGACATCCCGCCCGCCGCTCCGAACGGGACGGCGCCAAAGGGTGAGGAGCCGAACATGAAGGATCAGACGAGACGGAACTGGATCTGCCCGGCGACACGTTGGAACGTGCCGCCCGACATGATGACCTGCGCTTCCGATAGCGCACCGAAGAACAGCATATTACCGCCCGCTGGCGCATCGGAAATCGAGATATGCGTGATCGTGCCCCAGTCCGACAGTGCCGGACCGATGTTGATCGGCGCCGTCAGGACAGCAAGGCCGGTCAGGAGATCGGCCAGCGACATCTTGCCGGTCACCTGAGCACGGCCATATCCCGTGCCGACGATCCCGATCTCGTCATCAAACGAACCGGACGTCGTCGGCGAGGCGTCATGCAGACCGAGCCATATCTGCGAGGGCATGGCGAATGTGCCGTTGCCGAGCAGATGATCGGTCATCTTGGTGGAGGCGTAACGGGTCAAGGGCATCAGCGATTTCCTCCTGCGCCTCGGTTTTTCTTGTCGCCGGCGATCTGCGTTTCACGGCGAAGCGCGGCGACCTCGCTGCGAAGGCCCGCCATTTCCTCACGGATCGCCACGACCTGCGCATTGCCGGCGGCTGCGACTGAGCGAGCAACCTCCCGCAACGCCTCACTGTTGTCGTTCCCTGCGGCAACGACGGTGGGTCGGAACGTCCCGGCCTGCATCGCCTCCAGCTGTGGCCGGTACATCGCCGTCGTGCGGGCATTGGCGACGAACTCCCGTCCATGCACGACACCGGCGACATCGTTGATGCCGATATCGCCGGTGTATCCGCCCGACGAGAATTTCTTGCCCCCGACGCTGAAGTAGTTCGTCACAGCGTCTGTCAGCTTGCTCGTCAGTCGCGCGACGGTCAGGACGCTCTCATTGACCGTCTGGAGCGAACTGATCTGCCGCGCGAGAAGATCGATCTGCTTCTGTGCGGCCGTGACCTGCTCGTCGGCCTTCGCCCCTGCCTTAGCCAGCGCCGAATCGACGCTGTTGAAGATCGCCGCATAATCCGCGCTCGACGCATAATACTGCTTGGCCTGGTCGAGATAGGCACGGCTCACATCGGTCAGCCGGGACATCGCGTCCCTGTCGCCCTGATTGGCGAGAGAGAGCGTGCTCTGATACTGCCGGCGCGCCTCAGCCAGGCGTTCCGTCGCCGAAAGCGTCGAAAGGCTGCTGTCGAGACGGATGCTTTCGCGGAAATCCTTCACGTCCTTGGCAAACGAACGGAAGGCCGAAATCGCGCTGTCGAAAGCGGACTTGAGGCGATCGATCTCGGAGCGCGCATCGGCCACACGCTTTTCGGTCGCCTGCGCCGCCTCCTGCGCCAGCCGCTCGGTCTCCAGTTCCTTCAGCTTGGATACCGCATCCTTCAGGAACGACAGCGGAATACCAAGCTCCTTGGCATACTTTCGAAGATCGGCCGCGGCGACGTCTGATTCAGTGGCGATCGAGGCGAGAGACAGCGAGAACTCCTGCATCGCGAGTGAGCTGGAGATACCGAGCGCCTTGGCGTCCTTCAGACGTTCCTTGTAGAGCGCCTGCGCATCCATCATGTCATTGAGGAAGCCCTTGTCGGAAAGAGCGTTGATCGAGCGCTCCATGTCCTTCACATAGTCGTCGCGCAGCTTCGCCAGCGCTTCCGTCAGGCCCTTGGCGATGGCGTCAGCCGCCTCATCCGCCGTCATGCCGAGCTTTTCGAGGGTCGTCTGGAGACCGGCCGCCGTGCCTTGCAGGCGCTGTATCTCGGTCTCGATCGCCGTGAATTCGTCCGCGCCGGTGAGTTGCTTCAAGGCCATCTGCTGGGCGGCCTCCTGCGCATCCTTGATCGCGCGCTGCAACTCCTTCTCCCGGTCCGCCCGCTCCTTGACCTCGTCGGCCGTGAGGATGTTTCCGAGATCGTCGAAGGCGACGCCCAGGCTTTCCATCTTCTTCATCAGGTCTTCGATGGATGCGAAAGCCGCGATCTCCCGCGCATCACGACCCGTCCCCGTCTTGATGATCGCCTCGATACCGAGCTTTTCCAGCTCGCCCTTATAGCGCTCGACGGCAACACGATAGGCGTCGGTCATGATGCCCTGCTCGCGCTGGATCTCTTCGTACCATCCGGGGCCAGAACCCGGGGGGCCGTTGTCGTTGGCGGGCTTCGTCAGCTTCGCCTTCTCGTAATCGCCGCCGGTTTCCGCGAACCACTTCGCGTCCTCGACAAAACCGACAAGCGTGTCCGCCAGATCGGTGATCGCCTTCTGCGCGCGGACAAAGGCACCCTCCATGCCGTGCCCGCTTTCCATGGCCTTCATCACGCCGTCGAGACCGCGCCGCCAATCATCGACGAGGAAGTCGAAGAAGGTCTTCGAAGCGAGATCCAGCTCCTTAACCAGTGCGCTGTCTCCAGCCTTGGATGCCAGCTTACGTGCCTTGGCGATCTCGTCCGACATCTGGCGCCAGGAGGATTCGAATTCACCCGAAGGCGTGCCCATGGCGGCATCGAGAAGGGACTGGATCGCGCCACGCTGGGATTCCAGCTCGGCGCGCGCCTGTTCACGCTCCTGCCGCTTGCGACGCGATTTTCCGAAGATGCCGCCGAGCAAGCCAGCGATGCCGCCAATTACCGCACCGAGCGGTCCGCCAGACATGAAGCCGGAGATCGCGCCGCCAAGGCCACCCATCGCGCCGTTCTCGGACTGGAGTCCGAGGCTGAAGCCGCTCAGGGCATTCCCGAGCATGCCGCGGAGGCCTCCCATGCCGCCCTGCGCCATTCCAGGCGCCTGAACGCCAGCGCTGGTGCTGCCCGTCGCGACGTTGGTGATACCTGTTTCCACGCCGGCCTTTGCGCCGATCTTCACCGCATTCTGGATGCCGCCAGTGTCACCAAGTGCATTATTCACCTTCGCGACATACTGCTCGGTCGTATTGTAGCCGTCGCTCCTCGTGCGAGCCTTGGAAAGGGGCTGGCCCGAAAACCATCCGCTGATCGCGTCGTTCCAGGTCCCGAACCGGTCATAGAGCTTGCTGAACTGGTAGGAGGCGGTCTTGTCCTGCGCTACACGGTCGGCCAGAAACTCATTGACGGACAGCGAGCGCCCCAAGGCCTCCTCCGTCCAGGATGGGATATTCCGGCCCATGACCTGATAGGCACCGTACGCGCGGTCACCTGAGCGGGTGACGGGACCCGTGGCAAAATAGTTGTTGCTGCTTTCGACCTTCTTCAGCGCATCAAGGTAAGAGGTGAGCGTGGTGCCGATCGTCGACGTGGTTTTGGTGACGGCCGTGCCGACGCTCGAAATTGCACCGACGAGAGGCTTGGCCGGAATTTGCGAGGCGGCCGTGGTAATCGCCTTGTTCTGCGCAGCGATGACCTTCCGGTTCGAGAGGATGCCGTCAAGCCATCCGCCAATCTGATCAAGAAGCCCGGTCTTGACGGTCGCGACATTGCCGCTCACACCGGAAGCCCCGCCGCGACCGGTGAACATGTTCTCGAAGAACTTGTCGATGTTGGCCTGGGCGATCTTGGCGAAGCCGCTCGTCAGCCTGCTGAAAAATTCATCCGCGTCTTTGATCGGTCCGGAGAACATATCCGAGAAAATTGCGGCGATCTCCTCCGCGGCATCGCGTTGATCCTCCATCTGCTTGTTGATCCGTATCGCGTCGGCGACGCGCTGACCGTCGATGCTGTTGAGGTCGAGGCCGATCTGGCGGAGCTGCGCGTACACGGCGCGATCGGTATCGTTCCGGAACATCTGCCCTCGATCGAACTCAAGCTGTTCGACGGCTCGGGCCGCCTCGATCGCCGCGGCAACCTCCCCGTACTGCGCAGCAAGGTCTTTCAGCTGGGCGAGCTGATCAGCGGTCAGGGTGCGCCCCTTGTCCGTTGCCTTCTGGATGAGATCCAACTGCATCCGGTAGCGTTCAGCTTCGCCACCCGTCTTGCCGACCATCTCCATTTCGAGCTTCATTTGCTCGATGCGATCTTGGGCACCTTTCACTACATCGCGATACGCGTTTGCAGCGGACTGCCCGGCCTTTGCAGATCGTTTCGCAGCCGCTTCAAGCTGGTCGTGCTGCTGCCTGAGTTTATCGGCGAGACTGGTATCAAGCCGCAGAAAGAAGTCTCTTTCCTCAGCCTGGCCACCGAAGGAAGGGAGACGCCCCGTCTTCGCCGTCGTTTGAACTGCACTGTTCAGCGCATCCACGTTCGCCTTTGCAGTCAACGCTGCGAGACCTAGTCGCCCAAATTCTTCGATCGCTGCCGACATATCTGGGTTGGCAGAAGAAAGCGCGACAATTGATCTCTGGAGGTCCTGGGCAGTGATTGTCCCCGACTGCATGCCGCGAGAGAGTTCCGTTAAACTCCCCTCCAAGCGCGCCAGTCGGCCTGTGAGATCATATGGGTTCACTCGATCGATGGCATTCTGGAGGTTCTGAAACGCGAGGGCAGACTGGTCTAGCCCCTTGACTGCCGACAAACTCTCAAACGACCGCAAGGCCTCATTGGTCAGATCGCGCAGCTCCTTCGCCACGGATTCCGAAATAACGCCAGCCTCAGACAGCCTGATGATGGCCTCCTGAAATTCCCGAATTTTTGGGCTACCGGCGCTTACAGAGTTGACAAACTCGCCGATCGCAACCCTCGCGCCGTTGAACCTCGACGCCATGAATCCCATACCGCTTGCGCCGGTTTGCTCGCGGAACATTGCCGCCTGGATGTCGGCTACAGCTTGTTGGGACGCTTCCAAAATCGCTTGTGCGGCGTTGCGCGCGTCGTCCCTCAGTCTTGCTTCCAGGATGGATGGGCTCTGCTCGACATATTTCCTCTGAGCTTCAGCTGCTTTTTGATATGCCGGGCCAATCTCCTCAATGTTCCGCTTATGCTCCTGCAGAATGTCATCGACGGTTTTCGCGCCGCCGGAGGCATTCGTGAAGTATGATATCGCGGCGCTTCCGGCGAAGATAAATAAGGTCGCGAGAAGCCCCAACGGGGATAGCAGTCCTCCAATCATTTGCTTGAGTGCGGCCATAACTCCAGTCAGCTTGCCGCCATACATCGTCACCTGACCGATCTGCTGCGCCCACAGCATGAAGGGGTTCTGCCCCATCATCATCATCATCGAGATGTCTTGCATCTGGAACATCAGGTTCTGCGTCTGAGCACGCGCCATGCCTGCGCTCGCGGTGTAGCCCTTGGCCCCATTCGCCGCCACCTGATAGCGCGCGTTCAGATCAGTAAGTGCCGCACCATGCTCACGCGCGCTGATTGCGCCCACCTTGTGCGCCCGGTTGAGCTCGTTCAGTTCCTGCTCATATTGCTTCGACAGTGCGAACAACGGGTTGAACTTCGCGCGTAGAGTATCGATTTCAGCACCGTATGCAGCGATGTCAGCACCGCGGGTCGCGCCGCCGAAATCTGTCCTCACGCCGAGCTGCGCATTGATCGCGTTCTGCGAGGACCGTGCAACGCTTGCAGACTGCTCAGCCGCCGCGTGCCGCGCAGCGCGGGCAAACTCGTTGGCCGCCGTCGTCGCCATCTGGTATTTACTATTGAGCGTATTAAGCGCCTCGCCGTGCTCGCGCGCGCTGATTGCGCCTACCCGCACTGCGTGGTTGAGGTCGTCTAGTGAACGCTCATATTGCTTCGACGCTGCGAAAAGAGGATTGTACTTCGCTCTTAGCCGATCAAGCTCCGCACCATATGCCGCGATGTCGGCCGCACGCAGATCGTGCATCGTCATGCGCTCAATTTGACGGGCAATATGTTCGGCTTCGATGGCCGCACGCTGGGCGATAGCGTTAAAACCCGTCAGCGCTCGGCTGGCGAGATTTGCGACGGCCCCTTCTGTGCTCTTGGCTTCGCGACCAAGTTTATTGATGCCGGAAACGGCCTTTTCGACAGACGGTACCATCTTCTCAACAGATGTATCGACGTTCTTGGCAGCAGCAGAGACAGCACCAAGACGGCGTGCGGTTTCATCCGCCCCGCGCGTCTCGATGGAAATGCCGAGTGCAGAAAAGGTCATCGGCTTTACCTTTGACGGTTACGTGAGATATCGTCCGCACCACAAAGCTTGGGGGCGAAGTGAAGATATTCGTGAAGTCGAAAGTTCGGTTGACGAACACCGGGAAAGCTGGCGCGGCGCTTCTCGTAGCCGGCCCGACAATGTCAATGATCTCTTACTGGCGCTTTTTGGACGAAATATCGCCGGGTGGACGCGCGAACCTCACGTATATGTTGCAATACGGCATAGGCGTCTGGATATTGCTCGGGCTTCTTGGCGCAGTTTTGCTCTTCGTCGGCCGCTCATACGAGCACGAGGCGACCATTGAACGTGAATGAAGGCGGCCCCGAAGAGGCGCCCTTCAATAGCCAGAAATAGCCAGCGCCGGTTGATGTTAGATGCGTATCCAATCTGGCTGGAACCCGTCGTCTGCGGGCGGATCACCGGGCCATGGGGTATTGAGGCCCATTTCCTTTCTGGACAAGACCTCGGGGGCAAAACAAGCGTAAGCACCATCCTCACCGATATACACCTCATAAGGACGGCGGCCATCGGGCAGGGCACCAGTGCGTAGCCAGTTGTCGATCCACTCCGCCGTCACACGCCCTCCCCTTCATCCATGTCTTCGACGCCCAACCACACGCTGGTGAGCGTCTTGCTCGGTACAACCGTCGTCCCCACCGAGACGGTGATATTCCCACGATTGGTGTTGGTATCGCTGGAGACAATTATGCTGGCCGTCTCCACAAGAACAACTCCCTCCACACGCTCCTCCTGCAGGAGATCGTCAAATACCACCAGTTTTTCGTCTCGACCCCTTCTATATCGAAGAACGAAGCCTTCATCTTCATCGGCGGTCAGGACGTCACGCTGCTGGACTCCATCGAGATAGATTTCGTAGGATCGCAATTCATCTATGGGGCGATAACCGGGGTCATCTTTGTGCACTGAGATGCGCATGTCGATCTCCGCAGGAGGGGCAGGATGGACGAGGACGTTCGTGATTTCTTTGAAGAGTTCGATGAACGTGCAAACCTTGTTAGTGGGGCACGCCATCAAGATTTCGCGCGTCTGATGAGACAATGGCTTCGTGCGCTCGATGAAGCGCCGCCCCCTATCTCACGACGGGTATCCTGGCTCCGCGCCTTGTTACCAATCGAGCGCGTGGAGAGCGAGGTAATCCAAGAAGGCAGAGGGATGGTCGGCTCGGGCTTGCTCAATTGGCCCGACGACGTTGAGCAGTCGCTCTCCGGTCAACTCAATCTGTTTGAATCGTTGACAGATCGGGACGATAGCGGTTGGCAGTTTGCGCACAGGTTCTTCCATAGCCGGTCGCGTAGCATTGACGACATTTTGCACGAACTCACGAGACACTTGTTTGACCCGCATGTTAGCGAACTTCGCCGCTACCTCAGGAAACGACTGAACAATCCGGTCCCATCAGGCACCGACCACGAAATTCCCGCGTCGGATCGTGTCGTCGGTCTCGATCACAATTCCCAGGCGCATCAGCACACTGATGACGCGCTTCAGGACGTCGAAACCAAACTCCAGCAAATCAATCAAGGCAACCCAGAGGAAAAGAACCGTGTTGTTGCAGAGATCAGCGCTGCTCGGAGACTACTCCAGGCTACGCAGGTTCGGGTAGCCGCATTAGTCGCACTTGTCGGATCTGCTCTTACATGGATTGCCACGCAATTTGCTGAGACCGCAGCGGGCCAGGCAGCCACATGGGCAATAGCTAAACTTACCGAGTACATACCAATCTTGGCTGGGCTCTTTTGACGCTAGAATGCGCACCATTCCTCCCGCCTCAGGCGCCAACATCGTCCACAACTGGTGGTAAGGCACAGTAACAAAGAGGCATATATGAAATCCGCGTTTGCTTACCTCTTCTTCGTGGCTACACTGCAGTTCCCGCTTTCGGCAGGCGTCGCTGCCGGCGACTTCCCTCTTGCCTCCTGCAAGGGCTGGAATGCCACCCTGACAGAGCGGATAGGCGTCAACAGCGTAAACGCCGTCTTGCGTGGCATAACCACTCAAGCGGACTTCGCCGAATACTGCTTGAGAGACCCTGGCGGCGAGACCATCGCTTATGGTGGAAAGCTCACCGTCGACCAATGCGCCCTCAAGTATCTTCACCAGTCTGGCGGCCAACAATTCTCCGCTTCGGCGAATTGCGAAACGAAGTCTCTCATTTTCTACAAGCCGGGTTCCGATCCAGTGCAGCTAACGTTCCCTCGCCCAGACGGCGAAGATACATCCTGTGCTAGTGGATATCCTCCGATTGAAGGGCAGTTCGCCCTGCTCTGCCCAGAGGCTGCGGAAGAAATCGGCATTTCGACTGAATAAGAGGTCCTCGCCTTAACAACTCGGTTTCCGTTTTGCCCGCTCGGCTCCTGCTACACATTGCTCCGTGAACACGCCGCGCCATATCACCAACTGCCCAGCCTAGGCGCGGTCCTGCGCATCGGCATACGCACCTTTGCTGTACCTCTGCCAGTCCATGGCATGGACCGTTTCGACAAGCCAGGGGTTTCACCCCTCGGAACCTCGCCCCTTAGTGTCCATTTCTTGCTTACACTCTCTTGACAAAATGTACGCGGTTAGCTTACATAAGTCATGATCAAGTCGTTCAAGAACAAGGCGCTGGCAGACCTCTTCGGGACCGGGAAAACCGGCAAGATCGACGCCAAAATGCATAAGCGCATTCTCGTTCGGCTTGACCGTCTGGAGCAATCGGAGAGCCCGGAAGACATGAACCTTCCCGGCTTCGATTTCCACGCTCTCAAAGGCTTTGACCCAACTCGCTACACGGTCCACGTGAACGGCCCGTGGTGCATCACTTTCGAATTCGACGGCAAGGACGCCGCCCGTGTCGATTTCGAGCAATACCATTGAGGCGGCCCAGATTGAGGGAATGACGACCATGCCCGTTATCGAAACGACGAGGCCCATCTCTAGGTGCCCCTCTCACCCTGGGGCTTTGCTGGACGACATTATCCCGGCAACGGGAAAGACGAAGGTGGAAATCGCCGAGCTGCTCGGTATCTCGCGCCAGCAGCTTTATGACATCCTTCGCGAGAAGAAGCCGGTTTCCCCGAACGTTGCCGCTCGCCTCGGCAAGATGTTTGGCGACGGACCCGCTATCTGGCTTCGCATGCAGGCCGCATACGACGCATGGCACGCTGAGCGAGACGTTGACGTTTCCACCATTCCTACCTTGCGAGCCGCGTGAATGAGCGCGACGATATCACCCTCTCCGAAGATACCCGCGCGGCGAGAGGCCGCGCCGGCAATCGGAGAATCTAATGCATCACAAGCGAAAGCGACCCAAGAACCGCCGTTCTGGTTGCCTTATGTTCGAGCCTCATAAGGCGAATGGCGCCTGTCCTCGCCATCTCGACATGCGCGCCGGCGATCAGCGTAAATTCGAGGCGACCACATCACAGCTCCGGTGCGAAGGCATCAAAGCGCGATGACGGTAACACCCCGCCCCCTTAGCGGGATTTTGCAATTCAGCAGCTTGGTCTCCGCTTTGCCTTCTCGGCACGCGCGAGGCACGGCTCGGTAAAGCTTCCGCGCCAAATGCCTCGTCGTTTGGTCTTCGCGAGCCTTTGCGCATCGTCATAGAGCCCATCGCTGTATCGCGGCCAATCCACAGCGTTACCGCTCTCAACGAGCCAGCGGTTGACCTCGCGCCCATCGGCGCGAAAGCAGGTTCCAACGAATCTCTTGTAGCGGTCGCGCTCGACAAACTCACAGCGAGTAGGCCTCGATTCCGCCAGCCAGCCGTCTAACGCAAACGCCGCATCCCTTCCGCAACGATACTGTGCGCCATTCTCGTCAGCACATCGTTGCCAGCTTTCGGGCGCGTCGATACCGTTGAACCGGATGCGCACGCCAGCAATTTCGATAGTGTCACCGTCGACAACAGAAGCGCGGCCGATGATCGGTCCTTGAGCACTCGCCGAGACGGATACGAGTGCTGCAGAGAGCACTACCCCAACGAACACTCTCAATGACAATGCATCGTGCCCGCTTTACGGTCCATGTGACAACACTGGCCAGGTGGTGAATCCTTGCGGCATCCGCCACCGTGCGCATTCGCGATTGTTGCGCCTGCTAGAACCGCAGCAACACACCATATGAGCGCTTTCATATCCCCTCCTATGCAACCCCGAAAACGCAGGATTGCACAGGAAACGCATCGGCGCAATTCTTGGTATATTTTGACTTGGTCGACTTCCGTCCCCTCTGACAGCGAGCACAACCAATTACCGACCCATCGTAGCCCTGAACGCATCTCTCGTCGGATTGTCGCTCTCAGGCGCGTCTGGATCTGATCTGCTATGCTGAAGATACACGCGGTCCATCGCCCGAATGACGGCGCGAAACATTCCCGCATCGTCGTCGGACCAACCGGCGATATGTCTATCGATGCTGGCCGCCGGGATCGGTCCAACAGACATCGACATCTGCCGATCGGTGCTCAACTCGTGGAAATCATTCCACCATTGCTCTGTGCCGATTGGTAGATCCGGCGGGTACAGGTGCTCCGGTACCCGCCAGTTCTTTTCCTCAAGAGCCTTGCGCCGCGCCTCTGCGTTTGGGTGCGCGAGGTGCCAGTGCAAGACCGCCGCTACTCCCCCGCGATTTCGTCCACAAGGCCGATGTGTCTGTCAGCGACGACGCCGGCGGCGTAGGCCACGGCCTCGCGGAAGGTCTTACCCATACCGCGTTCGTCGATGGAGGTCAGCACTTGCACCGCAAGCTCCTTGGAATATGGCTGCTGAGCGCCTTCACGAGAGACAGCGTTTTCCCAGTCGAGCAGGATATGCTCTGCCAGAAGCGCGCCGAGGCCCTTCTGGTACTCGGGCGTCGTATAGGCCTGTGCAGCTCGCTTTCCGAAGGAGCGGAGCAGACGGTTGTGGGCCACCTCGAAGGGCTTGTAGGCGTTCGACCGGACCCGGAACTTAACGCCGGGATGGCTCGGCAGATCACCTACCCATTCGCCGTCGTTGACGTTCACAGGTTTGTCGGCGAGATCAAAGTCAAACATTTCGTTTCTCCAGGTTCAAAGTGGGTTCAATGTGGGCCGAGGCAGCGTGAACCCGCGCGTACCCCGGCCCGCCCGTTGCCGGGCATAGGGTCAGACGGTTACCGCGAGTGCAATCGGCTGGATGGGCGCGTTCCACAGACGCGCCGCCGAAGAGTCGCCGCCGGTCTTGGTCCCGAAAAGTGCGTACCCGGCGATGTAGTCGGTCTCACCGACCGGAACGGCAGTCGCTGTGTGTGTGCCGCTTCCGGCCGCCGTTGTGTCGATCGCCGCACCTCCGGGTGTCGCTGCGACCGAAAACGCGTCCGTTGCTGCGTCAACCACATAGTACGTGACGCCAGCAGTCAGACCCGTTGGAAGCGCACCAGTGGTCGTGAAAACCACGGGCGTGCCGTTGGCGAAGCCATGACCGGCCCACGTCACGACGCCGGGCGTTGCGACCGAGATGGCGACTGTGGAGATTTCCTCACAATCGCTTCCCCAAACGATACGGAAGGCGTAGGGCTTGCATGCCTTCTGCGCCTGCGCAAAGTTCGTCTGACCTGCGTCGCCGGGGAGCGGGGCGAACGTGTTGGTCATAATGGGGAACGAGATCGTTCCCTTGGCATAGAGCGTCGTGTTGTTGTCCACGATGGCCTGAGAAATCATGGCCTGTTCCGCGCCCAGATCACCGATGTTCGTTGCCTGAGTGATGCGGGTCCAAGACTGGCCGGTGAAATCGGCCGCCTCGTACTCGGTCTGATAATCGATGGGGCCACCGATATAGATCGCTGTCCCGGCTATTTTTGCGAGAGCCATGGGCTTTCTCCTATGAAAAAAGCCCGCCGGAAAGCGGGCGGTTGACCGGTCTGAGCCGGGATCGACTACGAGCGCGGTGCTCGCGATTTCTTCGAAGGGTGATCGATCCCCACCGGGGCTTCGACTTCCCCACCATTGTCGGCGGCCAGCACAGCGTCCTCCACAGACGCCGTTTTTTCCTTCAGTCCGACCATCTCGGCCGCGCCTTTGATTGCGTGACGAGTGGCGGCCGCGATCCGGCCTTCAAGCACCGCGTCGATCAGTTTTTCGCGGCGTTCGACACATTCCCTGCAGGCCATGAAAGCCTCCTATCTCTGGGTTTCCAGTTGGATGCTGACCTGCGTTCGCAGATACGCATCATCGCGATATGAGCCGAGGACATCCGGAACTTTCATCACGCGGACGCGGATGCCTTGGAACGTCATAGAGACGTCTGTGAAGAAGTGCCCGGCGATGTTCGATGCCGCCATCTCGCGGATGGCATCCTTGTGCGTCTTGCCCGATCCCGTCCCAACTTTGGCAATCGGCCAGCAAAGAGTGAGCAGAAGGATACCGCGCCGCTCACTCGCATCTTTCGATCCGATAAATGGCCTGGCGTTCCGGTTCGGCTCGTGGTGAGCCTCAATGAATGGGACGGGTTGTCCACCAGAGGCAGGGACTGCGACCGGTTCTCCATCTGTCCAGATCACTGGATACGGCAACGAGATCGTCGCCACGCGGGCCCGTATGGCCTGCGATATGCAAGTCTCGATCGATGGCATATTAAAGCCCCGCTTCCGCCTTCACTCCGGCGGCGACTTCCGAAACGATCTGCTGCCAGCGCTGCACGACAAGATCGACCCACGGCCGCGGAGCCTGCGCGCCGACATGTCCATACATGCCGTAGCCACTGACCCCGGAGTGAACATAGGCTCCGTATCGCGCCGTGTAGCCCAGATAGAGCGTGTCACCGACATCGGAACCATTGATGACCAGTTCGATCGGGCCAAAGTCCATCGCAGCGGCACTGCCCGGATTATCGACACTCAGCCGGGGCATCTCAGTTGTCGAGGCGACCAGCGATGCCCGAAGGAAACCAGTCCTGCGCGGATAGTTCGGCGTCGGCGGCTCATCGTAGACCAGCCTCGTCACCTCATCCGTCATCTCGTGCGCCATCCGCTGTGCCGCGCGCTGGAATATGATCTTCTCAGCTGCCTGGACCTTGCGGACCCACTCGCCCACCGTCGCGGAAAACTGGCTAGCCACCCCTGCCCTCGCGGAACCGGCGCAACTCGGCCGCGCCGAACCGGATGTGATAGTCCAAGCCGCATTTGCAGCCGACGACGTGGCGCGCCGGCAACGTCGGGTCGAATGGACCGGAGCACTGGATCCCATCAGGGAGGGTGAAAGGCTCATTGAATTGGACGCCCGTCCCCACCATCGCGAGATGCATCTGCCTTGGCTCGCGGCTAACTGTGCGGCGCCAGATTTTCGTCACGTCCGCCGCGTCGAGCTTGCTCTCATCGATCTGCTGCTGGAAGGCATCCCGTTTGGCCCGTTCCAGCGCCGAGTGCGTCTCCAGAATGGCGATCGTATCCCCGCGCAGCTTCAGCGCCTTGTTGCTGTAGAGCCTCGTAACGCGCTCGACCTCCTCCGGCCTTAGTCCCCGTCCCTCCCGGATCGCCCTCATCACGGTTCGGTCAAGCCGTTTGTCGCGGTTCGCGAACCCTAGATATTCGCGCATGTAGGCCGTATCGCCTTCGCGCATGGCGCGCTCAATTCGGACAACCGTTTCCATCTGCGGGCTCGACAGACCGATGAGGCCACCTTCGCGCCTGCCCGTCGCCCGGTTCACGCGGCCGGCCAGGATCCGGCCTGCCTCATAAGGGCTTCGGCCTCTCGCCAGGTTATCAACCAGGGTGTGGCGAATCCCGTCGCGCATATCACCTGCAATTCGCGTAACGAGTTCGGCCGCATGCAGCCGCATGGCCTGTTCTGCTGGCAGATTGCGCACGCCCCAACTGAAATGAATGCTATTGCCACTTGGATCGCGCAATGCCGGTAGGTTTCCTACCGTCGCGATACCTCCTGAATGGTAGGCCTGGATCAGCGCCTGCTCGAATTTGGCGAAGGCCCCATCGTCTATACCGAGATCGCTAACCGCCCCGGCTACGTCTCCTCGTTCAAGACGCTCGACAATGCGCTTAAGCACAATGTGAGAGGCGATGCCCCCGATCGCCTCAATCCAAGCCACGCGGATCAGCGGCACCCAATCAGCGGCGACCTGTTCCAGTAGCTCCCGAGGTGATAATCGTTTGAGCATGCGGCTTCCTACCAAAGGATCAGTATCGTGCGAGGTTTTCTCAAAGAATCTTTGCGTAGCGCGCAAGACCGGAAACCGACAGCAATTGCGGGATCGCTGTTGCAGTTTACTGTGATCATTGCAGTGGCGTCGTTCCTGGATAGTGTCTGTGGCCCAGCGTTTTGCTTCACCGATAGCTGGAATTTATTTGCTAGTCCATTTCCCGCCCTAGCGTTTTGGGCCGCTTCATTCGCTGTGTCGTTTTTCGCCATGTGGGCTTTGCTGATGGTGTGGATGTGGGCTCCGATACTGGTCTTTTTCGCAATATCCGAGCGCACAGAGCCTTACCTCGGAGGCGGCAGCACCTTCGTCGGCTTAGCTGCATCAGTGTTCATGGGGTGGTTTCTATATCGAGTCATTGCGTGGATCGACGATCACCGAATACGATGTCTGCCCCCTCCAGATCACGCGCCCGACCGCGACGACGTAGTTAGTCCCGAACAATGAACTTGTGCGCCACCGGTGTTCCAGCCGCCGGCACCGTCAGATCGCGAACGATGGTGACGGGCTTGCCGTCGATTGCCAGAGTATCGAGGAGCGCAGCATCGAACTCCACTTCAGCCGGAGTGACCGAGATGCCGTCCACATCAGCCAGCGTCATCTTATGGGCGCAGGTCAGTTCAAGGTCGGTGGCGATGACAACATTGCCATCGACCAGTCTAGCGCTTACGCCTTTCACCACGGCGTCCAGTTCATAAAGCTGGTGCCGTGAACTATCCGGCCACGGCTCCCATGTTGGCCAGTCTGGCGGGCGCGGGATGCCATTAACATTGCGCTGCAACGTGACTCGGCCTTGATTGAACCGAGCCAGCAAGCGCGTCGCCTTGGTCTGCATCTTGCCGTAGTTGAAGCGACGCGCCATAGGATCCACCACTACGCCTTTCTTACGCTCCGGATTTCGAGGAGGCTGCGCCGTCCAGCGTTTCCTTCAAGCGCTCCTGGATCTCAGATCGCGCTGTCCACCAATCACCACTCTTGACCGGGACTCTAGCTGAAAGCGTCACACTACTATCGCTTAGGGTTTCCACTAGGACTTCCGGCTTTGCTCCGGACGCCGAGTAGTCGGTTTGTAGCGACCGAACAACTGATGCTCTGACCTGATCGATGTCCGCTGACCTGGGCACGTTGAAAGTCACCTCGACGATACGCGAGCGCTCCCGGCTGTAGTTCAGGATTTTTGCGTTCGATAGCTTCGAATTCGGCGCAAAAATGTAGATCCCATCCCTGGTTCTCAGTTGGGTAGAGAACAGTCCGATCTCAACAACCGTGCCAACGATACCCTCCGCATCGATGTAGTCGCCGGCATTAAACGGCCGAAGGAAAACCAACATTATACCTGCGGCGATGTTCGACAGCGTTCCTTGAAGAGAAAGAGCGATCGCTAGGCCCGCAGCGCCGAGAACCGCTAGGATTGAGGCTGTTTGCACGCCGAACTGACCTAGCACCACAATTATCGTGACGAACAAAATGGCATACTGAACGACTTGGCCTACGATTGGCGCTACCGTCTGATCGTGATTCAATCGAACCGCCAAAAATCCTGTCACGTAGCGTGAAATTGTCCGCGCGATGAACCAGCCGGCCACCAAGACAATCAGCGCAACAAACATTGACCAGACGTTGGCCAGTATCCAAGCGACGGATATCCCGAAAATCGCGTCATTGTTCACTTTGATGCTCCTCGAATGTCATGCCTTAATGCAAAAGGCGCGGCACGCGAGAAGGTTGCGCAAAAAGCTAGACCACCAGAATTCCCGGGAAGGCTTGCTGGAGGAATGGCGAGAGTAAGCCTTCAATCACCGTCATAACTGGCGTCATTGCTAACGCGAGGTTTTCAGAGGAGGCCTGCTGGTACTCGACCTCGACCGCGCCGTCCACCTTTTCGCGCTTCACGCGGTCAGCCGCGGAGCCGATGAGCGATAAGCTTCCCGGTTCCCTTGCTTCCTGCAGCGCGGCCTCGTAACTCGCGTAAACAACCGGAAGCGGCACGACCTGACCAGGGATTAGTGCTCCGTTTGCATAGGCTCCAGTGCGTGGCCATGCGCGTTCCTGCGCCCATCCCCCTGTCCTCTCTCCGACGAAGCGCATACCGTAGAGCCCGTCGATATAGACAGATCCCCGGTGACGAAGCACGGACGGCGACGAGGCATCGGCTGGCAACTTGTAACCGTTTTCTTCCATCCAGGCATCGAACCCGGCGTCATCTCCGTAGCCTGCCATGCCACTCTCCGTTGATGTTTGCCCGGCGTTAAACCGCCGGGCAGTTTGTCACGGCTGCATCGCAAGTTCTTCGAGCGCGGCAATGATCTCGTCCTTCTTCGACGGGGTCTTGTCACCGAGGAGTTTGGCAGCAGCTGATTTGAACGACATGAACGGGACGTTCGGGTCACCGGCCATAGCGATCACCTCGGGCGCGGTCTTCGCCGGCTCGTCAGCTTTCTCTTCCTTGCCCTTTGCGATTTCGATGTCGCGGGAAGCGAGAAGAGCGGTGAGCCGGTTGATCTCCGCGTCCTTGTCCTCGATCTCCCCGCGAAGCTGGTCGACCTCGTTCGGAGGCATGTCGAGGACGACGCCCACCGCCGGCGCCTCGGTGACCTCTTTCGACGGCTCGCCTTTGAGGTCCAAGAACTTCAGGCGCCCTGCCCGCCGCGCCTGTCCCTCGCTGAGATCGAGGTTATCCCGCGCCTCACCCGGTTTCAGGAAGACGAGGCCGCGGAGGGTGTGTATGCCCTGAAGCGCATGGCTGTTGTTGGTTGCCTTCATGCCAGCATCCTCCCGTTACGGCGCGCTGATTTCGTCTGCGTAAGCGACGGCACCAGGAAGACGGATCTCCGTGCCGCCGGTACGTGCGATCACACCCTGCTCAAAGCCCATGATGGACTTCTGGCGGGGCTGGAGGACGCGGCGCGGCATCGGGAGGTGGAAGCGAAGAACCTCCTCGTCACGACGATAGGCGACCATTCGACCACCCCCGTCCTGCGATGCGCTGGAAAGCTCCCTGAGCGGCTGGATGTCGAGCTGCTGGCCGGTCTCCGCCGTGTAGACGTTGTTCTTGCGGAGATAGTCCAGCAGGTTCAGCACCCCGTCACCCGCGCCAAGGCGACGGTTGTTGAGCAGACGGAACGCCTCGGGCGGGAGGCGGAGGCTGTCAGCCCATTCCACCTCTGCCGTATTGTCGCGGATGCTGCCCAGCAGATCGTTGATGTCCTGCAGGATCTGGTCGTTGGTCTTCGCGGACCAGAACGTGGAGGAGCCAGTGCCGGTGGCGGCGACGTCGACACGGGAAACCGCCGGGCTGTTGACGAGACCGGTCCAGTTCTTTTCAGTCGAGCCGACCATGGCGATGGTGTTCAGCAGCCGCTCGATGGACTGGGACGAACTCATCGCCTTCACGTCGTTGAGCGGGATGCCGTAGAGGGCAGACTGGTTGACCTCTTCGAGGTTCCACTCCCAGCCTGCGCCGATCATGGCGTAGTCATGGGCGGCCTGGTCACGGGTGGCCGCGCTGAACGGCAGGTCGTTGGCAGCACCGGATATGAACTTTGCCTCGCCGGCAATGTCCACGGTGAAGAACATCGTGCCAATCGCCCATGCGTTACCTTCGGTCACCACGGGCACGTGAGCCCCGTAATTGAACGTCGGGTAGCGCCGCTGGTAGATTCGGGTCTCGATGTTTCGCCCCTGCGCGATCACGAAGGGGAAAGCAGCCTGCGCGTCGGCGAAAGGCTGGCGGATGATCTCGTTCATTGTCTCGTGTCCTTTCGTGATCACGCGGCTTCGGGGTGGATGGTGCCGCGGAGACGGAGACTGATTTCAACAATCTGGCCGTCCGAGCCGCTGGTATCGAAGACGGCGTCCGGGATCGGGCCGACGATGTTCGCGCCGGCAGCGCCGACGTAGCGATGGGTCGAGGTGTTGTAGAAGACCTCGCCGCCGTCAGACACGTTGCCGCCAGCGGTCACGTACATCGGCCCCATCGTGAGGAAGGCGCCGGTGAAGTACTGCGGGTAGGCATCGGCGAGCGTCGTGCTCGGCGGGACGGCCGGGTTGAGGATGGCGATCCCCATGAAGGTGCCGGAGGCGAGCGGGACAACGCCGTGGTCGCCCGCACCGCGCTGGACGGGCTGGCCGAAGCGAACGCCGCCGGAATTTTCGACGGTCCGGCTGATGCGGTTGCTCTTCTCCTCGGAGGCGACCTGACCATGCAGGCCCTTCGCAGGAGCATTCGTGTAGGTGGTCTGGTACGGAGCCATCGAAGCGTCCTCCTCAGTTGACCGTTGCGGTGGACTTGCCGGCCTTCATGTCGGCAATCATCTTCGTATAGGCGTCGGCCGTGGACTTGTCGGCGTCACCACTGGTGACAATGCCGTCCTTGACCACGCTGGCGAAAGGATCGGCATCAGCGATCTTCTTCGCGTCTTCGGCGAGGATGTCGAAACGGGCATCGATGTAAGCCTGGGCCTTATCCTTCACCGCGGCATCGCCGAGCTTGGCGACGACGGCGGCCTTGCGGATATCGGCATCGCTGAGACCTTCGGTCTTGACGTCTTTGGCGATGGCCTTGGCTGTGGCGACGAGATCGGCCCGAGCAGCCACGAGGGCGTCGAGTGCTGCGCCGTCCACGACCTTGGCCTTGAGAGCGTCGATCTCCGCATCCTTCTTGGCGAGATCGGCGTCCTTGGCGGCGATGTCCTTGTCCTTGGCGTCGATTGCGGCGGCGTGAGCCTTCTCCGCATCGGCGAGCTTGGCTGCGGACGCGGCTTCGCCGTCGGTCAGCCTCTTTCCGGCATCAACGAGCCGCTGCTGGAGCGTGTTGATCACCGTGGCGCCCTGGTCGGTCACCTCGACCGGGATACCATCGACGGTTACCGTCTTCAGGGTCATGATCTTTTCCTTTTCGGGTTGGCGATCATTGGTCACAGGGGCAATGCCCCACGAATTCGCACCGTCGCCGATGCGAGCCTTTGAACCAGCCCGCGCCTTATCCACGATGGCGAGATGGTTGATCTTGATGTTCGATTGCTGGGCGTCGAAGGCCGAGCCATCCGGTGCCACGCCGTCGCCCCAGACAAGCTCGCAGGTGTAGCCGGCGGACAATTCTCGCTTCCCGCTCTCGACGGCCCGGATGGCGGCAGCGTCCTTTAGGATCAGCGGCAGGTGCACCCACTCACCGTCCTTCTTGGCCGCGGTGCTGACCTCGCCAACGGCGAGCTGTTTCCAGTTGTCGGCCGTCACTGCCTCTGCCGGGTGGCCCATGGTCACCGGAGCGTGCGTGAAGCTCTGGAGACTGTCGGCGGCGAAGACCTGATCGGCCGGGCGGTAAACGCGCACCACAGACATCTCAGGCTTACCCACCTCGTGACCCGCATAGAGTTGGATGCCGGTGCGGACTGACCGGACTTCGGCAACGAGGTATCCATCGGCCGTCCGACGCGTGCCGGACACCGCTACAGCGTCGGTGAATTGCATGGATCAGTCCTTGATGTTCAGGGTACGACGGGTGGAGCGGGCCATGATCTGGCGTTGCAAGACGTGGATGCCGTGACGAAATTCGTCGTTGTCGTCAGCATGTTCAACTGGCAGGCGCGTGAAGGCGTTCCACGCATCCACCAAACGATCGAAGACTTCGCGCTCCTCGGATGTCATTCCCCAACGAGTCCCTGCTGCCAGTCCTCGTTGACCTCCTGGAATATCTCCGGACCCAGCACGATCTCACCCTGATAGGGCTCGACGTTCGCGAGATCCGGCGCATCCTTGTCGTAGCTGATGGTGATATGCGGCTGGTACTCCGGGTGATCCCACGACGCGCCCTTGTCAACCATCTCGTCATGACGCCAGCGAAGCATGTTGGAGTTGAACAGCAGGACGCGCGCCTCGCCGAATTTCTCCATCAGTCGGGCACCGCCGCGCGGTATTTTCACCTCATCTTCCCACGTGCTGCCCATTTCCATCCAATCCACCGGTGTGCGGCTGAATGTGATGGTGACGTGCAGTTCATCGGCTGGCAGCATCGTTTTGAACCCCTGCCCCTTGGCCCATGCGATGATCTCGGCGGCGTTCAGGACGTCGCGTCGGACATATAGCGTGCGAGGAGCAGCGTCGTTCGCCGCGGACTGCATCCGTGTCACGTTTGCAGTCTTCGGTGCCTGTGAAACCGCTGCTGCCATAAACTCGTCCTCGGATGGCTCCTGTTCGCTCAGCTTGCCGTATTCTTCCATGGCGGCGTCAAGGCCCGGAAGCACGCCATCCTCTACAAGGCGATTGACGAGCGCATCCGAAACGGCCTCACGAGGGATGATCTCCTGACCGAACGTCGTACCGACGAGTTGCCGGGCAGCATCGGCCGTTAGCTTGAAGATGTCGGCCCGCTCTTTCTCGCTCATCTGCTCCAGAGGAGCCCAGCGATAGTAAACGGCTGGATCGTGAATTCCCGCTGACCGCTCAAGGCACTCATCCAGTCTCACCATCGCCGGCTGAAACTCCAGCTCCTGCATCGACTGAATGCGGTCGTGATAATTCTTCATATCGGCAATCCCGGTCGAATTTAGACCGGCCGGGGACTGGCCGAGGAGACGTGTCACCGGGATGTCAGCAGCGCCCGCCACGATCTGCAGGAACGTCATGAGCACATCCGGTAGCCCAGTGAGCTGCGCCGTCTTCGTCTCATACTCTTCCTCTTTATCGAGGAGGAGCGTTCCATTGATGCCTTTGGCCGTGTTGGCCAAGGTGTATCGCTCCAACAGCTTGCTTCGATAGTCCGCCTGCGCGAGAGACGCCATGAAGTTCGGGATGCGGATGATATCGATCTTCGCCTCGAACACGAGCGACGCGATGTTCCCCGCGGTGCTGTCCGCGTTCTTCACCGCGTCGAGGGTGGATTGAAGAACACTATCGCCCCAGCCCTGCCCAACATTCGTGGCAATCTCGTCATCGGCGGGCATCGCGCCAGAGAACAAGACCAACCGCGACGGATGAATGGTGATCTGCTGGCCGTTGTTACCTGCAAGGTTGTAGTTTTTCGGCTTGCCGTACCATTCCGATTCCGGATCGCGGTCGATCTCGCCGGCGTTCAATTTGCGGCGCGACATCACATTGAGATAGCGGACCCCCCCCTTCTTGAGACGCTCCACATCGAGCGGTTCGGATGGGTCGGCATCACCCGTTCCGATGTAGATCGCGGCACCACCGAAGAGACGCCCCTTCTGTGCGGCCTCAAGGATCTTGCCCTTGACATTCAGTCGCTTCTCTTCCTCCTCAATCGCTTCGATCTGCGGTTTCTTCGCCTGCCAATCTCGCCACTTGCGGCAGGCATCAAGAGCCGGAATGTCCACGATCTTCCGGGGAAGCCAGGCCGTCGTGTATGCGGCGATCAACTGCTCATCGGTCAGATAGGCCTGTGCATAGAAAGAGCCCGCGGCCTTGTCCCGATCGGTGCCCATCCGCGACACGAGATTTGTCAAGCTGTCGCGAAACAGCGCGATCACATTTGTCATTCTCGCGCCTTTCCTTCGGAACGTCTGCGCTCAGTCAAGTGTTTAGGTTTCCGATTTGCCGGGAGGTGCCGACCACCAGCTCGTCCCGGCCATCAGCGCTTTGCACCCCACCTTAGAAAGGGCACCGTCATGACCACCGATCAGGAATTCGCCCACAAGTTCTGGAAGTCCATCCGATCCGACATGACCGCTATGGTCGGGACGAAGGATGTTCACCCTAAACCGCTCACCGCCCAGTTCGACGGCGACCGAAAAACGATCTTCTTCTTTACCGCCAAGGGTACCGAACTGGCCGAGAGTGCGTCGTCGCCGGTTGATGCGACAATTATCTACTCATCCAAGGGTCATGATCTGTTCGCCACGGTCCATGGCAAACTCGAAGTCGACAACGACCCCGTCCTCATCGATCGCCTGTGGAACCGCTTCGTAGCGGCATGGTTCGAGGAAGGCAAAGACGATCCCAAACTCTGCCTGCTGCGTTTCGAGCCCGGTGAAGCAGAGATTTGGAAAGACGCGTCAAGCATCGTCGCCGGTCTCAAACTGTTCCTTGGCATGGGTGATCCCAAAGAGGACTACGAGGATAGCGTCGCTACGTTAAAGCTTTAGCAGCAACACCTAGCGGCCGGCGCGGCTGGCCGCTAGACATTCATGAGTGTGAATGTGGAGGTGAGGTTCACATTGTCTGCAGCGATCATCGCATCAGCCAGATTGTGAGATTTCACGCCCAAGTCCTTCTTTAGCTTTGCCTTCGGCACAACGCGCCTCTTTCCCTCGCTCTCGACCCACCATGGCACACAAAGCTCAGTGAAGAGCGCATCAAGCTTCTCCGCGCCCATCGTTGATGAGAACGACAAGATATCTTCAGGCTTGATTGCCTGCCCCCGTGTGATCGCATTGAATGTGAGCATCGCCCGGCGCGCAGTGTTTGCCCAAGCTTGAGCCTTTAGGTTCAGGTACTCGTTTTTGTTGAGCGGGCTATTGCTATTCTGCGGGTCGCTCGGCTTCTCGCCGTCCATGACAGCGCCGCCAGCGTGAAACGCGAAATGCTCGACCTTGGCGCCGTTTTCTTTGTTCTGCTCGTCTATGTAGCCACCGACGAAAGCCCCAACGCCGATCGTGTCATATGATACCGTCGCGCCGGCTAACTTCGCCTTGGCCCAGACCTTCTTCGCGTTTTGGACGAGCTCGTCCTTGCCGGACGACCAGTCCACAGCGTCGGTGAAGACGCCTTCGATCTTGTCAGCAGTGGCGCACTTGTCTTCGCCGTCATCGGCCGGGTCGAAGCCGATGATGTTACGGCCCGTCAGGCTGATCTTCAGAACCTGATGAGCATCGACACAGGCGTCGAGCCACCGGCGCTTGAAGATCGAAAGCTCTCCGTCCCCGAGGGGCACACCGCCATAGATGTGCTCGAAGAGTTCCGGATTCGCTCTCTGCATCGCAGCGATATCGCGCAATGCCTTCTGCGAGAGGAACGGATTTTCCGTCCAGTCGATCTTGTGCACCACCGTGTGCGGCGGAGTGTTTACGACGAAGTTCTTCCAGACATAGTCGGTGACGAGCTTGGGGTTGAAGAGCAGGATAGCGAGGCTGTCTTCCTTACGGATCGTCGGCCCGATAACCGTCCATTGCTCCTGGGTGAGGTTTTCCGCCTCCTCCACCCAGAGGATATCGACGTCGGACGTGCCCTTGATGTCCTCCAAATTGCGTTCGATGCCGTAGAAGATGAACTCCGCGCCGGTGCGCCGGTGGATGATCGTCGTCTTCTGGACGTCGTAGGCAGCCTGCAGCCCCAGATGCGATATCGCCCATTTCAGTTCGGTGTAAACCGAATCCTGAATGCGGTTCTGGAAGCGCCGGATGCAGAGGACGCGCATCCTGACCGCAACATGGTCGACCAGTCTCACCAACTGGCAGGCCGTGTCTCGTGTCTTTGAGCTTGACCGGCCGCCGTGAAGAACCGCGATATCGGCTTTGCCGAAGAAGACCTCTTCCCAGAAATCGAACAGCGCCGGGTTGGTAAGGTGTGCGCTGCTCTCTACCTCTTTTCGCCGCGCAGCACCTGACGCCATGTCTTGTCTTCCGATTGCTCCCATTCGCCCGGGGCACCAAGCTCGGCTTTGGCAGGAGCGTAGCTGCCCTGCATCTTGTTCGCCTCTGCGATGGCAGAGATGGCCACACGCGCGTCCTTCTCCGCTTCCCTGTTGATTGCCACTGAGAACTGACCCGGCGTTTCCACCGAGAATTGACCCGCCTGTTAGGTATGTTTCGGGTCTGCGGTCGT
>Ga0182742_1001885_pt1 | contig 25149 bp, 34 predicted proteins | sample eDN5th37CBELigMG_FD_128880 | JGI IMG/M metagenome (GOLD analysis project Ga0182742, IMG submission 128880) | Enriched Miracle-Growth compost microbial communities from Emeryville, California, USA - eDNA 5th pass 37_C BE-Lig MG (version 2)... ...
GACTCTGAACCAGCAGCGGCATCAGGGCCGGAGGTGCAACAATCCTCAAGGCAGGTTCGTGGCAAGCGCGTGGCCGAAGACATATCAGATCACGTTCTATACGCTCCGGTGATTATACGGTCAATTGCGGACAGCAAGCGCTCAGACCGGTATTACACCTCCATCCGCCTGCCGCGAAACCTGTGGGATCAAGCCGGCTTTCGGCCGGACGACCGCCTCCTGCTCGACTGGAGTGGCAAGGCTCTGACTATCGAGCGCGCTGCAGAGGGCGGGGTGAAGCCGAAGTCGATTGGTGACGCCACTGTGGTACTGCAATCCTGGAAACTCGGTAACATCAACTCTGATCAGCCCAAGGTCGCTGCGGCGAACGGCTCTCTTTGCCTGACAGCAGGACGTCGCCGCCCTGAAACTTGATCGTCGCAACAAGTAACGCGACAGCTCCTATTCCGGAGCAGTTCATGGGTCACGATAATAGTCGTGCGGCCCGCCGATCGTGAGCCAAGTTTGTGGCTTGGCGTGGACTGCAATTCAGCTCCCTTCCGCTGCCGACATAGGACGCATCCCTGAGCGACGGAGGGAGATCGATAAGGAGTGAGGCGTGGCCACCTTCGCGGTCACTCTTGACGCCGACGTTTCTCATTTCGCCTATTGCGATCTCATTGGCCGCGACGGCTGTCCAACCCAGAACTCCCACGAGGGCGGGCGTGGCTAAGAACCAACACTTCCGTCCCATTCATGAAGCCGGTCTGCAATGCCCACCAACCCAAGAGCGACAGAACTGCAGGTCCGAACAGGACGAGGAGAGAGAACTTTGTAAAGCTGACTGGCCGCTGCCGTTCCTCACTCCGCCTGATCGCAATCTCGTTGGCCAGGAGAGCGATCCAGGCCAAGAGCAAGACGCTCGCAGGAGCCACCGCGCCGGTAACAAACAATATCTCGCTGATGTAGCCGGCACTGCACGCCCATCAGCCCAAGAGCACCATGAAGGCCGGTACGGAAAGATGGAAAAGAGAGAACTTGGTGAAGCTCCAAGAGCACTGCTGTCTTTCGCTTCGCCGGTTGGCGATCTCATTTGCCACGATGGCAGCCCAGGCTAGAACTAAGACGGCCGCAGGCGTTCCGACGATTGCAAGAAACGCTAGCTCGTCCAAATAGCCGGCTTTGAGAAGCGCCCGGCCCAAGACTAACATGAGCGCAGGAAGCACCAGATGACCGAGAGCGAACCTACGAAACATGGCGGCGCTAAAACGGGGACAATTTGGAGCTTTTTCAAATAGCGGCTCGCACAACAATGTCAAACTGCTACGCAAATGCAACATGAGGCACGGTGAACGCTACCTTGCCAAAGGCAGAGGTTCGGCCTGACCTCGACCGTGGGGCCATCGCGCGTGAGCTAAAACAGCGTCATTGCTTTAGCGCGGCTGCTCGGAAGAAAGGTGGGCGAGTTTAGCAAACTGACCCACTTCCCCAGGATGGAATGAAGACAACCCTCTTGCAGAGGGCAGGATAGGTTTTCGTTGGGACTATCACTCCGAACAATCTACCTTACGTTTCTTCCACATGAAATGTATTTGACTGGCGTGCAGGCAGTCAATTGAGCTCTGTGACAGAGGAGAAGCATCCTCTGGCTGAACTCTTTTCCTCAATGCATCCGACAACCATCGATTCTTTGCATGGCGCAAGCGATGCGAAAGAGAGCTGTGGAAGCTCGCACTAGCTTGGCTAGAGGTAAGATTATGCCGGGCGGGCTCAAGCAAGATCAGTTTTTGCGAAGTCGTTCCCCTTATAAAGCAACGGGACGCGATAGGCTTTCGCGCACGCATATGAGAATACGTCGCCCAAATTCAGCTTCGCGCCATGGCCAGTGCCCTTGCCATATTGCGCATAGGCGCGGACGGCCATATTGCCGATATCCGCTGTGATGCTGACGGTCTGCACCTTCAAGGCGCTCAAAAGCTCGCTCACAATCTCCTGAGACGTAAGGACCTCGATTTCCTTCTTGGTGGCGAAGGTGATCACGGCCTCGGTCACGGACACCGGCGAGGTAATGAGGTTGGTTTTCGCCTCATCGATCCTGCGCGCCATATTCTCTGCGTCTTCCTCGCCAGCGAGCATGGCGATGATGGCGGACGTCTCGATGTACATTACTCCCCCCAAAGTTCGTCAGAAGCGTTCTTCTCGGCGTCCCAATCGATGCGTCTGATGGGCTTTCCGATGGCGCGAGCCTTCGCTAGAACCGGGCCGATCTTGTCCAGGGTGCTGGTGCGGGACTCTTCGCGCTCGATCTCCTGCACCACAACCTGCCGCAACACGTCCGCCACAGTCTTGTTCTTGCGCTGAGCCAGAACCTTCAGTTGCTGAACCACGGTTTCGTCCTTGATCAAGTAAGCCATCGCCTCGCTCGCAAGCGGCATATCCCATTGTGGTATATACTTATATACTTTTAGGGATATACTGGCAAGCGGGACTATGGGGAACACGTGCTGTTTCACAACGAGGAAATGGATGGCGCTCACTCCCGACAGTGCCAAGATGAGCCTATGTAAGCAGATCTTGCATTGGTTCAAGTTGATACCCGACGCCAAGCCTTCAGATCGGTTCTATACGATCATCTGACTATAACGGGCATGGATCAAGCGAGCTTTCAACCCAGACACTTGTCTCTTGCTCGACGGGAGCGGAAGGCTCCGAGTATTGAGCAGCCCTAAAAGGTGATGTGAAGCCTAAAGCGATTGGGAATCCTTCTGTGGAGCTTCAGTCATAGAAGCTGAATCTTTGAATGTCGATAACCCGATACAAAGATCGCCACTCTCCACGCCGGTAAGATCACCCGCCTTGTTTGGCTGACTCTGGAGAGTGTCGAGTGATGACGCTGTTCACAATAAGCCAGCCGGAGATCGATCGGGTTCACGTTCTACGGGATGTGGCGGGAGTGCCATCCGTCGTACTTCTGATTGCAAAGGCTCAATGGGTCATGCCTAAACATACCGTCAGGCAGGATTGCCCTGTTTCCATGGATTCCACGCTTAGCGCCCAATCCCTCGATTATTTCGTTCGAAGTTTCGGCGAGCGGCGTCACACGCTTCGCGGCTCTTGTATGGAGGCGGCAGCTTGCCGCGATCGCCATTCACGCGAGCCCATTCGATCATCCTCGAACCCCAATGTTTCGCTTTAGCATGAGACGCGTTAGTGAGGCGGGCCAAAAACAGCGTTGCCGCTTGAAACAGAGCATCATCATCTAGGTCAGCCGCATGAATGATCGTCGAGGCAACCGTGCGGGTTTGGGCATTCGCGGGCCCTCGAAACGCAGCAAGCGGATCAAGTAGCTTGATCGCGGGCTGCACCAAGCCTGAGGCACCAGCGGGTGCAGCCGAACCAGCAGATCGATCTGTCGCCACTTTTTGGGTAGGCTCGACAGAAGCGGAGCCTACCGTCTTGGAAGCTGCCTCGACAGCGGCTGAGAGCGGGGCGGGAGGCTTTGGCAACGTCTGATGAACCGGGCCGATCGTGCTCCGCCTCATTTGATCAGTGGAAGCAGGCTGTCTCGCAGGCTCAGACACCGCTGCGTCTGGCATCGGAATCGGGGGCTGAGGTACCGAAGTGGCTTGTGCGACGTTCTCGCTTTTCGCCGGGAGTTCCTGAGCCTGGGCAGCTGGATTGGATTTGGCTGCAGCAGCCGAGGCTAACTGCGGAGATGGATCAGCGCTCCCAGCCGACCTTGAAACAGAAGCTGGCTGCTTCACCGCTTCTGGTTTCGCCGGGATAGCGGGAGAAGGTATAGGACATGACGGTGTTGCCATGGCGGCAACAGGGGGCAACGGCGGAAGCCCGGCGCGAAGTGATTCCGCGTATGCCTGGGAGTCCGCATACATCTGAGCGATGTCCCTCATATCCCACTCACGCTCGACCAAAGCATCGCGCTCAGCTGTCGCTTCTCCAGCCGGCTGAAGTTCGGCTGTTAGGGAGGGGGCGGGTTTCGCAACGGGTCCAACACGTGACGGATCGGCGATTTCCGCCGCACCTTGCTGCGCCTCAGGCGACTCGTCGGCGATGGTACCTATCGATCGTTCAGATGACGTCGACCCAGGAGTGAGGATCGGCGAGGTGGCTATCGAAGTGTAGCGCGTCTGGTGTGGGTTTTCGAGAACTTGCCTGGCATTCTCGTTCCTGGCTTCCGTCTCGGAAGGGCGAGCTGGCTTCAGATCTTCAGTGTCGCGTGGCACCATCTCGCGATTGGCCCTAACATCTCTTTCATATACTTCCGTCAGAGCTTGTGACCGCAACGCGACCTCCCGTGCCTGCTCTCCAATCGACGCCATCGGACCTGCCATGGCCTCCGCTCCCGGCTCCTGAGCTATACCGGGCCTGTACCTTTCAGTCTTTGACGACATCTGCAAAGCTCTCTGAGGTGCCGTTTCCTCCGACCTTGCCTCATGGGAGTGAGTTCTGCTTGCGCTGCTAATATCCCGAGCATGGACTGGCGCTTTCTCGGGAAGGATACCCTCTGCCTGAGTTAAGGGCCGAGCGGCTACTTGCCGTGCCTGATCCCCGATGTAAAACGTCGACTGCGAGGTTTGCCCACCTTCCCCTATTGGATAGCGAGCGTCGCTGATCTCGTACAACCTGGTGTCAGATGGCCCCTCGACCACGGTTTGCACCGACTTGAAGCCGGGAGGGGTCGCAGCCTCTCGTCCCTGCACGCCCGGTGTCATATTGGCCTGCGGCATCGCATCTGTCGCAACCGGCAGTGTGGTGCTCGCTGATCCCAGTCCGATGGTGGTGGGGCTCATCGTTGATTCCCCTCCAATGTCATCCTTTGCCACCGCAGCGCGGATAACCTCCGTGCCAATCTGTGGATGATCCTCGTGCTGTATGGGCATCTCCATCAATAGCGCGCTCTCTGCTCGCGCCCTTGCCAGTTTTGCCGCACCCAGGAGACGGGTGTGTACCGGAGACATGTCAAAGCCGCTCCGATTATCATCCCTGATGCTCACCGCGTCAGTCTCCCATTGAGCCTCTGGCTCCACCGCGTTGCCGCTATCCGGCCACGCTGTGTCCGGCACAGATAACGGCGTTTCTCCTTCTCTCCTTTTGGTGTCACTAGCTCCCAATATGCCCGCGGACTCCTGCGCTGCCCCAACCGGTGGCTGAGCGGATAGATCATCGGTCGACGATTGCGACATCTGCATTAAGGGGCGCGATGGCTGACTCAAGCTGCAAATCCAATTAAGTTGCCGGGCCGCCGCTGGATTGCCGGATGCATGCTCAGCGAGCCATTGCCGATAATCGAGAACCTTGGTCCTGTTTCGATCTCGTAGGAGCTCGGCACGCGTCGTCTTCCAGCGCTCACGATCCCGGGCGCCGAGCGATTTTCGCTTACGATCGAAACGGAGTTGTAGAAATTTAAGCCATGCGGACCTCACGGGACCCAGCGGCAAGCACACAATGGCGAGACGCCGCTTCACCGCAAGGCTGCGTCGAAGCTTGGACCGCCCAGACTTACGGTGTCCTTGCTCGTCAACCCAGGCTTGTCGAAAAATCTCCTCATGCTCCGATCGCGCCGCATCGATGGCCTTCGCCCGATACTGTACGTATTCCTGCTGCAGCGAAGCGTGATCAGCGATATTCGGGACGCCAACTTTCCCCTCCTGAGGAGGATCCTGGGCTGTGGCCAGAGTTTCATCGGATCTCTGCCTGTCTCCGCTAGGTAGGTCACGACTCGCCGGCACCCGCGACTCGGCGGGTTGGCCGTAGACCTTGCCTCTCCGTCGTTGCCGCTTTGATCGGGCGGTCCCGGTCCGAAGGTTGGCCAGGATCCGATCCGCCGCATGCTGAGCTGCTTGAAGGGCGATGGAAGGAGCAGACGCACCACCGATCGGGCTTCCCTGCACCAGGGGATTGGGGCTTTCGCCCGACTGGCCGCCTCCAAGTTTGCCGATACTCCTTACACTTGACTTACGCCCCAGAGACGGCCGCAAATCACCCAATCCCGACACTTCTTCGCGCCGTTGGCGCGCCGCCTCGCGACCTTCCTGAGGCGTCCGCTCTCGCTTCGCCGGTCCTGTTATCCTTCGCGCTACAAGGTTCTGTCGTGCCTTTTCCTGGGCTCGATCCGGGTGTTCGCCCCATCGATCTGCGAGCGTCGTGTAGCAAACCGATGCCCCGATTACTGACGCCTTACAACCTGGCGCGTCTCTGCCATGGCCCTGGGTAAATGCCAAGCCGTGAGATACCTTTCCGTCCTTGCGCAGAAAAACCCGGTGTTTGATGACGATGCCATACCGCGACAGGCCGACGGCAAATGCTAACCAACCGCCGGCGTTCCGGGCAACCTCGATGATCATCGGCCCTTTAATGATCCGCCACGGCAGGACACCCGTGCGTTCAAACCGAACCCGCTCACGCCCGTTCAGGCGTGGATGCGTCCCGGATCTCAGCCCATAGGGGTCAGCCGCCTGATCTGCGAGCAAGCGGCCATTATGCCATCCCGGCACGATGGGGACGCCACGGTCAAGCGCGATCTCGGCCATCCGTCGCTCCGACCGAACCACGCTCCACGACAACGAAGCCGCGCGCCCGACCGGCCCGACCTTATTGGCGACGACATGCACATGTCGGTTATCCGTGTCGTCGTGAACCGCCGCGACGAATTGGTTTCGCTGGAGACCGATCGCCTCAAGCAATCGACCGACATCTTCCTCGATCACATCGTTCGTAGCCGGCTCATCGCTCTGATAAGAAATCACCCAATGGCAAACCGGATCCTTGCACCGGCTCAAATCAGCATGGGCATCCATTTCGAAATGCGCCGTCTCCCGTGAAACCACACCTTGGAAAAAATCGTGGCTTGGGCGCTCACATTCCTGGCCTTCAATATAGGCCTGGCAGGCTTCAAACGAGCCGACCCTTTGCCCCGCGGGCGGAGGGATCTCCCGGCAAATCGGCATCAGTGTCGCAGCCTTTTTAGGGTCTCGGCCACCAAAGCTATCACCGCTCGCACCTCTGCCAAATCGACAGGCACCACGGAGCGTTCTGCATCCATGGATAATTCCTGCAATCTCACGCCGACCTGTGAGAGCGTGCGAACGGCATCCCCGAACCCTTTCGGGAATCGCCGCTGCCGGCCTACCCTATTGGCGGCATCTGCCTCAAGGGTACTCCACCGTATGAAGTCGGATATGGTCATGCCCGCAGCATCCGCCAGTTCCGCCAGCCTTGCCGATTCTTCCGTCGTCAGCCTCACCCTTACTGTTTCTTCGCGCCTCACCGACCTCTCCCTCCTGTTGTCCCCGTTCCGACGATCGCCCCCTATACTCAATCACCGCCGCCCTCATGGGCGAGGCAAGTTGAGGAAGCAAAACTCACCTGCTTCTGCCTTAGCCTGTAGCCACAAGACACCGCTGGCCATCTGCCTGCCATCTGCCTGGACATTTCTCTTGCGGACTGTCGGCAAGGGCTCTCCGTGGCGATTTCCATCTCCTAAACGAGCGCCGCCCATTAGAAAATATCTTTTTCTATTTTTTTGGAAAATTTTTATTGATGTTTCGAATTTTTCTATCTAATCAGGTAGCCGTGGCGCTGGCGCAGAGGCAGTCTGACGCGACTTATGTGCCGCGAGCTTTTGAAAAATGGGAAAAAGTGCATGAGTGACGATCTCAAGCTTAGGATTAGCGAGCGGCTGATCCAGTTGCCGGTTTTGAAGAATCCGAAACGCGAAATGTATGAGGCGGTGGCGGAAGCCATCGAGACTGCGATGGACCGCGGGCATTCCATCGAAGCCATCAGCAATCTAATCAAGGAGGAGGGCTTCGATCTATCGCCATCAGTCATTCGACAGTATCGCCGTGAGGCAAAAGAGGCTCTCAAAGCCCAAGAGCGGGCCGCACTGGCGGAGGGTGAAAAGAAAGGAAGGCGCACCAAGTTGAAGGAAAAACCGTCTCTTTCGGAGACGCCGAAGACCGACGAAAATGGCGACACAAATGTGCCAATCTCAACTGGCGACGCCTTGGGCACCGAAGGCGACGAATCGTCCGCGGTTACAGGAACCGGTGGCCTGCCGCGTGAGGACTTTTGATGAATCTGGAGCAGGTGGAGGAGGCCTATTGGCCTCCTTTCCCACAGCGAAATCATTCAGCCCCGCCATTCAATCTGAAGGGTCAGCGGAGCGAGAGGACGAGGCCTGCAAGCCTTATCGATGAGGTATTCGCTTGTCGCTGTCGCCCGCTTGATAGGGTCTCCAATAAAGCAAAACAAATATTCGGCGGCATTTTGATAAAGGCACTTCCCGACGACAAAGGATCTGTACTCGTCTCGCAACGCGCCTTCGATACTCGAACGTGTGGAAGGACACAGCCCGGTGATGTGTCGATTTGCTCGCAAGGCACATGACAAACATAGATCTATTTGCTCGTGGCTTATGATGCCACTTGCCATGGGTGCGGTTGTGTTGATGTCATTAATATGGAGAACGATTGTAAGATGACCATTTCCCCTGATAGTGGCGTAGCCACCATGCCAGATGCTTCAGGTGTGAAGCTCGATCGGTCTGGCCTGCTTCATCTTACCGCAAGGATCGCAGCTGAGCTTTTTGTCAGCCGGGCTGGGGAGCCGGTAGATCCTGGAAGCAATGAACGTCGCTACGATGTACAGGATGCCGTGACTGAGGCTGCTGGTCTCTTGACATATGCGCTGACGCCCGAACTCGTCGGCGAAGCATACCGGCTTGCCGCAAATACCTTTGGCGTCAGTTCCCTTTTTGAGATGCTCGTCGATCCGCCGTCGGCGCGCGCCGACGAAAGGTAGGCTTAGACTCGTCAGAAGAAAAGAACGACTGGCGACGGTGAACCCGTTATCATTTGGGGGTTGCGCGAAGTTTCCTCGGAAGTCCGAAGCAGTGCCATTTGTAGCCTCTATCTGCCTGACTCCGATAGACGGTTATCAGTCACCTCCACGCCGACTTGAAACTGAATATCCGATAGGTGCGTGTGCAGGAGAGACTCAGCGCGGTAGGTTAATAGGCTCCATGCTGATTTTTTTCTAGGACGGCAAACCTGACTGTCTGATAGAGTGTGGTGGTGGGGGTCTTCTGTGCCTGATGGGAGGTGCAGGATGACCAGACTCTCAGGACGCCAGCCGCCGGAGCGCGAGCGGGTGCTGCGCCCCGCCTGTCGGCTTTGCCCGGCCTGCGGCTTGCCGATGCGCATCCGCTACGAGAACCATCGCACCCTTGTGACGCTGACCGGCTCGGTGCACTTGCGGCTCAAGATCCGCTGGTGCGAGACCGTGGGCTGCGCCCGCTTCCACAAGCCGTACCGGCCCGAGGCCGAGGGCGCGCTGGCGCTGCCCCAGCACGAGTTCGGCCTGGACGTGATCGCGCTCATCGGGGCCTTGCGCCACCGCGAGCATCGCAGCGTGCCCGAGATCCACGCGGTGCTCACCGCCCGCGGCGTGGCGATTGCCGAGCGCAGCGTCACCAACCTGCTCGACCGATACGATGAGTTGCTCGCCACCCGGCTGATGGAGCGCCGCCCTCTGCAGAGGCTCCTGGCCCGGCAAGGGCGGGTCATTCTGGCGCTCGATGGCGTGCAGCCGGATGTCGGCCATGAGGTGCTGTGGGTCATCCGCGACTGCCTGTCCGGCATCATCGTGCTGGCCCGCAGCCTGCTCTCCGGCCGGGCGCGGGATCTGGAGGTTCTGCTGCGCGAGGCGGTGGCCGCGGTGGGGGTGCCGGTCGTGGGCGTGATCAGCGACGGCCAGACGTCCATTCGCCAGGCGGTTGCTCAGGTGCTGCCGGGCGTGCCGCATCAGCTGTGCCAGTTTCATTTCCTGCGCGAGGCGGCGCATCCGATCTTCGAGGCCGATCGGCATGCCAAGAAGGAACTCAAGAAGCAGGTCCGCGGCATCCGCCGGATCGGCCGCGCCGTGGAGGAGCGGGACGATGCCGAGGCCATGCTCGTGCAGGGGTATTGCGCGGCCGTGCGCAGCGCGATCACCGATGACGGCCGGGCACCTCTGGCGGCTGCGGGCCTCAAGCTGAAGCAACGGCTGGAGACAATCGCCGGCAGTCTGGACCGGGTGCAGCAAAAGGGGGCTTCGCGCCGGCGCTCACGCGCCTGCACCAGATGATTGACCGCGCGTTGGAGAGGACGGCCGCCTTGTGGCCGGACGTAGCGTACGCCTATCGGTTCGTGCACGCCGTGGCGCATTGGCTCGGCAACTCGCACGAGGAGAGCGCCGCGATGGTGCGGCGGCGGGTGAACGGGGTACTGGGCGCGATACAGCGGCATCGCGCCAGAGCCGGCACGCTGGCGGGAGCCTTCGATCATTTCCAGAAGGTCACGCGCAGCTATCGCCCCGGGTTGTTCCACACCTATGCGGTGCCGGATCTGCCGCGCACCAACAACGATCTTGAACAGCTGTTCGGCTCCCAACGCTATCACGAGCGGCGCGCGACCGGGCGCAAGACGGCGGCTCCTGGTGCGGTTCTGCGCGGCTCGGTCCGGCTGCTCGCCGCCACCGCGACCCGCGTGCAGGCGCCCACGGCACGGGATCTAGGCGCCGCGAACCGGGAGCACTGGAGAAGCTTGCGCTAGCGTCTCGAGCGCGGTCGCCGCGCGCGAACTCTGCGCACCCGCTTGCGGCACGATCCGGCTGCTTACCTGGCCGCCCTCGAACAGCAGGCCTGCCAGCTAGCTTTGCCGTCCTAGTTTTTTCAGGCCGCCTTGGGAACGCACCAGACGGCCTCTCAAGCGATGAACCGCGAGAGACTTTGATTGCATTGCGTTGTTCGGCAGCGGGTTAAGCCAGCTCAATCTCAACCAAGATGGTGACCCCACTTCAAGGGAATTCGGGCGATCAGCCCGAAGGCTCCTCGCCAGAGCGGCGAAACAGAGTAAACATCCATGAAGCGGCGGCTTTCAAATGGACTTGGCCGCGGCGGTCCAGCCACATTACGTCAATATCGGTGGAACCAAGAACGTTTTCCGCCGTCTTACGGGTTCCGACAACGATGCATGGAGGAGGCACAGCAGCCCGGTTGGACCAATCTAGATCGTCACCATAGATCGCTTGCCGGCACTCCCAGATCGGAACAAGTACCTCCCGTAGGGAATAGAAATGGCGCGCCTGGTAGCGCCCAACAAGCTCATAGAGACGCTCAATGTCCGAAGCGGTGTCTTTGGTGGAGTCAGAGGACTTCCCATCGACCACGGACGTCGCCGGATCCCGAGGTAGCGTGCTTTTATCTATGGAGAAAATGCCCTTTCCCAAAAACTCAGCTTCACCTCGCTTCGCCATCGCACGCAGGAATCCATAGGCATTTTGCTCCGACCGTAGTTCAGGGATTTTCTCAAAAACCTGGGCAGCTTTGAACCGGCTTGGCGGAGGGAACATTCTATGAATTTGCGCCGTCAATCGGGTGCGGCGCCGGTTAGCTTCGGCGGCGTCTGGTAGTTTCCCAAGGAATAACGTCGTACGCTTCCCTGCCTTCACCTGCTCAACGACATTGTCGGGCGCGCGGAATGCATTCCGCCCGAGACTGATCAATAGTCCATCCTCAATCAGAACATGCTGTATCTTGCGGATTGTTGCCTCAGATCGGAAAGGAAATCCTGTTGCTTTCGCTGCAAGGATGAACTCTTGCGCTCCGCCCCCTTCCGGGTAGCGGAGTGCAAATTCCTCCACAATGCGGACATCACGGTGATACGTGGCCTTCTGCCGCCGTCTGCCGTTTGGGGCAATGACTTCGGTAACAGCGTAGCTCGTGGGCTTCACGTCGGAGGGTGGTTTCCGCGGCAAAGAGACAGCTCCTGAACGAGTCCCTAGATCCTAAGTCCTATTGGAAAGCTTAGGGAAAGAAAGTGCCTTTTTCATTTTTTCGAAAGTTTCTGAGCTTTTGCGCCACGTCATCGTCGGTGCGGGGAGGTTATCGGAAGTCTTCTCGGATCGCACCCGGCGGATCGCTCCGAGTGAGGCTTCGTCCTCGGAGTTGTAGAGAAATATGTAAACTGGAAAACAAGCAGCTGAAGCGCCGTTTGCTGTAAGACTAGCAGCCCCCGGGTGCCGCTGTCCTGCCATCCTGGGTCAGAATGTAGCTATATCCACCTTGATTTATCCGGGATCCATGCCAGAGCGTAGTCGAGCCCATGTGGCTAGGCGTATGGCTCACCTCGTAGCGACTGACGTGAGGATAGTCGATACGCTGAGGGAAACCTGTTTCTCTCGCCCCTCGCCTTTTTATATCGGCATTGTCGACGCCGGTGGCATAACCCTTGAGGCTATTGCCTCCGCTCTTGTACGCGCCCGTGAAGGAAAAACTGCGACCACATTGTCAGGGAGAGGAGGGATCCGTGGCAAATTTTGCTGAGTGTCAAGATATTGGCCGGCCTGGATACAACGCTCAGGCGGCCAGGATCTCAAACTGCTCTGCGAGCGAGGGATGCAGATTGCGGGTATACTTCGTCGGCCCTGAACAATGCAGTTTGATCAGGCTGCAATTGGATTCCAGGGTTCGTGGGCAGTATCCGATTGCGCGAATAAAATGGTCAGGGCTGCCAGGAACCAAGCGACAAAAAGCCGGATCCAGTTCAGGATCAGCCGTAGGTTGTGCCCGGCGGCCACGAGCAGCGCATTCATCGCATCCCCGACCGCTCCGAACAGGTGATTGCGTCCCAATCGTCCGTCCGCCTTCATGTGTCCGATCATCGGCTCGATCGCGGACCGGCGTCTCAGCTCCCGCTTGATCGTTGGCATCAGGCCCCGGCGCTGCCGGGTGATGAACACGCGCTCCTTCTTCGCATCATCATGACCGCGGTAGCCGCGGTCGACATAGGTCCGCTCCGGCTCGACGCCCGTCAGGGCGATGACCTGGCCGATGGTGGCGTCCAACGTATGTCCGTCACACGGATTGACCTCCAGCGCCTTGGAGGCCAGCACAAATCCCTCCCGGTTGGTCACCGCCACCGCGACTTTCGAGCCAAATTCGTACAGCCGATGTGCCTTGCCCTTGGCGATGCACACCACCTCTGGGGCGTGAAGGCTGTAGAGCTTGTTCTTGCTCGTGCGCTCCTGGGTCAGAAGATGCTCGGTGAACCCCAGCAGAGGAGCAAGCCGGCGTGAGAGAACCTCATCGCCTATGACTTTCCTGGCGACATCGCGGTAGACCCGACCCAAATAGGTCTTCAGCCGCTTCAACTCGCGCCGCATGCGGCCGCGCCTCTTGATGGCACGATCATCCTGTTCGATCCGGTTATTGAGGTAGGCACTTTGCCGGATGTGGATCGGCTTGAGTTTCCGGCGTGACCGATCCTGAAGCCGGTCTGTAGTATCACAGGACAGGATTGCCTCACGATTGGTTTGGCTGCCGTCAATCACGATCCGCTCAGGTCGGCAATGCCGCTTGAGTGCTTTGCTCAGGAACCGTTTGGCGGCGGTCAGATTGCGCTTCTCACTGAACCAGAATTCGACCGTGTCGCCGTTGCTGTCGATAGCCCGGTAGAGATACATCCACCGCCCACGCACCTTTATATATGTTTGGCGAGTCGCGCGGGGGAATCTCACCCCCACGCGCTCCAGCATATTAAGTTCGTGGAGAATACTCTGTCCTCGCCGCTACGCTCGGATCTATGTCGCGTTATTAGGCGTAGCGACCATTCATCTTGGCCTCGCATGCCGGCCGGGCCAGATCTGCCGTCATTGCTGTTGTCTCGTCGTCCCTGCTCCCTCTCCTGCTCCCTTTGCTGAAATGCCCGCGGCACCCCATACTGGATCTATGTTGGGCTCGGGGTGCTGGCGATGAAACGTCTACCGATTGTTTTGGCCGTCGCAGGGTGGGGTCTCTGCGGATTTTTCTTTCTGGAAAGCCGTTCGGGATCCGAGACACGGGCTGAGATTGAACGCCTGACCAAAGATATCCAAAGGGCCGAGGCGCACCGCGACGCACTTGCTGCAGAATTAGAGCCTCTCAAGAGCGCTCATCAGGATCTTCAGCACCCGGAAAAGCGGATCGCTTCCGCGGCCGAGGAGCTGAAGCATCTCGAGTATCTTCGCGGGCGGGTTAGTGGCGAAATCGACGCGATACGCCCTTAGCCCGGCGGCGGAGCATATCTCTTGTAAGATACCGACTGTTTACCAGCCCCGATCAGAATGGCCTGACCGGGCTTGTTGCGTATCTGCCCGAACCGATGCGGAGCTCTCAGCTCCGCTGGGCGCCCTGGTTGAGGCCGAGGCAATGCTCGACCGGGGCGTTTCCATTTCCGGGTTCCATCCCAAGCAAATAACCCTATCCCTTTTGGACTTTGTGTCCCAATAGGTTCGGCTTAGTTTGTGCCAGTGGCTCACGTAGTCATCTACGAATGCCGCGGCGCCCTGGCTGGAGATGTGCGTGACCGGCCTCTTGACCGTCAGGGCGCTCTCAAGAATTCAGATGTGCGCTAGGGGCGGGTGTCATACGATCGGACGCCCACATCGCGGCCTGGGTCCGGTTGGCTGCCCCGATCTTGCGCAGGATTGCCTTCACGTGGACCTTGATCGTTGCCTCGGTCACGTCGAACTGACGGGCGATAACCTTGTTCGGATCCCCGTTCATGATGCCGCGAAGGACATCGGCCTCACGGGGCGAGAGCTTTTTGACCCGATCGTCCACCACTTTCGGACCCATATCAGTCGCCTGACGCTGCTTATCCTGGTGCGCTGATGCCGCCTCGAGAAATGAATAGAGCATGGTCGACGGAATCACGGCTTCGCCCAGCGCCACTAGCTTGAGCAGGTTGACCAGTACGTCCGGCGCCGACGACGTCGAGCAGAAGCCGTCGGCTCCGGCCTCCCGTGCTGCCATGACAGTGCTGATGTCAAAGGCTTCAGCCAATAGGGCGATCCGGGCCTCTGGGTACTGCTCCCTGACGCGAGCGATCGAACCGAGGGTTTCACTGGGCGCGGGGGAAGCTTCAAGGATGACCAGAGCTGGAGGGTCCCCAGCGAGAGCGTCAGATATGAGGAAGCCCCGGCCGGACAGGATGCCCGCGAGGCCGGCTCGCAGGATGACTGTCCTCGCTTCCAGGACAGTCTTGATTGCCAAGCTCCGGCCTGGCCCATGTCCATATGCCGTAGTGCTCTCCGCGCCGTTCACTTCAGCCCCCAATGTCCAGAGAATTGTGGTTACCCAAAGGTTAACACCACTCGCGTTAGTACTTTAATCCTGTCAGATGGCTACTATCCTTTAGGGGTAGGTGCCTTAGCTGAGAATTTCGCCGGACCTCTTACTCCTCTAAGCTCCTTCAATACTTCCCACCGCCTCGGTCACTTTGTCGCCTTAATTTGCCGCGTGCCTCCCTCGACTCCGAGTAAAGAGTTGGTACATTCGCTGCCTTGCCTGGGAGGCTGATATGAAAATCGTTGGCATTATGATCGGGGCAGCAACTCTGCTTGCCTCTACTTCCGCCTTTGCTAAATGCGACCGCTACGGAAACTGCTATTATGGCTCCGGAAACGGGTACAGCGGGTACAATTCTAACACCGGCAGTTCCTGGAACTCGCGCAGCTATGGCGGCAACAGCTACGGAACTGACAGCCGCGGCAATTCCTGGTCCTACAATCGGAGCAGCGAAACCTACTACAATTACGGCACTGGCGAGACCCGTCACCGTGGCCAGCGCTGGTAAACTCCGGGCTGTTGCCCTCTTTATCACCCTGTCGCTCGTGCCGCAGGCTGCCTTGGCTTGGGATGGGACTGACGCGGATGGGAACTCAGTCGAGATCGAAAGCGGCAACTTAGTCCGGCCGGGCGAAGATATCGACGTCTACCATTCGGAACGTGGGCTCGGCACATACTCAGTCGAGAATGTCGAGCGAAGCGGAAGCACTGTCGAAGTCGAGGTCTATAACTACGACAGTGGAGAATACGAAACCTTCGAAATGGAAGACTAAAGCGCAACAGGGAGGGTGCGATATCCCTCCCTGCCATTTGAAGCATTGACGACGTGAGTTGGGACTGATGAAGACGTTAATGGGAATTGTAGGGTTAGGTCTGCTGCTTGCCGGATGCGTGTCTGGCCGGGATGCGGAGGTTGATGCAGCTGTACAGCAAAGTCGGGATGCCTGCGTAACCACCTATCGCTCGAAGCAGCTAAAGACGTACTCCGGATATATGCAGTGCTTGAATACTGCTGAAGCTCCTTTGCAGGAGAGGGCGCAACGAGGCGGGGTTGGGGATCTCCTGAACGTCAAGTTCGCTGGTAGAGTTGCTATCGCCGAACGAGTTGACCGAGGCGAAATTACCCCTGCCCAAGCTGATTTCGAAGTCGCTCGTATGAACTCTGGTCTTATGAGCCAAGGGCAAAATCGCCTGAACGCCAATAGGCTTGTCGATGCCGCGACCAGTCCGGTGACTTGCAACCGATATGGGAACTCCGTGACCTGTTTTTAGCCTATTGAAGGCTCATCTTTCGTAGGTACCGTAAGAGACGCCCCTCAGTCCTCAAATGGTTCATCTGACATGACTAACGAGGCGCAGTCCTCAGAACGCTCTGACCGGCTTCGTGTCGAACAACCATCACCTTATCGCCTTTCACCAGCGGTTGCAGACACATGGCGAAATATGATTTGGATAGGGCGGCTTACTCTAGATCTAGAAGTCGAATGCCTTTCCGCTCCGCCCTTATTCAAACCATTCCTGGAATCCTCCTGAGTTTCTGTATCGGCACGCCACTGGCTGCGGACGAATTCAGAGCATTCGGCCATGCAGTGCAAACGCTCACGACCAATGATGGCGATGTTTTAAAAGTCGGTGGGAGGGAGATGCATCGAAACAGATACATCTCGTTTGATGAGTATGCAGTCATTGACGGCGCAGGAGTCATTATCGGCAGTTCGAGCGGCGGCGGGAACGCCTGCGATTCGTCTCCATTTGTGATCTCGTTCCCGCCAGGGGAGGACCCGAGGTTTGACGGTCCGCTGGATGCCTGCGTCGGCGTTACGTCCTCTGTGGGGAAGAACGAGATCAACTTTGAAACCAAGCCATTTGCTGGCCAGCCCGGACAAAAGTGGCGATGGACGCTCGACAAGGGCATTGAGGCGACTGGCACAGTCGAACACGTTGCCTCCGCTGCCAGCGGATGGACTGCCCTCCGGACGCGCAAAATCCGGCATCCTAACGACCTCCTCGATTACAAAGATTTTTCGGACTCCCTGAAACAGATGGCTGGAAAAGACTGGGGGGAATTCCCCAGAATGACGACGGGGCCAGGGACAATAGAGCACGCTGGAGAAATCGTTGTCGCCGAGGTCTGCCAAGCACATGCTTGCAACGATCAGGGACTGCTGGTCGTGGCTGACCCATCGAAGCGCACACTCTATGCGGCTTGGAAGCTCCGGGACAGGAAGATTGCCGTAAGCCCGGCTATTGGTGGTTGGCCAGAGCGCGCTAAGGTGGAAATACGGCGGTGGGCAAAAGCTTGGACATCCCCGTAAACTGGTACGCAGTTTGCAGTACGGACGGCGAATGGCCGAGCGCTGGAAGCACCAAGCTGGGCTCCCCGGTGTGCAATCTCTACAGCATGCATACCGCCCAAGCGATGCCCCGGCAGACCTTCAACATCGATCTGAACAGCGCGGGCAATACCCCACCTATCATTAGCAGTTGGGCGAAATCAGCCCCCCTTCTCCCATTAGAGCGAACGCTGAGGCCGCTTACGCGCTCGCGCGCCGCAGATGCTCGCCATTGATTTTCATCCTATCGCATGGTGAGTAGCTTTCCTGCCTAAGGGGGGCATCTATGGCGACCGTAAACTAGCCCAATGCAGAAACGGGCATCGATAACTCGACTCAGCAATTTCGAGACTTCGGTTTCGACCTAAGAGACATATTGCTTCAGGGCGTGGCGTTTCCGACCTCCATCAATCAAGATGGAACTGGGTTCACAAACTTCGAGACCGCTAACGGCTTCCTCACCACTGATAAATTCAGTGGTAGCTTTGTCGCCAAGCGTGAGGGGGTGGAGTACGGCACGCCTCCTGCAACCATCTTCATTGGCAAAGAATGGGTTGAATCTGGCACCATCACCAGCCTTACGCGGACTGCGGGCAAGATGCTCGGCACCATTGAAGGTCTGCAGATCGACTATCTACAAGCCGCGGCAGCTGACTCCACGGGTGACAAGTCAGACGATATGGCTCTCTGGGCCCAAGCGTTCGCAGGAAACGACTTCCTCTATGGGAGCAACGGAGCGGAACGCCTTGAAGGATTTTCGGGCAACGACACGATGTTCGGCAGCACTGGAAACGATACACTCGACGGTGGTGAAGGTGCGGATATCCTCAACGCCGGGCTCGGCTCAGATACTGTCATTGGCGCGAGCGGCAATGATACTCTCCTAGGAGAGGCCGGAGACGATTGGCTCGACGGAGGACTAGGCCGTGACACTCTGGTTGGCGGCGACGGAAATGACATGCTGTACGGCAATGGCGACCAGGACAGCATTTCTGGAGGCCGGGGCTCGGACAAACTCTATGGCGGAACCGAGAGCGACTGCTTCATCTATGTTTCGATAAAGGACAGCACCGTCGCCAAGAGCGGACGGGACACGATCTTCGACTTTTCATCCAAGCAAAAGGACAAGATTGACCTTCGATCTGTTGATGCGAGTACGAAATCAGGCGGGAACCAAGCCTTCAAGTTCATTGATAAGCAGGGCTTCCACAAGAAGGCCGGCGAAATGCGCTGGGAGAAAGTGGCAGGTGGGGTCAATGTCTATGACAACGTCAATGGCGACGGGAGGGCCGATTTCTCTATATTCATGAAGGGACTGACCAAGCTCACGAAGGGTGACTTCTACCTTTAAGGAAGGTGTCTCGGCCGGGATCAGCTTGTAAGGTTGTCCCGGCCTCCATCATTCACGGACGACAGATGAACGCTCCAAATGGAATCAGCAGCCTATCTGCTGTTTGATCGCGTCGACTTGAGACTTGGACCGGCAGACGTTCTCACAGGGTATTCCATCGTCGTCGGCATCGGCACGCCTGTACCCGCCACACCACATCTCGACAGCCTCTTGGCAGGAACTGGCAGCCTTGCAGCTCTGGCGCTGGGCGACGATGAATGCCTTTGTCCGCTCGCCACTCAGTTTCGCCGAACCGTCCAGTGTGCTTCCTGCGGCTACCGGCCCAGCTATCAGTATTGCGGCGAATGCCGCGATCAATACATTTCTCATGAAAGGCCCCCTCAGCCTCTTGGAGCGCGCCAGCCAGCCGCTCTTGCTTCTTCTTCGGTACAGAACCAGCGCTCACCGCTGGATTCCTCGATATTGGTCTTCGCGTAGCTCCTGCTGCCGGGCACGTGATAGATCTTGCCCGAGCTCGAAATGTTGCCCTTGATGGCGCACTTACGGTCTGAGCCCGTGGACGCCTCAGACGTTAGGCGTTCGCCTCGGCGCCAATCCCAGGGCTCCACGAACTTTCCAGCCCACAAACCTCGCTTGGCTTTGCGCGCCTCGGCCTCATCTCCGGCGTAGCGGCCGTCGGAGTATTGCTTGTACTCGAGCGCCCAACCCTGCCGGATCATTTCGGCATTGATCTCGCGCCCGTTCGCCTGGCACACAGCAACGATTCGGCCATAGCGATCTCGATCCGCTTCCTCGCAGGTAACACGACCGTTTCGGCCGATCAGAGCTGAGAGAGCGTCCGCGGCTCGGGAGCCGCAGAGATACCGTTTGCCGACAGCGTCCTCACAGGTCTGCTGTCCCTCAGGGGTATCGACCCCGTAGAGACGGATCCGAGCGGACTGACCACGAATGAACAACGTGTCTCCATCGACGACATCGGCTTGGCCAGACAGGGGTGCGGCAAAGACGCTAGTGGTCATGAAAAAGAATAGCGCAACGGCGCCAACGAAAGACTTCATTCTAGGATGATTCATCAGTGGTGAGTGGAAGCAGAAAGCAGGATTCGACTTGCTGTCTACAGACCAAATCGGATCTCGTCCATTGCGACAATAGCTGCCGTTCGTCGGCGTTTGGGATGAGAATGTCGTGGCGCTTGTTAAGGCAACAAAGCCAAAGCGCGGCAGGCCGTCGAACTCGAACTCCGGCGAGTAAGACGTTAGGGCGGCGTAGCATGAACGCCGCACCATTTGACAGAGCCAAGATCAGTAAGTGCACTCTAATCGTTGGAGCAGCGCGCCCAGCCGTCTCTTGTTGGGAGACTGGCCCGCCGTCGATGGAGTGGTCAACCCTCCCCTGCTCGTCACCCCTCAGGCATCTTCCAGGGCGCATAGGAGATGTAGGCCAGGCGGATGAACAGCAGCGTGAGTGTTCGCTGGACCGAGATCTCCATCGCCGTTGGCTCACCCGTATCGGCCTGATAGAGCAATTGGCAGCTTTGGCCGGACGCGTCCTCGCGCGTCGCGATCCACAGCAGGTCGATCACAAACTGCCCTGGCGTATGAGTCACCAGGTAGCCGCCGATCCGGTGAACCGGTGGGGCGTTCCAGGTCACTTGCTTTTGCCTGCCCTCGCCGTCGAGCTCCACGTCGCCGACTCCGGCAGCCCGCCCGCGAAACCCAGCCCCGCGGCCGTGGAACAGGCCGGTGAAGGAGAACCGCCGTCGGGGTGTGATAGGGATCAGCATGATCAGGCGCTTTGCGTCCTCACGGGAGAAAGTCGACCCGTCCCTCGTCAAGCGATCGAGCAATGCATGCGCCTCGAGCCGATCCTCCAAGTTAAGCTCTTGGTCACTTATCCCCTTACTCATCCTTGGCCTCCCCGTCAGTGGAGAGATCCCGATGGACGGCGAACGCGTCGATCACCCATTGCGGCGTTGCACTTTCGACCCGCAGGATGCGGATGACATCATCGTCCAAGATGAGCCTGACCGTACCAGCGCCGGCAGCTTTGATCTGCGCCAGACGATCGGAGAGGTTATCCCACGGCAACATGAGATTCGGGACCATGGGCTCAGCCGTCGGGTCCATGGCATGCAGAAGAATGCGCGCATCAAGCCCGCCTTCTTCCAGAACCAGCCCATGCGAAGCCACCAGAGCGGCAAGGCGGTTGTAGTAGGCACGCATCATTTCGCCTACCGTGAGACGCCTCAAGCCGAAGGTGAAGTCGACATGCCTGAGGAGCGAGGCTGAAAGGCCGGCATCGACGAGAGCCTTGAGGCACTCGACATGCAAGCGGGCCGGATCCGGGTCGGTACGGGCGATCTCGCCGATTTCGTCCTGAGCCAGCTCGGTGGTGAGGATAAACATCGCATCAGCCAGTGAACGCGGCTTGCCGGCATCGTCGATGATGTAACCATGACCCCAGATCCGCTCGAGGCGCGTGACGAGGTTCGGGTGGGCCTGATCGATATCCTGGAGCACGAACACGCCGTCAGGATTGTCCTTCAGGACCTTCAGCATAGAGGACCCTGCCGTTGCCCCGGGCGACGATGAGAAGATCTGGTCGATGTCCTCGCCTGGATTGCCGGCCATCTTGTACAGACCGCCCATGCTCTTCAGGGATTGAATGAGGCCAACCGCTAAATCGAGATGGTCTCCTTCGACATTCGGGCCGGCAATGAGGAAGACGCCGGGCCGGCGCTGCAGGGGGCCGAGCGCGATGTGGCGGTAAGCCTCCACGGCGAAGACCTCGACAGCGGCATCCTGGCCGATGATACGTTTCCTGGTGAGTTCGGCGAGGCCGCGCATGACTTGTGCGGGATCGTCTTGAGGTGTGGACATGGAATAGGTCTCAATGAGGGGTTGATGGTGAGTGTGGACTGGACTGCGTTGCGCGGGCCGGCCGCCGAAGGCTCGACGATGTCACGCTCGACTCAGGTGCTGCGCCGCTTCGGGCTGGCCTTGAGAGAGGCGTAGGTGTCCCCTTTTGGGATTTGTCTCGTCTTTCCCTTCACCTGTTCGATAATCTTCCCGTCATTCACTCCTGGGATTGTTTCACCTCTCGCCGAGTCTCGCCCGGCACATGAATTGACCCTGCCGAACGCAAGCAGCCAGTCCGAGATCGTCGAGGACATGCGCGCGGTCCATCGCACTTTGAGATCGCCGCGATCTGCTGAGGTGGGCGCCGCAGCCGCATCGATGGCCCGGCTGCTTCCTCTGGCTCTGGTCAGGCGCAGGGACACTCACCACAAGTTTCCACGCCTGAGGGACGAAAGGCGTCAATCTGGCTCTTGCCCAATACTGACCAGCCTCGGTTAGAATGGAAGGCGGGGGTGTCGTCGTTATGCGTCTTCTGCTTACTTTGATCATTATGCTGCTCGCAGCCTTTCCGGCTGCCGCCCAGAAGCGCTCACCGGAATTCCAGGCGGCGGCTCAGGCATGGTTCGGCCTTGACCGCTTCGAACGTGTTCGGCTGCAGGTCCTTTTGGCGGCATCCGGACACTGGAACTCTGTCCCCAACCAGGATTTCAGCCAGCGCCTCTTTGAGGCCATTACGAGATTCCAGCGCGAGAACGGTTTCGAGCCAACCGGCTCCCTGCCCCAGCCGCAGGTCAACCATCTCCATGATCTCGCCCGGCCCGTCCTGGCCATGTGGGGTTTGAAGGAAATCAGGCACCCCGCCCGCGATGTGGCCATCTGGGCGCCGCTCGGATTGGACCTGACGTCGAACCGTACATCGGAGGGATTGGAGTTTCGCGATCCCCGGCGGCGGGTGTCACTGGATTACAAGTATTTTGCAGGCGTGAACGTTCAGGCGGCCTATCCGGTCCTGCTGGCAACGGTGCAGCGGCAGGGAGCCGTGATCCAGTACAAGGTCCAGCGGCGCGACTTCTTCGTCATCATGTCCTACAAGGACGGCGTGTCCACCTACACGCGCTACCACAACGATGGTAACGGCGCGCTCGGGTTCTCGTTTAGCTGGAATGGGGAGAACGGGCAGATCTACGGTGAGCGGCTGGTCACTCTCATCTCGGCCTCGCTCTAAGCCGAAGCCACTGGCGGCCCCTGGGTGACTCCTCCCGCCTATAGCCAGGAGGTTGCAGCGACCCCACCGGCGACGCGTCCCCTGCCACCACCAGCCAGTCCGGCTCCGAAGCCAGACGAAGACGAAAAGCTGTCCTCCGGAACCGGCTACTTTGTCACGGGTTCCGGTCACGTCGTGACCAACCACCATGTAGTGAAAGGCTGCTCAACCATCGCCGTCTTCTCTGGGGATCAGCCCGCTGTCGAAGGGAGGCTGCTGGGCAGCGACGAGACAAACGATCTCGCTGTTCTGAAGACTGAGATGAGGCCGCAGAGGGTCGCAAGCCTTCGGATCGGAACGCGGCTCGGCGAGCCTGTCGCGGTATTCGGCTATCCGCTGTCCCAGGTGCTGGCAAGTTCCGGCAACTTCACGCTCGGCAATATCACGGCCCTGGCTGGACTACGAGACGATGCGCGCCACCTTCAGATATCGGCCCCAGTGCAAGCGGGAAACAGTGGCGGACCGCTTGTCGACGCCAACGGCAATCTGGTCGGGACCGTGATCTCGAAGCTCAACGCCATGAAGGTGGTGCAAGCCACCGGTGACATGCCGCAGAACGTGAATTTCGCGATCAAGTCCTCGGTCGTCGCCAGTTTTCTCGAAAGCCGGGGCATCTCCTACGAAACGAATTTATCCTCAACGACGCTCGCGCCCGCGGATCTTGCGGATCACGCGAAAGCGATGAGCGTAATGATCCTTTGCAAATAAGGGCTGGCTAAAGAGCCAATCCCGATACTGCGCCGTCGCGCCCTACGAGGGCGATCCGGATGCCAGTCCGTCTGACCAGCGGTCGGCGCCGCCAAGTCTCCGCGAGCTTGCGGAAGACAGGGGTATCGGGCACGGCGGTGACGACGATGTCATCGTCGGCGATATCGAACAGTAGCGCCTCTGCAAGTGCTCCCCTCAGCAGTGATTGCTCGGCGCGTCCTGGCCGTCCCGTCAACGATCCCTTGCTGCATTGTGCAACGATGCGGCGGCCGTCGATCATAGCGACCACGTCGCCCTCGCCCGGACGCGAGTGCACGCGGATCGTCTTGTCGCCGCGCTGGTAAGCGCCGGTCCAGGCATTCCGGCCGATTTGCGGATCCTTGACTGTCTGCCATCCGGTCGCGGCCATTAAGCGCCCAATGTCGAAGATGACGCCGTCGCCGACCTTGATGCTGGCCCCGTCGATCGCGACGCTGGCCATGGCTCCGGAGGTGGGGAGTGACAGGATGAATTCCGCCAATCGCAAGGCCACCTCAGTCTGCGGCATACGGTCGGTTGGCAGCCCTAGTCCCAGCAGAGCCTGATCCCTCATGATTTCGCACCTTGTTCCGCTACTTGCGCCCTCATCGCCCGATCTATCATTCATCCCTATTCCCGCTGCGCAGCTGTCGGTCGCTCCAGCGCGTTCGTAATGAACTTTATTGGCGCCGCTGCCAACAGTATTGGCCAAGCTTACCTCGTCCTGTTGTCGAAATGCGACAGGGCCGATGTTACTGCTGGACCGGCCTAGTGTTGACGCATGGTTCATTTCTAGTGCACATCCTTCTTCAGAAGGCCGTCAGAGCCGAGGAACGATTGCGGGGTGACCATGAGCGACAAGCAGGCAAATCAATGCGGATCAGTGGCTAAGCTTCATCCCGTCAGCATGCCTCCGGTCGATGAGAACACCGCCTCGATGATCGACCTGTTGCAGGAACATCTGCGGCTCGCCCGTGAAGGCAAGCTCCGCTCGCTCGCCGTGGTGTCTGTGTCTGCGGACGGATCCGCCATTGGCACCCAGTGGTCGTGCGATCCTGGCGATATGGCATCGCTGATCGGGAAGCTCACCGTCCTCTCCCACGATCTCATGGCGGCTCGCAAGTAATGTGAGCAAATAGCGTGATCAGAACCAACCGACCGCCCGACGGCACCAGATCCACATAAGTCGACGAAGCTCCCGAACTTCTACCAGCAACGGTCGTTCTTGGCTTAGGGCCAAGGTGTCTTGGAGAACGATCATGGGCGCTGATGAGAACGCACCAAAGCGCGGCTTTGCTTCAATGAGTGAGGAACGGCGTCGCGAGATCGCCAGCAAAGGCGGCAAGAGCGTTCCAGCCGAAAAGCGCCATTTCTCCCAGAATACTGCATCTGCCTCCCAAGCTGGCCGCAAGAGCGGCCAGAATTCCCTCGGCCGCAGGAAGGATCCTCAAGGATAGGGCTACCTGTCA
>Ga0182742_1001886_pt1 | contig 25125 bp, 21 predicted proteins | sample eDN5th37CBELigMG_FD_128880 | JGI IMG/M metagenome (GOLD analysis project Ga0182742, IMG submission 128880) | Enriched Miracle-Growth compost microbial communities from Emeryville, California, USA - eDNA 5th pass 37_C BE-Lig MG (version 2)... ...
ATGTTGCCCTTGTGGACCAGGGTCACCGAGGCGCGGTCATTGTCGATGGCGTACTGCAGCGCCTTGCGCACCAGGCGCTCGGTGCCTTCGCGCGAAACCGGCTTGATGCCGATCGACGAGGTGTTCGGGAAGCGGATCTTGGTCACGCCCAGCTTGGTCTGCAGGAACTGGATCAGTTCCTTGGCCTGCTCGCCTTCGGCCATGTATTCGATGCCGGCGTAGATGTCTTCGGAGTTCTCGCGGAAGATCACCATGTCGGTCTTTTCGGGCTCGCGCACCGGCGAGGGCACGCCCTTGAAATAGCGCACCGGGCGCAGGCAGACATACAGGTCCAGCTGTTGGCGCAGCGCCACGTTGAGCGAGCGGATGCCGCCGCCGACCGGGGTGGTCAGCGGGCCCTTGATGGACACCACATAGTCTTTGACGACATCCAGGGTTTCATCGGGCAGCCACACGTCCGGGCCGTAGACCTTGGTGGCCTTTTCGCCGGCATAGACTTCCATCCAGTGGATCTTGCGCTTGCCGCCATAGGCCTTCTGCACCGCCGCGTCGACGACCTTGATCATCACGGGGGTGATATCGGCGCCCGTGCCATCGCCCTCGATGTAGGGAACGATGGGCTGCTCGGGCACATTCAGCGAGAAATCGGCGTTGACCGTAATCTTCTGGCCGCCGGCGGGAACCTTGATATGTTGGTAGGACATGAATGCTCCATTTGCTCCGGGTGATTTTTCTGCACGCGCCGGCATCGGGAAGCGTCCGGCTCCCGGGGAAACCCGTCCTGGGGAACCGCACACCGGATGGCGGATAGCAACCCATTCTATATCGCAACGGGGCCGGCCGGCCCGGCGGGCCGCGCCGGGCGGTAAAATAATGCATCCTCAGCCCGTTTTCCGTCCCTTCCAGATGTTCAATCCCTCCCGCGACCAAGTCCGCGAATTCTTCATCGAAACCTGGCGCAAGCACCGCGCGGCCGAGGTGCTGACCCCGCTCGAGGCCATCGCGCTGGACTGGATCATCGAACATCCGGAATACCACGGCGACCTGGAAAGCCCCGACGCCATGACCGCGGAATACTCCGTGGAGAAGGGGCGCACCAACCCGTTTCTGCACCTGTCCATGCACCTGGCCATCGCCGAGCAGCTGTCCATCGACCATCCGCCGGGCATCCGCAACGCCTACCAGCAGCTGGTGGCGCGCAGCGACGCGCACCAGGCGGCGCACGAGATCATGGAATGCCTGGGCCAGGTGGTCTGGGAAGCCCAGCGGCTGGGCACGCCGCTGGACAGCGACACCTACATCGACCTGATCCGCCAGCGCGCGGGACGCTGAAAAAAACCCCGGTCATCGTGCCGGGGTTTTTTCTGGGTACCGCCTTTTTTTCGGACCTTTGCTTCGGGCCGTTATTTGCGCACGCCCAGGTCGCTGGGCAACGTGGACAGCCAGGCCGCGACGTTGGTGATGTCCTGGTCGGACAGCTGCGTGGCGAAGGCGCCCATGATCGGGTTCTTGCGCACGTTGGCCGTGGCCGCGCTGCCGGAGGCGCCGCGCTTGTAGGCCTTCAGGGCATGGGCCAGGTAGTCCGCGTGCTGCCCGGCCAGGGTCGGGTACGCCGGGTCCACGGCCGTCTTGGCGTCGGCGCCGTGGCAGGACGCGCAATTGAATTTGTCGAACACGGCCTTGCCGGCCGCCAGGTCCTGGGCCTGGGCCGCGGCGCCCGCCACGGCCAGGGTCGCGCCCGCGAGGGCAAGCATGGTGCGATTCATGTGTGCCCCTTATTTGAGATTCGAGTAATACGCGGCCAGGTCGGCGATGTCCTGGTCCGACAGGCTGCCGGCGATGGCGTCCATCGTGGGATGGCTGCGCGCGCCTTTCTTATACTCGTTGAGGGCGGTTTCGATGTATTTGGCGTTCTGGCCGGCAATCATCGGAACGTGGTAGAGCTCGGGAAACGTCGCCTTGTAGCCTTCGATTCCGTGGCAACCGATGCACATCGAGACCTTGTCGCGGGCGTTCTGTACATTACCGACCACGGCGGCGGCTTCCGCCGCGACGGCCTGGCCGGCGATCGCACAGGATGCCGCTGCGGCCAACAGGGATAGCTTGTACTTCAGAGAGGTTCGCAACTTCATTGGAGTGGCTCTTCTTCGTATGGCTAAGGACTAGGGCCTGCATGCAAGAAAGGCCCTCGGCAAACATGTTGCGGGTCGAACCCAAAGCAAAACCGCCTGATTGTACGATACTTGCTCAGGATTAATACCTTAATATGGTATTGACCATCATCAAAACCCGGATGCCATCGAACCATGTCCGCAGCTCAGCCCGCCACTTCCGCCACGCCTGACCGCTTCGACGGGACCGACAGTTATGTCGCCACCGATGACCTGAAACTCGCCGTCAACGCCGCGCTGATCCTGCAGCGCCCGCTCCTCATCAAGGGTGAACCCGGCACCGGCAAGACCATGCTTGCCGAAGAGGTCGCCCGCGCGCTGGGCCGGCCGCTGCTGCAATGGCACATCAAGTCCACCACCAAGGCGCACCAGGGCCTGTACGAATACGACGCCGTCTCGCGCCTGCGCGACTCGCAGCTGGGCGACGAGAAAGTCCGCGACATCCGCAACTACATCGTACAGGGCACGCTGTGGCAGGCCTTCCAGTCGCCGGAGCCGGCGGTGCTGCTCATCGACGAGATCGACAAGGCCGACATCGAATTCCCCAACGACCTGCTGCGCGAGCTGGACCGCATGGAATTCCATGTCTACGAAACGCGCGAGACCATCTCGGCGCGGCACCGCCCGCTGGTCATCATCACCTCCAACAACGAGAAGGACCTGCCCGACGCGTTCCTGCGGCGCTGCTTCTTCCACTACATCCGCTTCCCCGACCGCGAGACGATGCGCGACATCGTCGCCGTGCACTATCCCGACCTCAAGCAGGACGTGCTGCGCGCGGCGCTGGACACCTTCTTCGCGCTGCGCGAGGCGCCGGGCCTGAAGAAAAAGCCCTCCACCTCCGAACTGCTGGACTGGCTGCGCCTGCTGCTGGCCGAAGGCGCCAGCGCCGCCGAGATCGACGCGCACACCGCCACGGCGGTGCCGCTGATGGCCGGCGCCCTGCTCAAGAACGAGCAGGACGTGCATCTGCTGGAGCGCCTGGCGGCCATGACGCGCGGCGGCCAGCGCCGCTGATCCGGCGCACCATCCGTGGCGGTTCGCACATGCTGATCGACTTCTTCTACCACCTCAGGGCGCACAAGCTGCCCGTCTCGGTCAAGGAATACCTGACCCTGGTGGACGCCCTGCGCCACAACCTCATGGCGCCGACGCTGGACGATTTCTACTTCCTGGCGCGCGCCGCGCTGGTCAAGGACGAAGCGCTCTACGACCGCTACGACCAGGCTTTCGGCGCCTACTACCGCGGCATCGCGACCGCCCTGCCGGCGGGCAAGGAAATCCCGCTGGACTGGCTCATCAAGCAGTTCGAGAAAAGCCTGACGCCGGAAGAAAAGGCCGCCATCGAAAAGCACGGCTGGGACAAGCTGATGGAGCTTTTCAAGGAGCGCATGGAAGAGCAGAAGGAACGCCATGCCGGCGGCAGCAAGTGGATCGGCACCGGCGGCACCTCGCCTTTCGGCAACGGCGGCTACCACCCGGAAGGCATCCGCGTGGGCGGCGCGTCGGCCGGCAACCGCACCGCGGTCAAGGTCTGGGACATGCGCCAGTTCAAGGACTACGACGACCAGGTCGAGCTGGGCACGCGCAACTTCAAGGTCGCGCTGCGCCGCCTGCGGCGCTTCGCGCGCCAGGGCGCCGACATGGAGCTGGACCTGGACGACACCATCGCCAGCACCGCGCGCAACGCCGGCCACCTGGACCTGCGCATGGTCCCGGAGCGCCACAACACGGTCAAGGTGCTGATGCTGCTGGACGTGGGCGGCAGCATGGACGACCACATCGCGCGCGTCGAGGAACTGTTCTCGGCGGCCCGCAGCGAGTTCCGCCACCTCGAGGTCTATTACTTCCACAACTGCCCGTACGAAAGCCTGTGGCAAAGCAACCGCCGGCGCCAGAGCGAACGCTTCGACACCTGGGACGTGCTGCGCAAGTACAACCCCGACTGGCGCCTGATCATCGTCGGCGACGCCACCATGAGCCCGTACGAAATCCTGCAGCCGGGCGGCTCGGTCGAGCACTACAACAAGGAACCCGGCGCCGAATGGCTGCGCCGCCTGCTGGAAGCCTGGCCCAAATCGGTCTGGCTCAATCCCGAGCCCACCGCGTCCTGGCAGTACCGCCAGTCCATCGCGCTGCTGCGCGACATCATGCAGGACCGCATGTACCCGGTCACCGTCGCCGGCCTGGAACAGGCCATGCGGGTGCTGTCGAAGTAGGCCGCGCCCTCACCCATCCACCGGCTGTTCCGGCGTCTCCAGCACCAGCTGATAAAACGCCAGGTCCAGCCAGCGGCCGAACTTGAAGCCGGCCTCGCGGATGGTGCCCGCATGCGTGAAGCCGAGTTTCTCGTGCAGCGCGATGCTGCCCTGGTTGGCCGCGTCGATGCCGCCGACCAGCACGTGCACCTGCTGGGCGCGCGCGCGTTCGATGAGTTCGCGCATCAGCGCAATGCCCAGGCCGCGGCCGCGAAAGCGGTTGTCGACGTACACGGAATGCTCGACCGAATACTTGTAGGCCGGCCAGGCGCGGAACGTGCCGTAGCTGGCGAACGCCATCAACTCGCCTTCGGCGTTTTCGTAGCCCACCACCGGAAAGCCGCCCTGCCGCTTGGCCTGGAACCAGCCCGCCATCGCCTCGCGCGGCCGCGGCTTGTAGTCGTACAGCGCGGTGGAGGTGGCGATGGCCTCGTTGAAAATGGCGAGGATCTGGTCGGCATGGCGCTCGTGCGTGCAATCGACCAGGATGGCGCCTTCGGGCGCGCGGGTTGGGGCGGGCGTAGTCATGGCGCTAATTTTAGCGAGCCGGCCGCACCGATAGGAGATGCCCCCATACTGCGCACGCCGGCGACAAAAAAACCGGCGCAAGCGCCGGTTCAATGAACTTTGTTGCCGCTTCTGGCCACTCTCAGGCGGCGCGGCTCTCCACTGATCGGTCGGCCGGCGGCGTGCGCCGCAGGCCCGGGCACTTGCGCCACGACAGCTCGTCGGCGTCCATGTCCAGGTCGAACAGGTCGTTGGCCGCGGGCCAGGGGTGGCTGCGCGCCGCGGTGCCTTCCATCTCGAGTACGTGCCCGGCAAACCCCCTGGGCGAACCGCCGCACTCGGCAAAATATCGTTGCGTGTTCAAGTCCACCACGTAGGTGGTCATGTCGTGGGTCAGTATGGCCACGAATTGGCCGTCATCGCTGGCATAGGCGTACTGAAACTGCCCTTTGATTCCGTCGCCGCTCAGCGGGGTTCCGGTCAATTGGGACAGCGCACGCGTGACGATCTCGGTCAGCATGGGTCGTTCCTCCGAAAGATGCGCCGGCAGAATGCCGGCAGCGAAGGCGCGAACGACAAGCGCCGGCGCCGCGCACAAGGGGCGGCGCCTGGCGTTGGACGGGAAGCCTGTAGGCGGCTATCGCGCATCCCGTCGGCGGACAGCTACTACGTGCTGAAAATCTTACACCCGCAAGCCCGGACGCCTCAAATCAGGCGGCCGCCACCGGGGCGTCGCCGGGGTCCGTGTCACCATTTTCCCGCGCGCGCCAGTCCCGGCGGGCGATGCGGTAGAGCACGTGCTCGCGCAGCGGATGGCCCGGCGGCACGGCGGGATGGTCGAAGGGCGCCGCGTCCGCGCGCATCGCAAGGCGCTCCATCACGGCGCGCGAGCGCAGGTTGCCGGTGGCCGTGAACGCCACGATCTCGTCCAGCCCCACCTGCTCGAACCCCACCTTCAGCGCGGCCTGCGCCGCCTCGCGGGCGTAGCCCCTGCCCCAGTATGGCCGCGCCAGACGCCAGCCGATCTCCACGCCGGGCGCGAACGGCAGCGCGGGAGCCAGCGGCTTGATGCCCACGAAGCCGATGAAGGGCGCGACGCCCGGCGCCTCGACCGCCCAGAAACCCCAGCCGTGCTCGTCGATGCCGGCGGCCAGGCGGTCGGCCAGCGCGTCGCTCTCGGGCCTGGCCAGCGGCAGCAGGTACCGGGTGACCTCGGGGTCCGCGTTCAGCGCCGCGAAAGGTTCGCGGTCGGCCGCAAGCCACTGCCGCAGCAGCAGGCGCGGCGTTTCGACGTCGATGGACAGGGACATGCGGGGTTTCCTTGAGTCTTGGGGGCCAGCGGCGCCCCTGGCCGGGCGCGCCTAACCGGGCGTCCCTGAACCAATGCCAGCGTATACACTCCAACGGATTCTGCCATGCCTAAGGAATTATCTGCCATGCGCCTTTCCCTGTCGAAGCTGCCGCGTCCGCTGGGCGCGCTGCTGTTCACCTCCTTCCTGGCCTTTCAGGCCGGGGCCGCCAGCCTGCCGGCCGGCGTCTCGGAGGCCGCCTCGATCGAAGGCATCACCGAGTACCGCCTGGCCAACGGCCTGCGGGTGCTGCTGGTACCCGATGAATCCAAGCCCTCCACCACCGTCAACATGACTTATCTGGTGGGCTCGCGCAACGAGAACTACGGGCAGACGGGCATGGCCCACCTGCTGGAGCACATGCTGTTCAAAGGCACCTCGACCACGCGCAACGCGATGGGCGAGTTCTCGCGCCGCGGCCTGCAGGCCAACGGCTCGACCTCCAGCGACCGCACCAATTACTTCGCCAGCTTCGCCGCCAACCCCGACACGCTCAAGTGGTACCTGGGCTGGCAGGCCGACGCCATGGTCAATTCCCTGATCGCCAAGGAAGACCTGGATTCGGAAATGACCGTGGTCCGCATCGAGATGGAAAGCGGCGAGAACAGCCCGTTCCGCATCCTGATGCAGAAGATGCAGTCGGCGGCGTTCCAGTGGCACAGCTACGGCAAGACCACTATCGGCGCGCGCTCCGACGTCGAAAACGTCGACATCGGCCAGCTGCGCGCGTTCTACCACGAGTACTACCAGCCCGATAACGCGGTGCTGATCGTGGCCGGCAAGTTCGATCCGCAGACCACGCTGGCCGACATCGAGGCCACGCTGGGCAAGCTGCCCAAGCCCGATCGCAAGCTGCCGCCCGAATACACCGTCGAGCCCGCGCAGGACGGCGAACGCGCGGTGACGCTGCGCCGCGCCGGCGGCACGCCGCTGGTGGCCGCCATGTACCACATCCCCGCCGCCGGCAGCCCCGACTACGTGCCGCTGGACCTGGCCGCCACCATCCTGGCCGACACGCCTTCGGGCCGCCTGTACCATGCCCTGGTCCCGACCAAGCTGGCCTCGGGCGTGTTCGGCTTCACCATGGAGAACCTGGACCCGGGCCTGGCGATGTTCGCCGCCCAACTGACGCCGGGCAAGGACATGGACGCCGCGATGAAGGCGCTGACCGGCACGCTGGAATCGCTGGCCAAGAAGCCTTTCACCCAGCAGGAGCTGGACCGCGCCCGCAGCAAGTGGCTGACCGCTTGGGAGCAGACGTACAGCGATCCCGAACAGGTCGGGGTGGCGCTGTCCGAAGCCATCGCCGCCGGCGACTGGCGCCTCTTTTTCCTGCAGCGCGACCGCGCCCGCAAGGCCACGCTGACCGAAGTGCAGCAGGCCGCCACCGCCTACCTGGTCCAGAGCAACCGCATCGAAGGCCGCTACATCCCCACGGAAAAACCCGTGCGCGCCCCGCAGGCGCAGCGCGTGGACCTGACGGCCGTGTTCAAGGACTACAAGGGCGACCCGGACTTCAAGGCCGCCTCGGCCTTCGATCCCTCGCCCGAGAACATCGACAAGCTGACCCAGCGCCGCAAGCTCGATCTGCCCAACGGCCCGGTGCAGCTGGCGCTGCTGCCCAAGGCCACGCGCGGCAGCCGGGTGCAGGCGCAGATGCTGATCCAGTTCGGCAACGAAAAGGATCTGCGCGGCCAGCGCGTGAACGCCGACGCCACGGCCGACCTGCTGATGCGCGGCACGCCCAGGCTGTCGCGCCAGGACATCCAGGACCGCCTGGACGCGCTGCAGGCCGAGCTGGGCTTCAGCGGCAGCGGCACCACGCTCAAGGTCGCCATGTCGACCAAGGGCGAGAACCTGCCCGCGCTCACCGAACTCGCGCTGGACATCGTGCGCAACGCCAATTTCCCCCAAGAGCAGCTCGAGGAATACCAGCGCCAGCTCGAAACCTCGATCCGCAACGCCATGACCGAGCCCTCGGCCCTGGCCGGACGCGCCCTGGCGCGCCAGGACAACCCCTGGCCCGTCGACGACGTACGCTACGTGCCGACCTTCGATGAAGCGCTGGCCAGCGCGCAGGGCCTGTCCCGCGACGCCCTGGTCAAGTTCCATTCGCGCTTCTACGGCGCCGGCGACATCGAATACGCGGCCGTCGGCGACTTCGAGCCCGCGGCCGTCGAAAGGGCGCTCAAGACCGGCCTGGCCGGCTGGAAGAAGGCGCCCGCCTACACCCGCGTGCCCAATCCGTACCGCGACATCGCCGCCAAGCAGTTCGAGATCGCCACGCCCGATAAGGCCAACGCCTTCTACATCTCGCGCATGCCGCTGAAGCTGCAGGACACGGCCCCGGACTACGCCGCGCTGTACCTGGCCAACTACCTGTTCGGCGCCTCGGAAACCTCGCGCCTGTGGAACCGGGTGCGCGAAACCGAAGGCCTGTCCTACAACGTGCGCAGCTCGCTGTCGGTCTCGTCGTTCGAACCCGCCGCCAGCTGGACCATGTACGCCATCTACGCGCCGCAGAACCGCGAACGCCTGGAGAAGGCGATCGGCGAAGAACTGGCCCGGGTCCTGAAAGACGGCTTCACCGAGAAGGAAATCGCCGACGGCAAGCACGCGCTGCTGAACTACCGCAACCTGGCCCGCGCCCAGGATGACATCCTGGCCAGCACCTGGCTGGACTACCTGCAGCGCGGCCGCACGTTCGCCTGGTCGGCCGAAATGGACCAGAAGATCTCCGCGCTCACGCCCGAGGCGGTCAACGCCGCCCTGCGCAAGTATCTGCGTGCGGACGGCTTCAGCACGGCGGTGGCCGGCGACTTCAAGAAGAACGCCGCGCCCTGATCCTTCCTCGCCTCCCGGCCTTCCAACCCGCCGCCAGCCGGCGGGTTTTTTATTTCACGATGACATCCACACCGTCCTCCGCTGCACTTTGCTCAAACCCGATACAGCAGGTTTATCAATCACTTAGGCGAGTTCAGCATATGACGGTGCTTTCTCAACCCTGACCCGGTTCTCTCTCTGGTGGCCCCTGGCTGGCTCTTGGAATCCGGGTCTTTCCGAGGAGTCATCGTGGCCAAGATCAAATTGACCAAGAGCGCGGTGGATGCCGCGCAAGCCCAGGCGCAGGCCGTCGAGTTGCGCGATACGCTGGTGCCCGGTTTCTTGTGCAAGGTTACCCCAGCCGGGCGCAAGGTGTTCATGCTCCAGTACCGCACCAACGCGGGCGAGCGCCGCAAACCGGCCCTGGGGCAGTATGGCGAACTGACCGTCGAGCAGGCCCGTTCGCTCGCGCAGGAGTGGCTGGCCCAGGTTCGCCGGGGTGGCGACCCCGCCGCCGACAAGGCGGCCGCTCGCAAGGCCCCCACGGTCAGCGAACTGTGCAAGAAGTTCATGGAGGACTACTCCAAGCTGCGCAACAAGCCCAGCACGCAGCGGGGCTACCCGTCCGAGCGCATGCAACTGGCGCTGTTTCGGGCACTGCCCAGCGACATGGCTCCGCGCGATGCGCAGGACCTGATGGCGTATCCCTTTTTCTCGCTCTCCAAATCCCGGCGCACCGCACCCATCGACTTTCGCAGTGGCGATGTCTCGGTCAACGTCGAAGGTACGCACAAGTACGGCATCGCGACCATCTGGGATGCGGACATTTTGATCTGGGCGGCGTCACAGATCGTTGCCGCCCGCGATGCAGGCCTATCTCCCTCGCGCCTGATCCAGGGCACGCCTTACGAGATTCTGCGTTTCATCGGGCGCGGTGTCTCGCAGCGCGACTATCAGCGGCTGAAAGCCGCGCTCGATCGCCTGCAATCGACGACCATCGAAACATCCCTCCGCTGTGCAACGGGCGGGCGATTACAACGCTTTTCGTGGATCAGCGAATGGCATGCCGTCAGCGATGCTCGCGGCATCCCGCAAGGCATCGAGTTAATCCTGCCCGAGTGGTTTTATGCGGGCGTACTCGACGCCGGTCTGGTGCTCACGATTGACCCAGCATACTTCCGGCTCAGCGGCGGCATCGAGCGCTGGCTATACCGCGTGGTACGCAAGCACGGCGGTCATCAGCCCGAAGGCTGGCGGTTCACGTTCGCGCAGCTTTATCGCAAATCGGGCAGCATCGCTCGCTACTATGATTTTGCAGCCGATCTGCGCGTCCTGGTCGCTAAGCAATCCCTGCCCGGCTACGTGCTTGGCATCGAGTTTGCAACCAGCATCGGCGCGGATGTGTTGACCTTTCGGCCAGTCTAAACATCACATGGCCAGCTGCATCCGTGGCCAAATCCGATTGTACGCAGCGGTGGCAGATAGAGTTATGTACCGTGCGCATACTCTGTTGCCGAGCTACATCAAAACCCGTCACCTCCAACCGTCACGCTACGGCACCGCCATTGCACAGCGTTGCGCATGGGTTCCGCCGTGCTTTATGCACGCGGGCGTGCATAAAGCACGACGGCCTGGTTGCACGAATCCGTGCAATGTCCGATGCAATGCCGCTGCACCGGGCGATGCCATCCCCCATGTCCAACTCGTGCCAGGCTATGTTCCGTCCACCATCAGCGCCCGAGGGCGCTGCGCCGCCAACTGCGTGCCGTCAGGCACAAGGCGGCGGAAGACAAGATAAAAGGTCGCGGCACGTCGCCGCGAGGAAAGCGGGTCTGCACATGGGGTTGGTGCGGCACGCTCAAACCGGGGCATCGTGCTGCGAGGGCACGAAATGCCGCGTGGGCATTGACGAAAGTGCGTGCCTGCCACGGGCAGCAAGCTGTTCGGGGCGGAAGCCAAGCATTCCATGGCCAGCTCTATATTTACATGCTAGATTGCGTCTTTGCGATTTAATACGACTTTGTGCCGCCACTTCATTGGCGCTGGAGCAGCCGTGACCGAGCCTTGGGTATCCGTTGAACAGATCGCCGAACACTTGGGCGTGACGCGCGATTCCATCTATCGCTGGATCGACCGCAAGAGCCTGCCTGCGCATCGCTTGGGGCGGCTGTGGAAGTTCCAGGTGTCGGAGGTGGACGAATGGGTGCGCGCCGGGGGTGCGGATGAAGGTGCCGCACAATACGAAAAATCAGCAACCTCGCGCCGCAGTTAAGAGGGGCCAATGGACAAATACCAGCTCAGCGAGCGCGACATCTGCACTAAGTTCATCACACCGGCTATTCAGCAGGCGGGGTGGCAACAGCACCAGTTCCGTGAAGAGGTGAGCCTCACCGATGGCCGCGTGATGGTGCGTGGCAAGCTGGCGTCTCGTATCAAGAATCCCGATGCCAAAGGTGGCCCCAAGCGGGCTGACTTCGTACTTTACGGCCGCCCCAACGTTCCCATTGCCGTCGTAGAAGCCAAACAAGCCAAGTTCTCGGTCGGCCACGGGATGCAACAGGCGCTGGCCTACGCCGAAATGCTCGATGCCCATTCGCCATCAGCAGCAACGGCGATGGCTTTCTGCTGCATGACCGCACGGGTTTGACACAGCGCATTGAGCGCGAGCTCTCGCTCACCGAGTTTCCCACGCTGAACGACTTGTGGCCGCTGTACCAGCAGTGGAAAGGCTTGGCCGAAGCCTCCGCCGTAAAACTGGTTGAACAGCCGTTCTATTCCGATGGCAGTGGCAAAGAGCCGCGCTATTACCAGCGCGTCGCCATCAACCGCGCCATTGAAGCAATCGCCAAAGGGCAGCAGCGCGTACTTCTGGTCATGGCCACCGGCACTGGCAAAACCTACACCGCTTTCCAGATCATCTGGCGCTTATGGAAGGCCAAGGCTAAAAAACGCATCCTTTTCCTGGCCGACCGCAACATCCTTGTTGATCAGACCATGCAGCAAGATTTCGCGCCGTTCGGCGAAGTGATGCACAAGGTCACCAACCGAGAGGTGAAGAAGAATTACGAAATCTATCTGGCGCTCTATCAGGCAGTGACAGGTCGTGAGGAGTGGAAGCAGATCTACCGCCAGTTCCCTGCGGATTTTTTCGACTTGGTTGTGATCGACGAATGCCATCGAGGCAGTGCAGCCGATGATTCCGCCTGGCGCGATGTGCTCGACTATTTCAGCAGTGCTACGCACCTGGGCTTGACCGCTACGCCGAAGGAAACCAAGGACGTCAGCAACATCACCTATTTTGGCGATCCGGTCTATACCTACTCACTGAAGCAAGGCATTGAAGACGGCTTCCTCGCACCCTACAAGGTGATCCGCATCGCCACCGATGTCGATGCCGTGGGCTACACCCCAGAGAAGGGCAAGGTCGACAAGTTGGGCCAAACGGTGGAACAGCGCCAGTACAACACCAAGGATTTCGACCGCAATCTGGTGCTGGAAAAACGCACCAAGCTCGTCGCCAGCAAGGTATGGGAATACCTCAGGGCAACCGACCCAATGGCCAAAACCATCGTTTTTTGTGACGATCAGGATCACGCCGAACGCATGCGCCAAGAGTTGGTCAAGCTCATTCCAGCCGCTGCGAGCAACCGCCGCTATGTCATGCGCATCACAGGTGATGACAACGAAGGCAAGGCGCAGCTTTCCTACTTCATCGACAACGACGAACCCTATCCGGTCATCGCCACCACGTCCAAGCTGCTCACCACCGGCGTGGATGCAAAGACTTGCAAGCTCATTGTGCTAGACCAGAACATCAATTCGATGACCGAGTTCAAGCAGATCATCGGTCGTGGCACCCGTCTGCGTGAGGACTACCAGAAGCTGTACTTCACCATCATGGATTTCAAGGGTGCCACGCGCCTGTTCGCCGATCCTGACTTCGATGGCGAACCCGTGGTGATTTACGAGCCCAACCCTGACGAGCCTGTGGTACCGCCCGACACCGAGCTGCCAGAAGGCGCCAACCCGCCAGGCATTGGCGAACCCGAACCGCCACCTTATGGCTCGGACCCAACCGGTGGTGACGACACGCCATCTGGTGGCGATACGGGAGGTGGCGGAGGTGGTGGTGAAGGCCGCGTCAAATATGTGATCGACGACGTCAACGTGCGCGTGGCGGTAGAGCGCTCCCAGTATCTGGACGCCGACGGCAAACTCATCACTGAGGACTACCGCGTATTGCTGAAAGACGACATCAAGAAAGCGCTGCAGGCAGAATTCGGTAGCATGACCGACTTCCTGCGCCGCTGGAACAGTGCCGAACGCAAGCAGGCCGTCTTGGAAGAACTTGCAGATCACGGCGTGCCGCTCGAAATCCTGCAGCAGGCCGTGGCCAACGGCAGCGAACTAGATGTATTCGATCTGGTGGTCCACGTCGCTTTCGACCAAAAACCCCTCACCCGCCGCGAACGCGCCAACAACGTCAAAAAGCGTGATGTGTTCGGCAAATACGGCGAACAGGCCCGCGCCGTGCTCGATGCCCTGCTCGACAAATTCGCCGACCACGGCGTGCAAGACATCGAAGACGCCAAGGTGCTGGAGTTGCCGCCGTTTGACCAGTTCGGCAGCAAAACCCAGATCCGGCGTGGCATTTTCGGCAGCATCGAGCAATACACCCAAGCCGTGCAAGAACTTGAGCACGCGCTCTACGACCAGAACGAATTGAAACAAGCCTGATCGCGCCTCAGGCCACGTACATCGAGAACGACAAGATGAATCTCAGCAGCACCATCAAATCCATTCAGGACATCATGCGCAAGGATGATGGCGTTGACGGCGACGCCCAACGCCTCGGCCAGCTCACCTGGATGCTCTTCCTCAAGGTATTCGACCAACGCGAAGAAGAATGGGAAGACGACAATGCCGACTACCAGTCGCCGCTGCCCGAGCGCTTCCGCTGGCGCAACTGGGCGGCATACAAAGCCGATGCCGATGGCAAGAAAAAGCCGCAGATTGCAGGCAGCGAGTTGATCAGCTTCGTCAATAACGACCTGTTTCCCGCACTCAAAGACCAGATCGACGCTGACCGCAGCCCCCAGCACAAGGTCATCCGCGAAGTGTTCCGCGATGCCAACAACTACATGAAATCCGGCCCGCAAATGCTGGCCGTGATCGAAAAGCTGGAAGACGCCATCAACTTCCACGACTTCAAAACCCGCGCCAACCTGGGCGATGTCTACGAGCAAATGCTCAACGACCTGCGCGGCGCGGGCAATGCGGGCGAGTTCTACACCCCACGCGCCATCACCGCCTTCATGGCTGGTCGCGTCAACCCACGCCTGGACAAGCGCGAAACCGTGATGGACCCCGCCTGCGGCACGGGCGGCTTTTTGACCGCCGCCATCGACCACTTTCGCAACCAGCTCACCACCAAGTCCAGCGCCGAAGACAAGCGTGCCATTGAAGACCTGATCCACGGCATCGAGAAGAAGCAGTTGCCCCACCTGCTGTGCACCACCAACATGTTGTTGCATGGCATCGACGTGCCCAGCCAGATTGAGCACAAAAACACGCTGGGCATCGGCTGGAACGAATGGAGCGCCAACGACAAGGTCGATTGCATCGTCACCAATCCGCCGTTTGGCGGTTATGAGGACGATGGCGTCGGTAGTGACTACCCGGCGGACCTGCGCACCCGCGAAACAGCCGACATGTTTATGGCGCTCATCATCAAAAAGCTGCTGAAAGCAAATGGCCGCGCTGCCGTGGTGCTGCCAGATGGCTTTTTGTTTGGTGATGGCATCAAAGGTACGCTCAAAAAACTGCTGCTGCGTGACTGCAAGCTGCACACCATCATCCGCCTGCCCAAGGGCGTGTTCGCGCCGTACACCACCATTAAGACCAACCTGCTGTTCTTTACCAAGGGCAGCACGGTGGATGACGGTACCGAGCACTTCCACACCGACACCATTTGGTTCTACGAGCACCCCTACCCACCGGGCTACAAGAGCTACTCCAAAACCAAGCCCATCCGGCTGGAGGAATTCAAGCCCGAGCAAGACTGGTGGGGAGATGAGGCAAACGACTTCGCCGACCGGGTGGAAAACGAATTCGCCTGGAAGGTCGATTTCAAGGCCAAGCGTGAACAGGCTGAAGCCGCTGCACAACCGCATTGGCAACGCGCCGAAGAACTGAACAACCAGGCTGTTGCACTGGAGGCCGAGACCAAAGAGTTGCGCAGTAGTCTGATCGGTAGCACCGACGCAGCCTACCGCGAAAAAGTCGAGGCGCAGATTGCCGATCTGCGCACCCAAGCCGAATCCCTGCGCCTGCAAGCACGCGATGCGCAGGCGGCAGGTGATCGCCTCTACTGGCCTATTTTCAATCTCGATCTGAAAAACCCGAATGCGCCGGAAGAAGAAACCCACGACCCGGACCTGCTGCTGGAGAAGTACAAAAAACTGCTGGGTGAAATCGAAGAGACCGAAAACCAACTCAAAAGCGAACTGGCTGCCGCACTGGCGCATCACTTCGTCAGTGAGGATGCCTGATGGATGCGCAGCAGTTTTTGGCGGAGTTCGGGCATATTGCCAATGCGCCGGGGGGCGTAGAGAGGTTGCGGGAGTTGGTGCTGCATCTTGCTGTATCAGGCGATCTGACAGTTACGGAATCACCCGTTGATGCAGCACCTTTACTCGACTCTATTGCAAGGCAGAAACAAGGTCACAGGGAAAAGAAAAAAGTCATTTCAAAGCAATCTTCTATTTCGCGTGAGGTTGTCAAAGCTCCGCCCCACTGGGCTGTTTGCCGCTTGGGCGACTTGGCATTGACTGTAACTGGTGGTGGAACACCGTCCAAAAATAACCCCGCTTATTGGGGGGGGGATATTCCTTGGGCGAGCGTGAAGGATTTGAAGGAGCTGAAGTTCCTGGATGACACAGAAGACCACATCACGAAAGAAGGGCTAGAGAACAGCTCTTCAAACCTGATTCCACCTGGCCGAGTAATCGTTTGCACGCGTATGGGTCTTGGCAAGGTTGCAATTAACCGTGTTGCAATTGCAATCAACCAAGACCTGAAGGCATTGGAATTGCCGAAGGAAGTAAACGCCGATTTCTTCTTGATTCTTTATCGGACTCGTCAGGTAACAGGCACTGGAACAACAGTTTCTGGTATCAAGCAGGATCAGTTATTGGCGTTGCCCGCTGTGTTGCCGCCAGTCAAAGAACAAACCCGCATCGTCGCCAAAGTCGATGAGCTGATGGCCCTGTGCGACAAGCTGGAAGCGCAACAGCAAGCCCGCCGCAAACTGCAAAACGCGCTGCGCCAGTTCACCCTGCAAGCCGTCGCTAACAGCCAAAGCCCGCATGAACTGCAAACTAATTGGGCGCGCCTAGCCGACAATTTCGGGGGACTGTTTCATGCACCGGAGGATGTGGCGACGTTCAAGGGCTTGGTCCTTGACTTAGCAGTGAGTGGCGAATTACTGAACGTTGAGCATCGCCATGCTGCTACGGGTGCCAACTTGCTCGACGCCATCGCAGCGAAGCGCATTGAATGGTCACGGGAATCAGAGGGACAAGAGAAGAAAGAATCTTTAGCGATGCTGAAAAAGCTCCGTATTCAGCAAGTAAATATTCCAGAAGATCGATTGCCCGAGCACTGGGCATGGGCGTCACTGCTTGAGGTTTCACAAGTCATTATTGACTGTGACCACAAGACACCAGCCTACTCTGAAAGCGGAATTCACCTTATTCGCACTACTGACATTCGCAATGGTGAAATGCGGCTTGATGCCACAAAAAAGGTTTCCAGGGAAAGCTATCTTGCTCGTTCGCGACGATTAACTCCGCAGGCTGGGGACATATTTTTCACGCGCGAAGCCCCGATGGGTGAGGCTGCAATAGTTCCTAATGGGCATGTTGTCTGCCTTGGCCAGCGGCTCATGCTCATCAGGCTTTTTACCGAGTTGTTTAGCAACAGATTCCTCATTTACGTAATTCAAAGCCCGAGCTTTCAAAAACGATTGCAGGCATCGGCCATCGGCATGACGGTGAAGCACATAAATGTTGGTGATGTCGAAAATCTAGTGCTTCCGGTTCCACCCAAGGCAGAACAAGATCGAATTGTTGCAATCGTCGATGGGCTTTTCCGCATGTGTGATCACTACGCAGATCAACTTTCCCGAAAACAGCGCATAGCGACCAATCTTGCTGCTAGCGCGGTTGCCAGTCTCACCGGAATCGCCATCGAACAAGAAGAGGAACCCATGAAAGCCCCGCAAACCGAGTTGATTGCCCCGCTGCGCTTGGGCACCACCCCCGACATCAAAGCGCAAGCTCCGCTGGCAACCATTCTGGTCCGTCACCGTGGCGAAATGAGCGCAAAGGACTTGTGGCAGCGCTACGGCGGCGAGATTGATGCTTTTTACGCGCAACTGAAAATCGAAGTGGCACATGGCTGGATTCAGGAACCCGCGCCCGCCAAAGTGCGCGAGAAGCCCGCCGACACGGTGAGCGCCTGATATGCAACTGCTGCGCATCCGTATTCCCGCCTTTCGCAACCTGCGCGATCTCGACATTGCGTTTGACTCGCACTTGCCACCTGCTACCGGTGCAGCATCGGATGCGCCGCGCAAGCCCATTCGCAGCCACGCGCTGATCGGTCAAAACGGCACCGGAAAATCGAATCTGATCGAGGCGCTGATCACCATCTTTCGCGACGTGGATCTGGATCGCGAAGCGGCCTTCGATTACACGCTGGAGTACAGCATCCGTGACCATACGGTGCGCATCGAAGCTGATACCGCCAAGCAGAAGCGCCCCTATGTGTGGGTGGACGGCAAGACCGAATCGCAGGGCTATTTGCTGAAGAACCGCGAACTGCTGCCCGCGCACATTTTTGCCTATTACTCTGGCCGCAATGAACGCATCGAGGCGCTGTTTCAAGAGCATCAGCGCCGATTCAACCAGCGCCAGGAAATCACCACCGACGAGGTGCTCCCCGAACAACTTCTGGAAAACTTTACCGGCTCGGATGCAGATATCCGCGCGGTGGAAGAAGCCAAACGCCGCCGAGAAGCGCGCTTGAAGCAAGCCGGCGACGACCGCCTGCGCCGTCTGTTCTACTGCCGAGGCGGCCACAGCCAGTTGGTGCTGCTGGCGTGTTTGCTGTCCGACGACCCGGTGTTTCAAAAGGTGCTGAAGAACCTGCATATTGAGTCGTTGGAATCCGCCTTGTTTGTATTGAAAGAGCCGCATCGCCTGCGCGAAAAGCGCCGGGGCGGCAGGTTTGACGAAAACGAACTCAACGAAGGCGACCCGCGTTTCTGGTACGCGCGCGGCAATGTGGTGAGCGAGTTTCTCGACAAGCTCTGGCAGGTATCCTGGGCTCCGATCGAGCAGGAAGCCACCACACAGATCGACTTCCGTGGCCGAACCGAAAAGCAGAAGCAGCTTTATCTGTTCGTGCCGAATCAGGACAAGCTCAAGCAACTTGGCGAACTGGTCGGCAGCACCGACAGTTTTTTCCGCTACGCCGAAGGCGCCTACATCGGTGACTTGATCGACGAGGTGCGCATCACAGTGAAGAAACGCGATGAGCATGGCGGCAAGATGAGCTTCACGCATTTGTCGGAAGGTGAGCTACAAATGCTCACCGTTCTGGGCTTGATGCGCATCACTCGCGAAGACCACTGCTTGTTCTTGCTCGATGAGCCGGACACCCACCTGAATCCGATCTGGAAGCTGCGCTATTTCGACGACATCGAAGGCGTGCTGAGCGATGCTCGTGAAGGTGAATTCGATAGCGATGCGTTTGATCGCAGTGCCTTTGATGCCTCGGCTGGGCAATCGCAAATTCTCATCACCACCCACGACCCGATGATGGTGGGCAGCCTCAAGCGCGAGCAGGTTCACATTTTGCGCCGCGATGGTGCTCGCACGGTGGTGGATGTGCCCGATGAGCACCCACAAGGCATGGGCGTGACAGGGCTGCTTAAGAGCGAACTGTTCGGCCTTTCATCCACACTGGACATAGAAACCGAGCGGCGCTTGTTCCGCCGCAATGAGCTATTCGTGAAGTCTCCACGCACTGCGGAGGAGGATGCGGAGCTGAGTCGTTTGTCTGCTGAATTGGCTGATCTAGGATTTTCGACCGCTGATTTCCGCGACCCGGACTACGCGCTCTTTGTACGCAAAATGGCGCAGCACCGCCGCTTCCGCAAACCAACCCTTACGCCGCAGGAGCAGGCCGAGCAGGATGCAATTGCCGATTCCATCATCGACGAAATCTTGCGCGAGGAGGATAGCCGGTGATCTTCATTGATCTGGAAAACAAGTTGCCGACCGATACCGACATCCCAAACTGGACACCGTGGACTCAAGCGCAGTGGGATGCCTGGATGGCGAAATCCGCCCAATTGGTGGAGAATTTGGCTGCGCTGGACACAGCTGGCAAGTGCGACGAGCGCAACGCACTGATTGATGCGAATAGTGCGCACTGGGGCGCTTTGAAGGAATGGCTGTTGGCTCTGTCGGCGGGAAAATGCTGGTTTTCGGAAGTGCGTGAGTTGTACTCGCACTATGACGTTGAACACTTTCGTCCCAAGAAAGAAGCCAAGGCACTGGATGCCAGCCTGCGCGATGGCTATTGGTGGCTGGCCTTCGACTACATGAACTTCCGCGTCTGCGGCAATGTCGGTAACCGCAAAAAAGGCGGATGGTTTCCGCTCAAGGACGGCTCTTTGTGCTCCACCGCCGCCGCTCGCTGTGAGGAATCGGAAACACGCTATCTGCTCGACCCGATTGATGATGATGACGTTGCGCTAATTGCTTTCGACGAAGAGGGCAAGGTTATTCCCATTCCAGGTTCCTCTGCGTGGGAACAAGAGCGTGTCATCGAAACAGTTAAGCGGCTCAAACTCAATGAGCATGCTCCGTTGGCAGAAGCGCGCCGCAAGGTATGGCAACAAGTGGATAGGTTGATCGACGACTTTACAAAAGCCAAGGCCCGATGTGGCGCAGGCAATAACCCAGCAGCCAAGGCAAAACTAGCCGAGGTTCGCACGAAGGTGCGCAAGATGACGAATCCAGCTGCAGAGCTGTCAGCGGTCGCTCGCTGGTGCCTGCTGGTGCGCAATGATCCACAACTTTCCAGACTGGTCGGGTGAGCGGTTGATATGAACAAACTCCCCATCAACCTTGACGACCTGCTGCGCCAACGCACGGTCGAGGGCGAACGCATCGAGTACAAGGCCGGCTGGAACCCGGACGCGATCATCCGCACCCTATGCGCCTTCGCCAATGACTTCGAGAACCTGGGCGGCGGCTATGTGGTGATCGGGCAGGACTGCGATGCCAACGGCCAGCCCATCTTTCCGCCGGTTGGCCTGCCCGACAACCAGCTCGACAAAATCCAGCGTGAACTGCTGGCGCACTGCCAATTGATCCAGCCGCCGTATTTCCCGGTGTTGAGCATCGAAGTGGTCGAAGGTCGCAACCTGATCGTGCTGCAAGCGCCGGGCGGGCAGACCCGACCGTACAAGGCACCCGAAGCCGTCACCGCCAACAAGAAAACTTGGCGCTACTACATCCGTCGCTACAGCAGCACGGTCGAGGCCAAGAGCGACACCGAACAGGAATTATTGAGCCTGGCGGCCAAGGTGCCATTCGACGACCGCTTCAATCAATTCGCGCGCGTCGATGATCTTGCCAAACCCTTGATGCAAGAGTTCTTGCAGGAAGTTGGCAGCGCACTGGCGGCGGATGCGCCGGGGCTTTCCGTCGAGGCGCTGGCACGTCAGATGAACGTGGCGGGCGGCCCTACTGAATCGCCCTGGCCAAAGAACGTGGGTCTGCTGTTTTTCAACGAAACGCCGGAGCGCTTCTTCCCCAGCTTGCAGATCGACGTGGTCTGGTTCCCCGAAGGCGCGGGCGGCGACCGCTTCGACGAGAAGATCTTCAAGGGGCCGGTGGCGCGGATGACGCGCGAGGCGCTGGGCTACATCCAGCGCAACTTTCTGCGCGAGACGGTCATCAAGCATCCCGACCGTGCCGAGGCCACGCGGGTCTGGAATTTCCCGTTCGCCGCCATCGAAGAGGCCGTGGTCAACGCGGTCTATCACCGTTCCTACGAGGAGCGCGAGCCCATCGAGGTGCGCATCAGCAACGATGAACTAACTGTCCTCAGCATCCCAGGCCCGGATCGGTCGATCCGGATGGAAGATCTGAAGGCGGGCCGTGCGGTCAGCCGGCGCTACCGCAACCGGCGCATCGGCGAGTTCCTCAAAGAGCTGGACATGACCGAGGGGCGCTCCACCGGCATTCCGAAAATCCTGAAGGAAATGGCGGCCAACGGCTCGCCCGCACACTGTTCGAGACGGATGATGATCGGCTTTCGTTCGTGATCCGACTGCCGAGGCATCCGCTGGCGCTTGTTCCGACCCCGGAAGTCACCGGGGAAGTCACCGGGGAAGTTGAGCGCCTGCTACGCATTCTGGCCGGAGAGATGTCCCGGCAGCAGTTGCAGGAGGGGTTGGCGCTCAAGCACGAGGATCATTTCCGCAAGGCCTACCTGCTCCCGGCCCTTGCATCAGGACTGGTCGAAATGACCCTGCCCGACAAGCCGCGCAGCAGCAAACAACGATACCGGCTGACGGATGCAGGGCGACGCTGGCTGGCGCTGCGGCCCGATGGCTCTTCGAGCTAAGCCCGAGCCGTCATGCGCCGCAGCGCGCCATGACTTGGAACGCGACGGCTCCCAGCTGACCCTTGCCAATCCAACCCAGGGACTCCACGTGCGGGGCGCTAAGCGTAACGTCCTGTCATGCCGCAGTTTTTCAGGCCGAGTCTATGGCCTGAAAAGCTTGACGGTGGACATTTTTTATTGCCGGGCCGCGCTGGAACCGTCTGAGTTCATGGCCACCATGCCATCCATGAGCGCAATCCACCAATAAAATCTGATTAGCCTCGAATTTGGAAAGATGTTTTCAACCAATCAGGGTTTATCCCAGGTGGGATAACGCGCAGAATTCAGTCATCGGGAACAGACAACGAACCACGACGGAAGGCCGCCGGATTCGGTCCCCACCCAAAACGAATTGGAGGTCAACCATGAAAACCCTAGCCACCACTCTCCTGCTTTCCCTGGCCCTGGCCGGCGTCGGCGCCCAGGCAGCCGGCATCGAGCAGGCCAAGACCCGCGCCCAAGTGGCGACCGAACTGCAGGAAGCCAAGGCCAACGGCCAATACACCTTCGGTGAACTGGATTATCCGCCCGCCCGGCCGCAGGCCGCCAGCCTGAGTTCGGATCAGGTCCGGGCCGAGCTGCAGGAAGCCAAGTTCAACGGCCAGTACACGTTCGGTGAACTGGAATACCCGCCCGCCGCGAAGCCCGCTGCCGCCGGCCTCACGCGCGCCGAGGTCCAGGCCGAGCTGGCCCAGGCCAAGGCCAACGGCCAATACACGTTCGGCGAGCTGGAATACCCGCCGATCGCCCGGTGAGCTGCTTGCTGTGGCCCGACCGGCCTCAGGCGGCATCATGGCTTGAGGCCGGTATTTTTCGGCGACAGCGGCGCTTGAAGTAGCAGTAGAAGTATCAGCAATAGAAGTTGAAGTCGAAGTCGAAGTTGAAGTAGCAGTAGCAGTAGCAGTACGAACCGCGGCGCAAGCCGCGGTTTTTTCTTGCGCGCAAAGAAAAAGCCGCGACGGCTGTCGCGGCTTTTTGCGTTCCTGGCGCCTCGGGCGCGGCCTCAGCTGAAGAATTCCTTGACGCGGTCCGTCCAGGACTTGCTCTGCGGCGAATGGCGGTCGCCGCCGTCGTTGAGCGAGGCCTCGAACTGGCGCAGGATGTTCTTCTGGTCGTCGCTCAGGCGCACCGGCGTTTCCACCACGACATGGCAGTACAGGTCGCCCGGGTAGCTGCCGCGCACGCCGCGGATGCCCTTGCCGCGCAGGCGGAAGGTCTTGCCGGACTGGGTGCCTTCGGGGATGGAGATCTCGGCCTTGCCGCCCAGCGTCGGGACCTGGAGCTCTCCGCCCAGGGCCGCGGTGGTGAACGGGATGGTCAGTTCGCAGTGCAGGTCGTCGCCGTCGCGCTGGAAGATCTTATGCTGCTTGATGTGGATTTCCACATACAGGTCGCCCGGAGGCCCGCCGTTGATGCCGGGTTCGCCATTGCCGCTGGAGCGGATGCGCATGCCGTCGTCGATGCCGGCCGGAATCTTGACCTGCAGGGTCTTGTTGCGGCGGATGCGGCCGACGCCGTCGCAGGCCTGGCAGGGATCGGTGATCTCCTTGCCGTTGCCGTGGCAGGTCGGGCAGGTCTGCTGGACGCTGAAAAAGCCCTGCTGCATGCGCACGGCGCCCGAGCCGCCGCAGGTGCGGCAGGTCTTGGGCGAGGTGCCGGGCTTGGCGCCCGAGCCGTGGCAGGTGTCGCAGTTTTCCCAGCTGGGCACGCGGATCTCGGTGTCGAAGCCGGCCGCGGCCTGCTCCAGCGTGATCTCCAGCGCGTACTTGAGGTCGGCGCCGCGATAGACCTGCGGACCGCCGCCGCGACGGCCGCCGCCGCCGAAGATCTCGCCGAAAATATCGCCGAAGGCGTCGGCGAAACCGCCGCCCATGCCCCCGCCCATGCCGGCGGCGTTGGGGTCCACCCCCGCGTGGCCGTAGCGGTCGTAGGCGGCGCGTTTTTGTTCATCGCCCAGGACCTCGTAGGCTTCCTTGGCTTCCTTGAACTTCTCTTCGGCTTCTTTGCTGTCCGGATTGCGGTCCGGATGGTATTTCATGGCCAGCTTTCGATAGGCCTTCTTGAGTTCGTCGTCCGAGGCGTTCTTCGCCACGCCCAGAACGTCGTAATAGTCACGTTTTGCCATGATCCGTGGGCTCGAATCGAGCCTTCTTTTCAGTGCTACAGAATGAGTGCGCCCGGTAGCCGGATTTCTCCGGCTACCGGGCGGCAGAGGCAGGTCAGCGCCTGGCCATTATTGGTCGCGCTTGACTTCCTTGAAGTCGGCGTCGACCACGTTGTCGTCCACCGGCTTCGCGTTGTCAGCGGCCTGTTGCTGGCCGGCAGCCTGCTGCGCCTGCATGTCGGCGTACATCTTCTCGCCCAGCTTCTGCGAGGCCGTGGACAGGGCTTCCACCTTGGCGTCGATGGCGGCCTTGTCGCCGTCCTTCAGCGTGTCTTCCAGTTCCTTGATGGCGGCTTCGATGCCTTCCTTTTCGGAGGCTTCGAGCTTATCGCCATACTCGGTCAGCGACTTGCGGGTGGCGTGCACCAGCGCGTCGGCCTGGTTGCGCGCCTGGGCCAGTTCGGCGACGCGGTGATCTTCCTCGGCGTTGGCCTCGGCATCCTTGACCATGCGCTGGATCTCGTCTTCCGACAGACCCGAGTTGGCCTTGATGGTGATCTTGTTTTCCTTGCCGGTGCCCTTGTCCTTGGCCGACACGTGCAGGATGCCGTTGGCGTCGATGTCGAACGTGACTTCGATCTGCGGCATGCCGCGAGGCGACGGCGGGATTCCTTCGAGGTTGAACTCGCCCAGGGCCTTGTTGCCCGCGGCGATTTCACGCTCGCCCTGGAACACCTTGATCGTCACGGCCGGCTGGTTGTCGTCGGCGGTCGAGAAGGTCTGCGAGAACCGGGTCGGGATCGTCGTGTTCTTCTGGATCATCTTGGTCATCACGCCGCCCAGGGTTTCGATGCCCAGGGACAGGGGGGTGACGTCCAGCAGCAGCACGTCCTTGCGGTCGCCCGACAGCACGGAACCCTGGATCGCGGCGCCGGCGGCGACGGCTTCATCGGGGTTCACGTCCTTGCGCGGATCCTTGCCGAAGAATTCCTTCACCTTTTCCTGGACCTTGGGCATGCGGGTCATGCCGCCGACCAGGATCACGTCGTCGATGTCGGAAACCTTCACGCCGGCGTCCTTGATGGCCACGCGGCAGGGCTCGATCGTGCGTTCGATCAGTTCTTCGACCAGCGCTTCCAGCTTGGCGCGCGTGATCTTCAGGTTCA
>Ga0182742_1001887_pt1 | contig 25119 bp, 28 predicted proteins | sample eDN5th37CBELigMG_FD_128880 | JGI IMG/M metagenome (GOLD analysis project Ga0182742, IMG submission 128880) | Enriched Miracle-Growth compost microbial communities from Emeryville, California, USA - eDNA 5th pass 37_C BE-Lig MG (version 2)... ...
AACCAGGGTCACATCGCCGGCGGAAACCGCCCCTGATTTGCCACCCCGCCGGCCGGCCCGTTGACGAGAGGAACGAGCTTCTCGGCATCGAGGCGCCGAACCCGACGGTGGACCTGGCGCTCGGCGTGCTCGGAGGCATAGCCTTTGGCGACCAGGAAGTTGATCGCCATGAGCTCCAGCCCAGTCGCTCGCGTTACGTCACGCTTTGACCGGCGCGCCTCGGCGACATGCCGGTAGACGGCGACCGCGGCCGCCAGCGCCGTGTCGACGGCATTAGTCTCGGCGCGGCGTTCCCGTTTGACCTTCCTCCGCCACTGCCGGGTGGCCTCCTGTCCCCTGCTCCCGCTTGCTGCTCTCGGCATTTCCGCTGTCCTCCTCATCACTACGTATGATCACTACGTGAGAATGGGTGGGCCACTTGCAAGGAACGAACAGGTCGGCGCGGTTATACTATTTCCGCGAAAAGGTTATAACCGCTTCGGGGAACCCGGACATCCCGAAACGACGGCGGGATTTGTGTGCCAGTAGCGAACCGGCTGGTCGTAAAGCGGGCCGCGCAGGCCAGGGTTCAAGGCCGCTAATTCCTCTCCCCTCCCCTCATTCCGATTTGAGCGCAGGTCGATTCAAATTGAGAATGGGACATTCGTGTCCCATCCGTAAATTGAAAAACATCGGCTCGATTTGCATTGAGTTCCAGCGACGTCGACGGTTCCTGCTCGACCCACGTCGCCGGCAGAAATGAATCCCTTGTCATAAAAGAATTCGACTTGGGGCAGGCAAGCCCGCGGGCATCCTGGGACTTGCTGTTCGGATCGGAAGAGATCGGGCCATCGGGACGTTCAGCTCACTCCGTCACCAACCCGATGAGCTTCTTGCTCACCAATACCCGCCCCACGACTTCCGAAGGGTCGTTCAGAATTTCGATGAAGGTGGCGACGTCCATCCGCACGGCGCATTCGTAAATCGGAAACGATCCGATGTCGCCGCAATCCGGCTCGCCCTTCAGATGAGACCGTTCCTCGATCGCAGCCGCCCGGCACTCCTCCATGGTTTCACGGAAAAACATCGGGGCCTTGGGATTTGGCGAAAACTGGAAGGCGTAGAGCTTAATATCCATGATTTGCTCCTGTCGGTTGCGCCGAACTATGCGCAAGCCAAGGTGTTTTGCCACTACTGGAAACGGCGGCCCGCGATGGCGCCTCTCCTGGCGCAAATCGCCGGCAGAGGTGTCAGCGTGGTCGAGGCCTGCGAGACAGACATGCTCTTTCCTTCTCGGTGACGATGTGAACGCCATCGGCGTCATCCTACCCTGGAAGGCTTTGCCGTCGAGCAGGCCCCACTCTCGGCTGGGAGCCTCGACAGGAGATCCGCTGCCACTGCCGGCGGAACGGCGTTGCACGAGACTACGAAGCTTCGGAATCAAGCCAGCGGGGATTTGCTGCGTCGCCATCAGCGTTCTCTTCGGATCTCGCATGGAAAGGATACGAAGTCCGTTATGTCTCGGATTTAAGGCGGCTGAGCGCGTTACGTCTCGCATATGAGACATTGTGCCGGGCGGACCGGCCGGATCGTTAAAGTTCTCTTCAACTGGCTTGCGAAAATTCAACTCCTCCGGGATATCGTGGCCTGAACACGATCAGGAGGGACGGATGGCCGAAGGTTTTGGCGAGCGGCGACTGGATGTGAAGGCAGACACGCGGCGCTGGTCGAGCGCCAGGCGGTGCAGTGATGTCGTTCGGTAAGCTCGTCACGTTGGCGATGCTCACCGTATTCTCGGCGGGGGCGGGCTACAGCTATATGTCGGACCGGTACGGCCTGCCCATGCCGGGCGTGGCGTTGTCGCAGGAAACGGCGTCGCGTGTCGAAATCGAAAAGGTCGGCCCATCGGTTCAGGTCGTCAAGACCTCGCCGACGGAAACGCAGGCACGCGATTTCCGACCCTACACCCTCTGCTCTGGTGCGGTGCGGACGCACTGCGTGGTGGACGGCGACACGCTCTGGCATAAGGGAAGCAAAGTCAGGGTCGCCGATATCGACACGCCTGAAGTGGGTGATCCGAAGTGCTCGTCCGAGGCGGCTCTCGGCGCCAGGGCAACGCGACGTCTACTGGAACTGGTCAATGCCGGCCCGGTCGAATTCCAGGCATGGCCCGGTCGTGACGAGGACAAGTATGGCCGAAAGCTTCAGGTTCTGATCCGTGACGGCAGGAGCCTCGGCGATATTCTCGTCAAGGAAGGGCTGGCGCGCACCTGGACCGGTCGGCGGCAACCCTGGTGCTGATGAAATACGGATATCCTGTGTTCAGATCGACACGACGTTAAGCCACAACGGCGATCCGACCCGATCCGCGAACGCGTCTCTCGGTCATGTCGGCTTGAACAACGTCGGCCTGATCTTCTCAACCTCAATCTTCTCGATAATCGCCGCCGGTGCATCAGAATCATGTGCGAAGACGGTCGCGAGCACCTTGCGGATGGTGTCGGCCCCGGCTTCGCCGCTTGAGAGAATGTGCATGGCGGCATCACAGAGGGCCTCGCGGATGTGCCGGCGATTCATAGGCACGATGCCGTTGGCAAGGGCTTCGGCCACCTTCCGTCGGCTCTTTGCGGCCGCGGCGGCATGGTAGCGGAGCCGCTTTACCCTCGGCAGTTTACGGATCGGTGTCGGACGATGGACCTCGTCAATCAATTCGGCGAGAATCTGTAGGTCGTAGTCGCTGGCCATCGTGCGGTCTCATGCGTGATACTACGATGATGGCTATCGGCGGGGACCGGCGCAACGGGTCGAATGCAACGGTACCATCGTCGGGACGGTAGCGGCACTTGCCAGAGTGTTTCCCGGTTCTCGACCCAAGGGCAACAGAAGCGAAGCGTCCCGTTCAGCTGAACTATCCGGAAACGCGCCTCTCGCGTGCTCGCGCGCGTACGCGCACGCACGCTCCCATTTAGAATTAGGGACCGGAACCCTGATTTTCGGTGGCGAAAACCCCTGTGTTGCGTGGTTTCGTCAACAACTTAAAATCCCATAAACCCCGGATTTTTCCCGCGTCAACAAACTTTGACATCCCATAAACCCCGACTTTTGGCTTTAACATCCCGTGTGAGTGAAGCACTGGATGTTTGAGTATGCCGACAGATTTTGAGGCAATGACTCCAAGAATATTTGGGCGGAATAATTTCCTGACGGCCCCAAGATAGAAGCGGAATAGTGTTCAAGCATCCCTTCAGGAGCACGAAATATTTTAAGGCTTGATTTCTTTTCTGTATCCTAGAACCATACTTATGGATAGCAAGTATGGATAGATCATGTGGACGAACAGAAAGAACTTTCAGCCGTCGAGTCGAGGAGATATTTCAGCGGCTCTGGAGAACCGGAAATCGCTCTCTATCGTCGCCCCACAGTCGCCGAGGCCGCCGGAGATGCTGGCCGGTATCTCCGTCATCCAGGGGGCCGGACAGCTAACGTCGTCGGACCTCGCCCTGCATGAGCTGCTGATCTCCAAGGCGTACCAGACCGATAGCTCCATGTCGTCCACGTCCTATGAGATTCCGTTGGCCGAATGTCTCCGGTTTCTCTGGTCCGATGCCAGGGAGGCGGATGTGGTGGCGTCGCTGAAGCGAATGGAGCAGGTGAGACTATCATTCGACGGTGAGGAAGGCCGCACGTTCCGGGACGTCCAGATGCTGATCTCCTGGACGGCGGAAAAGGGGGCGAAGATCGATATCGGCTATCAGTTTCCCGATCCGATCCGTTGGCTTATGCGGACGATGCCCTCGTACAGCTACATCGAACTCGCGGCCATCGGCCAAGGGTCTATGCGGTCGAAATATTCCGCGATGCTCTACAAGAGGCTCGCCCACGAGGTCAGCCACCGCAAATGGCAGGCAGGCTGCGACAACAGTTTCACCCTCGAATACACGCCGGCCGAGCTCGCCGAGCTGGTCGGTTTTTCCGCGCCGGGGAGCTCGTTCTTCTCGAAGCTTCAGGAGCGGGTGATCTCGAAGTTCGCTCAGGATTTCGTCGGTGTCCGAAAATTCGATCTCGCGATCACCTATGACGGCCTCCCCTCCCCCGCACGCGGCCAGGGAAAGGCCACGTCACGGATCCAGCTGAACATCATGGTCCGTCCGGACTCTCATCATACTGTCCATGCCGATGATAGAACCCTCAAGTCGAATGGCATGCGGATCGGGCGGCCGGACATTGCGAAGTACCGCCTCAACAGCATCTTCTGGCTGCAGGTGGCGAAGCAGTTCAGGTCGCTGAGCCTGACACACGAGTCGGCGTACTGGGTGTGGAGCGTCGCTCTCGACGAGGCGCTGGAGGAAGTGCCCGTTACCGCCGGGTACGAGGAGCGCCGCTATCGGGGAAGGCGCCTGATCGAAGCTATCGACGCAAACGGTGTCGAGGCGGCCGCATGGCAGTTCTTCGCCGAGGAGGCGGAACTCGGCGTTGATCTCTGCCACCTCACCCATGTCATGACGAAGCTCGGCGAGGCGGACAGCAACCGCCTCAAGCGGATGTCGGAGAGAAAGAGCAAGCGGAAAAGCAAGGTCGGGGCTTCGGAAAAGACCGTTGCCGGTGCCCCCGTCGTCGTTCCATCTATCAATCGCCCGCTAGCCCCGACATTCGAGACCTGCACCCACGTCGATATCGAGATCGATCCTGCCGCCTCGACCGGTGATCTGGACGAGTTCATCCATGATCCGATCAGCAAAGTGACCTGGAACGGCACCCGCAAATTTCGTCTCCGCGCCTACTTTCGGGTGCCGGGCACGACGGTTCGCCAGCACTTCGCGTTCACGATTTCGCCCGCTGACGAGGATGAGTTGTTCTCGGTGCTCCGGAAGCTCGACAGCTGGCTGATCGGCACGCCGGTCTATCGCTTCGAAAGCGAGGGGGTTTCCCCATGACCACAAGACTCCCGGACGACCATAGCAACCGCCTCCACGATATCCCGCATGCCGCTATCCTTGTGACCACGGAACAGCCCCTCTCGCGGGAAGCCGGCATTGCGGCGATGCAGGCGATCATGGCCACTCTCGAAGCGGCCGAGGACACCGATGACATGCGACCGGTCTGGCTCAAGTTCGAATCGATCGGAACGGCACGGGTGCATTTCCTGCTGCCGGTCTTTGCGCCGGCCGACAGGACGTTTCTCACCGAGCTGGTCGCGGCGGTCCCCGCATTCGAGCGGTTTTACCTCGTGGCCGCCTTTGACTACCAGGCCCGCCAGAACCCCAAACGCAAGAAGCGGATGTCGGCTGCGGCGAAGATGCCGAGGGTGCATTGTTCTCCGCCGCGATCGGTCGAGGACTACATCAGCGAATGGCCGTTGAAGCTACGCTTCCTCGCCAGCGATGAAGCCAGGCGTGAGGCGCATGAGCTTGGAAGCATCTACGAGCGATGGCCGTTCTTCAATTTTTCCGATGAGGACCTGCAGAACGCGTCCGAACGCCAGGTGCGGGATTTTGATGAGCGGTATCCATTGCTGGCGCAGGCTGACCGCATCCTGAATGGCAAGATCACCAGGGTGATCGCCGCGCTGGGCCGCCATCCGCATGCTCCGGTCTGGGAGCGAAAGCGCTTCTGGGGGACACTGAAGAACGGCGCGTTCCTGCACCTTGAGGCTTTCGCCGACGATCTTCTCGCGGAAATTGCCGCCGGCCGCGTCGACCGGTTCCGAAATCATGAAGAACGGCTCGATACCGCTGCCGAGAAGCATCTCCACCGCGATATCGCTCGGAAGGGGAAGCCCGTTGTCGAGGTCACCCGGCCGCTCTGTCCGCCGTCCGTACCTGAGGCGCTGTGGGACCGGGTACCCGAAGAGCGCCGGCAGGAGGCCATTGAGTTCGCGGCGAAACAGCTCAGGCGTGGCGTTCATCCCGAAGAGGCGTTCGAGGAGTTCGTGACGACGATCGCGGCCTGTTAACCGGAACGAAAGTCACCCGGATGCCGCGTTGACATTCAATTTCATACGCGGCATGGTTGCGCACAGCTGGAGACCAAGACCGTGAACAAGACCCTGCGAATAGCGTGAACACGACGATCGCCACCGCCCGGTTGGCGATGTTCAGTTCTGTTTGCAAGGAGTTTGCCGTCATGGCCATCAAGCCCCAGACCATCACGCCGACGTTCGAATCGGAACTTACCCGCCTTCACGTTCAGAAGTTTCTCGAAGGCCTCGGCCCGGACCCCAAGGGCATCCACCTTCTTGTCATTCCTTACGGCACGAGCACGTCGGCGTGGTATCGCGCCATCGAGCACCAGATTCAGGAAATCCGTAGCCGGATCGCGGCCGCACCGGTCGAGCCCGATCCCGTTGACCAGCTGATCATCCCTGGCGACTATGATGATGTTCCGGAGTGGATGCACTCGGACTTCGGTGTCCATCTCCTCAGCTCCGCCGGCCTCGACGACCGCACGCACGCACAGTCCTGCGTCATCTACGTGTCCGAAAACGATAAGGAGATGCTCGACAATCCGTCGCTCCTTCTCCTCGAAAGCACGCACCGCATGAAGTTCGACGTCCATCTGGCCATCCAGGCGGCGGCGACGTGCGGGCGTGAGATCACCGTCCAGGAGGCGCTTGTCCTGACGCGCATGCCCGCCCGTCGCCGCACCGTTGCGTTCCGCTCGGCGCGTTCCATCCGCGAAAGCTGGGTGCTGCATTGCAAGGCTCGCCAGATCGAAGCCCGGAAGCGGAAGGAAAAAGAGGAAGAGGAGGAACGCGAGGCCGCGAAGAAGCGCCCCAAGGCCAAGGACGAGCGCGTTGTTCCGAACAACACGCCGAACCTCCAGGAAATGCACGGCTTCGGACCGGCGGCGGACTGGGGCTGCGAGCTGGCGCAGGATGTCGAGGACTGGCGGCGCGGCTATATCGGGTGGAGCGACGTCGACAACGCCGTTCTGCTGTCGGGTCCTCCCGGCTGCGGAAAGACGACGTTCGCCGCGGCTCTGGCGAAAACCCTCGATGCACACCTTGTCGTCGGCAGCTACAGCGCCTGGCTTGGCACCGGCGACGGCCATCAGGGCGATCTCATCAGCGCCATGCGCCGGGCCTTCGATGAGGCCCGCAAGCATGCGCCGAGCGTCCTGCTCATCGATGAGATCGACAATTTCGTGCAGCGTGGGAGCCTCGGAAACAGGCGCGCCGACGAATGGATGCGCGGTGTCACCAATTCGCTTCTCGAGTGCCTGGACGGTGCGGTCGAGCGCGAGGGCGTCATCGTCGTCGGCGCTACGAACGATCCGTCGGGCATCGACACGGCGCTGCGCCGCTCGGGTCGCCTCGATCGCCACATCGAAATCCCCCTGCCCGACGGTAAGGCGCGGGCCGCGATCCTGCGTCAGCATCTCGGTGTTTCTGCTCTTGATCTCGCAGAACTGGAACGCGAGACGGAGGGCATGAGCGGCGCCGATCTCGAGCGCGTCGCACGAGACGCACGCCGCCGCGCGCGCCGTGAGCGCGATGAGCTTCAGCTGCACCATGTCCGCTCGGCGCTTCCGGTGCGCCAGCGCCACACGCCTGACCAGCTCCGCCACATCGCCGTCCACGAATGCGGCCACGCGGTCGTCGCCGCGGCGATCGGGTGCACCGTCAGCGAGATTTATATCGAACCCGATTTCATCCCCGGATCGGGTGCCTATATCGGCGGAGCGGCCATCATCGAGCACCCCCCCGGTGTCGTCCGCGATCTCGCCTGGTATATGGACCGCGTGACGCACGCCATGGGCGGTATGGTCGCCGAGCAGATGGTCTACGGCGCTCATAGCGATGGTGTCGCTGTCGACCTCGCGGTTGCGACCGATCTGGCCCGTCAGGCAGCGGCGGGCCTTGGGATGGGGACCAGCCTTTACTCGTACGGTATTCCCGGCATGGCCGATCTCTCGGGTGCGCCGAATTTCGATCCTTCGCTCCGCCGGCGTGTCGACGAGCTGCTGCACGAACAGGCGACCCGAGCGCGCGCTGTCCTCGAGGAGAACCGCGAGGCCTTCACCGAACTGGTCGAATTGCTGATCGAGCGCCAGCACCTCGATGGCGCGGTCGTGCAGGAGATCGTCCGTCGTCCTCGCCGTCAGCTCACGCGGGCGGTCTAAGGGAGGCGACGATGTTCGTGAAAAAGTTCTACATCGCCGACACCCACTTCGGTCACGGCCTCATGCTGTTGCCCGAAGCCTGCGGCCGGCCGTTCCGTGACACGGGCGAGATGGACGAAGCGATGATCGCTCGATGGAACGCGGTCGTCGGCGCCGGCGATATCGTCTACCACCTCGGGGATTTTGCCATGGGGCTGGGTGACGAGGCGCGGGTCCGCGGCATTTTCCACCGGCTTCGCGGGCGGAAAATTCTTGTCCTCGGGAACCATGATTTCAAGCGTCCCGGCATCGTCCACCCGACGCTAGCAGGCCTCGAATGGGCCGCGCCCCCGACCCCGGCGATGGAGACGACGGACGAAGGGCATCGCGTCTACCTGAGCCACTACGCTCATCGCACCTAACCTGGCGCGCAGAAAGGCGCCTTCCATTTCTACGGCCACTGCCATGGTGAATTGCCCGCGATGGGCCGGTCCCGCGATGTCGGGGTGGACTGCCGCGATGTCGCCTTCAGGCCGCGGACGTTCAAGGAGCTGACGAGAGGAATGCACGATGACCGGTGAGGAACTGAACGAACACTACGGCTGCATCATCATGCCGGATGCAAATATCTCGGTCCCCGAGCAGTGGATGCCTGCTGTACACGAGGCCCTGCAGGCGCTCCATGACCTGCCCGGCAGCGTGCGCGCGTTCCTGATCGTGACTTCGATTGTCGAAGAGGACGGGGATCTGGCCGTCGCGATGATCGCGTCGACACAGTACATCTCCGATGAGGGCATGGCGGCAATCGGCGCTATCGTCGAGAAGGCGCAGGCCGCCGTCGGACGGAGGCATTGATGCGACTGGAGCATGATCTGGAAATCCGGAACCTCGCGGGTAACATCCTGCCTGACGACCTCGGCATGGATATCGGCGACGGATGGCGGGATATCGTCATTGACGAACTGGTTCCGTTGGCTCTTTTCGTCGCTCCCCACATCGTTGTCCGCAAGGTCGGTGAGAAATGGGGATTGCTCGATATCCGGTGTGACTTGAGGGGTCTCGACGAGAACCGTGTTCTTGCCGTCTTGCATGGACTGGGGCGCACCAGAGCTCGGTCGGCAAATATTTGCGAACTGTGTGGCCTTCCGGGCGAAGTCCGTCGGACGGGATGGCATCGGGTGCGGTGCGACGGCTGTGAAGAGGAACACCTTCGCCGTCGGGAGTTCGTCACGGTGAACCGTCGGAGTATCGACGAGGCTGCTGCCTACTACATCGCCGTATGCCTGGAGCACGAGCGCCTGTTTCCTGTCGAAAACATCACGATCCAGGCGTGGCCCGACGACGTCGATCGCCGTCATTTCATCGATGAGGTCAACACTGTCGTCGGATGGTGGCGGGCGGGCTCATGGATCGAGGGTGTCGGCGACCAGCTCCGTGAGGAGTTCCGGCGTCTGAGGTTCCCGTAGCCGTTGTTCCTGTTTCCAGGAAACAATAACAACACGAGGAAATGCAAAATGGAAGACTGGCTGGAAACCCTCCGCGCTCGATACCGGATCAATCCCGAGGCCGAGTTTCTGGTCGGTCGCGGCTGGCGTGGTATCGTGGAGCGATTTTACGATGTCGCCGAGGCGGTCCTTGTCGATCCCGCGCGCCTGCACACGATCCAGGTCAAGCAAAAGCTCGGCCGCCTCGATATCCATGTGCGCGTTTCGGACCAACACCGCACGCTGATCAACTGGCACATCAAATGGGCCGAGGACGAGGCCTCGCACACCTGCGAGCACTGCGGATCGCCCTATGCCGATCTCACGCCGGCCAGACATATCATCGAGTGTGAAGATTGCCGGTATCTCGATCTCGCTCTCGATCAGAGGACCCGACGGGCTTCAGAAATCAAATCCGCTGCGTGCCGATACGTCCGCGACTGCGCGCGTGCAGGCAAGGTCCTGGACGTCGAGGAATGGTCTGCGAAGCGTTGGCGAAAGAACAGTGCGCTGAAGCGCAAGGCGATGACCGACGCTCTCCGTGACGAAATCCGCCCCGGCGTCGTCGTGGCCGATGCCTGGCGGCGTTTCGACGTTCCGGGACGGATCGCCTGCGCACTGATCGGGGCAAGGACATATGCGGACCTGTACGAGATCCTCCGTCAACCGGATGGAGCCCGGCTTCCGGCCCACGGAGGTCGCCTGGTGGGTCGCCGACGGGGCGGTTCCCCGGGAGCGTGTCGGCGAGATTTTTGGAAATGATGACGACGAGATCGATGCGTTCGTCTCGGCGTGGCTAGCCGAGGATGTGGGCAGGCGCCTCGTGGCGACGACCGAGGACCTCGCTTCCGAGCATCGCTTCGGCGGCTCCGATGCCCAGACATCCGAGATCGACATGATGGAGGAGGCGACGCGCCTCGTCGATGACGTCCTCAAAAAACAAGACCCCGCCGCCGGCGATTGATGCCGGAGGTGGTTCCTCCCCTCCCCCAACAACGAAAAATAATGTGCTCGGAAATCTGGCCGGCCGGCTTGCCGGAGATCATCGAGCCCGGAATAAGCCTTGCAACAGATCACAGAGGTGCCGACATGAAAGCCGCCGTATTTTCCGATCTCCATCTCGATTACAGCCGCGCGCCGGATTTCTCGATCGAGGTCGCCGACGATGTGGACGTGATCGTGATCGCCGGCGATGTCACCGCACCGGTCGCCGAAAGTGTCCGCTGGGCACATCGCATGTACGGCAGCCGCGGAAAACGCGTTGTCATGGTGCCCGGCAACCACGAGCACTACGGTCAGGTCTATGAGGACAGCATCGGCGATATTCCCGAGCTGGAAAATGTGTTCATGCTGGAGAACCGTGCGGTCGTCCTCGACGGAGTCCGCTTCCTCGGCTGTTGCCTGTGGACGGATTTCGAGCTCTACGGCAATCCGATCCAGGCGATGGGTGCGGCGGCCCTGTTCATGAACGACTATCGCATGATCATGTCGGACTCCCCCGAGGGACGTCTTCGACGTTTCCTGCCGGCGATGACCGTCGATATTCATCGCGCGAGCCGGGATTGGCTCGAGGAGACCCTCGCCCTGCCCTTTGACGGCCCGACGGTCGTCGTGACGCACACATGTCCGCACGAGCTTTCGGTCGCCGATGAATACAAGGGAGACCCGTTGACACCGGCCTTCGTGTCGGATCTCTCGGAAATCATCCAGCGCCATCAGCCCGATGTTTGGATCCACGGACATACCCATAGCAATTTCGACTATGTGGTCCCGGGGGCGAAAACCCGGGTTGTATGCAACCCCCGAGGCTATGTCAGGGACGGGTTCAATCGGCGCGAGGTCGAGAACATGGCGTTCGATCAGGCCAAGACGATCGTCATCGGTTGAGGTTTCCGCCGTCTCGCACCTCGGCGGTCACGATCGCGCCTCCTGCACACGGCAAGACCGCATGCCATCGGTCTTGCCGTCGAATTCGCGGAGCCGGAAATCATCGGGCTAAGGGGCGCGCTCCTGAAAACGGAGCGACGCCGGATGACCAGGCGACCGTATCATTCGTCGTCAGGGATGAAGCTATTCTCGCCATTGTAGATATAGCCCGTGCCTTCGAAGAGGTCGGATATTGCGTCCTCGACACGTGCAAAATCGTCTTCAAAGGTCATGAACTGACTTGCTCTCCTGTGGACTTTAAGACAGGCCCGAATACCTTCAAGAACGTACTCTTCGTATCCCTCGTTACCAATGGAGCTTCGGCCGTCGTTCATTTCGTCCACGGCTTTCCAGTAGGCCGCTTCAAGCTCATCGACGTGTTCAATTTCGATTGCCTGTCCGGAGTTCGTCACGATGAACCGCCACGGCGACCGCGAGTGGCCTCGATGATCCCCGCAACCTCGCAGCCGGCGGTAATCCATGCCTGGCAGGCGCTGACGAATTCGGCTCGGCGTTCCATGTCGAGCGCGAGTCCGCGTAGGCGGATTGGGTCGAGATCCGATGGCTTGATCCTGGTTGCTTCGAGGGCGATGATCATAGGTGTCTTTCGGTGTTCTGGATTGATGTGGTCAGTGGTATCGGGCGATGCGATGGGAGCTGGAGAAATCGAGTGCCCGTCCAAGGTGGTGAAAACGGGCCATCGGGTTTCGGCGTCGAGAGTTGGGTCGGCCGGCCTACGCCCCTCCCCAGGCATTCATAAAACGCTGCGAATTCACGCTGGCTCGAGGTCGGCCGCGGATGCAGAAAGACCAACTGCCCATTCCGTCTCGCTGAGGTCGGTGTAGCGGCCGGTATCGAGAGCCTCCTGCAAGGCATCGTGGACAGCCGGAAGCTGCCAGCCGCTGAAAGCAGGATCGAACGCTCGAAGAGCGCTGTAGCGCGAACGGCGAACGTAATGGCGCCCGTTCCTGGTGTCGGCGAACTCCAGCTCGCGGCCATGATCGTCACCGTTCCGGTACTCGAACCGGAGCAGGATCTCGTCATCTGTCTTTTCGACAATGTCTACCTGTCCGATTTGAACGACCGGGTGGACGAGCAATGCCGATGGGAAGAACGGGCTCCAGTCCCGGCCGTCGAACAGTTCCTCCAGGCTTTCGAGCATGTCGATCTTCGCCTTCGGATCATAGACGAGGACATCGCTGACGGCCCGATGATATTCCAGCGCGCGCTCACGGATGAGGCTGTGATAGTTCTCATCGTCGATCAGGTCTTGCGCCGCATATCTGAGCAGACCTTCGATGTCGTCCATCGCCTCGTAGACATCATACGCTAGGATTTCGAGGTGCTCCGGGTCCGAGGGCGCCGGGACGGGTTGCCGTGCGCCGTAGCGATTGATCAGGAGCTCGGGGGTGACCTCGTCGGGATCGATATCCAGATCGAAGCCGTAAAAGTCCTTGCGGCCGTCGTGAATCGAGCGTGCGCCGAGGATCGTGCGGCTGTTGCCGAGACACCGGGACAGGTTCGGCAGCGCCTGCCCGATGGCGATTGCAAAGGTCGGACCCTCGGTTTCGACGTCCACGTCGTCATAGGGCGCGGACAAGAGGAATTTGTGATGGTTCATGGATGCTTCCGTTTCCAGATTTGATTGCGACTGGCCGTCCCGCCAGGTCGTGATTACACCGCGTGACCGGCCAGCCGCTGCGCGGCCATCCGGACGTAGTTTCCCTCGCGCTAGACGAGAATTGATTTGCGGCCGAGGCGATTGCACACGGCTCCGATCGTGCCGGAGCCGGCGAACGGATCGAGCACGACGTCGCCGGGGGCGGTCAGGGACAGCACGAGCCGATCGATCAGCTCCTCGGGAAACTGGCAGGGATGATCGAGCTTTTCCGGATGGTTGTGCTTGACGTTCGAGATGTCCCACACGTCCCCCGGGTTTTTCCCCTTCGGGTTTCCGCTCAGTTCACCCTTCCGCGGCCCCTTGTAGTAGCGCTTGCCCGGATACTTCTGCGGAACGCGGATTGCGTCGAGATCGAAGGTGTAGTCGTCGGATTTCGTGGCCCACACGATCGTCTCGTGCCGCCCCGACAGGCGCTTCGAGCAGTGCAGGCCGTGGCTGAACGTCCAGACCACGCGATTGCGGACCTTCATGCCGAGATTGCGGAAGATCGGAATGATCAGGCTGTCGATGACCTCTCCTTTGTGGACATGGTTCCCGACCTGCCAGGACATAGCTCCCCGTGGACCGAGAAGACGATGGCATTCGCCGATGATCTCCTCGAGGAAGGCGACATAGTGGGTCAGGGGCGTGCGGGTCTCGTAGGACTTGCCGATATTGTAGGGAGGGCTCGTCACGATGAGATCGACGCTCCCGGCCGGCAGATTTGGCAGAATGTCCGCAGCATCACCACGATGGAGTTCGCATGCGCCGACACGGATCGGACCGGTGCCAACTCGCGGGCATTCGGGTGAGCGCTCCCTGCCGGGAACAACGCGTTCCATCCCATCGGCATGAAGTGCGGTCAAGAATTGAGTGAAAAGATTGGTCTGCGCCGGCTGGCGCTCAAGAATGCAGTCAGTCATTTCGGGCTTTCGTTGCTGGTTGTATGAAAATCGTTGCCCGAGGCGGAATGGACGTCAACGGCTTGTCAGAACGAAAAATTGCGGTGATCCTTGGAGGTTGGCCAGACGGCGAAGCGCCCCTCCCCTTTTGTGACGCTCGCGGCCTGCCGGGCATGTCGTCGCCACACTGTCTCGGACGGCTAGATCCAGACGCCGTTTGACCGCCAAGAAGGTCGTTGAATGTAAGACTTCACACGCAGGCCGGCAGGAGAGCCGTGGTATAGAAGGTGAAGTGCCGAAGGGCAGCCGCCTATCATTCGTGAATGAAGAAGAGGATTTCTGTTCCTAAGGTGGATGTGGAAGAATTCAATATTGTTGAGTTTGTTCCATCGGGCCTCTTGTCAATTCTATTCATACGCCGCAGCATATATATACGAACAGTAAATAAGCCCCGAATATATTTGTTGGGCGCTGCGATTTTGTATGGATAGAACCGATGAGGAATAGGCTTAAACCTGACAACAGCGATTTCAAAAACGCTCAATACACTAGTATTCGTCTCGACGATATTCGGACTGATTGGCGTGTTTCGGTGGCGAACATCCGCGTGGTGGCGCGAAGAGATCCGGGTGCAAGGAGACTCCGCGCGCTAGTAGATTCCATCTGGGATGGGATAGTGGCCGATGCCGGGAAGTATGGAACCGGATTCGACGGGCCCGCTTTCTCGCGCGACGTCAGAGAGATGCTTTCTGGCACCGGCTATATCTATACGACCCGCAATTTCGACGTCTTCCGGCTCGCGGACGTTATCGAAATCCGTGATGCCAGGCTCGATGATGTTTCGGGCCGGGACTGTGTGCGGTTCGTCGTCGTCGCAGACGCCCACGATGGACCCTTCGCATCCGCCGAGATTTTGCAATGGCTGGGTGACGAGGGAGGATCCTGTCCTCGAAATTGCAATTTCGATCTGCGATGGCAGGAAATCGCTTCCGTCGCTGATGAGCTCGAGGCCTACGCCCATGACGTCGAAGCGACCGTGCTCAGGAAGCTTGACGCTATTGTCGAGCAGCTGAAGACACCCAGCACTCGAAAGGCGCCGGCTCGGGAACACGCCTTCGGTTAGACGAATCTGCTTTGGCTGGCGTTTTGTGTGTCGGCAGGTTTTACCTCGTGCCGTCCTTGCAGCATCCCGCCGAGACCTTTGTGCCTCCAAGGCGACGGTGCAAAATACGAAACCGCGTACTCGCGGCCGTCACCGATTTTATTCAGCAAGCCCCCATCGGGAAGGAACAGAGAAAATGAAGACACCAGCCTACATTGCGAAAGCAGAGGTCCTATGCTGCGCATCCGAACCGATCGAAACGCTCGCCGAGGCTTCATCCGAGGACCCGCTGACGAAGGCGGCGCGTGCATTGTACGACGATGGGTGGGCCCGATGACAAAAGGGCATTGGAGCACTGGATCGTATCGGACTGGCTTGCGGAAAAACTCATCGAAAACGATGAGATCGTTGATGTCGACTTCGCCGGCCTTACCATCTGGGGCCGGTCCACGACACGACAGGCCATTGAATGTGACGACGTCATCGTGCCAATCGCAGAGGAGAACTGTGCATGAACCGATCACACGGCCCGCCGACCTGGTCCCAAGCGATGAGCTCTTCGTTCTCTTCGCGATGCTCAATTCTGTCAGTTCGTCGCGGTTTGCCGGCGAACTCGGCGGCAATGGCATCTGCATGCTCAATACGCCGTGGTGAGAATGTCACGGCAGTCTGCGGTAAGAGCTGAAGGATAATCGGCTGCCCTTCAGTGGCGATGGTTCTTTCATGCCTCGCTGGTGCACCTGCTCGGCTACCTCGCCCCTTTGCCGACAAGCGCATCAGTCGGGCACCGCTGTGTTCGCGGGCCGATATCCGCGCGTTCGTTTTTGGTGAAGCAGGTCGAGAAACAAACGGACTGCGTCTTCCTCCCGCTGGAAATGATGAACCGATTGTTGGCCCATTGTGCCGATACGTCCCCAGCGCCGGGTAAGGCAGGCATCGCCGAACAGAGTCTGCTCGATTGCCATTGCATAGTAGCGGGCCATGTTCTTCGACGCGTCGGTTCGTTCGATGTAGATATGGTAGGGTTGCGTGATCATCGAGGGGGGGATCGTCGCGGATACAGAGTGCTCTGTCCAACGAGTGTTTTGAATCGGTCCGTTCCAATTGATTCATTCCCGTGATCGATGGAGACAGGATCGTACACCGACTTCAGATCCAGCAGCGCCGCCTAGTAAGTAAGCGGTCAGCCGATGGCGTCGGACCTGAAGTTCCAGGGCATGAGGGCTTCGATGTCAGACGCGGGCCAGCCTTGAGCGATGCGGGTCAAGGTTTGGCAGAGCCAGGCGAGCGGATCGACGCTGTTCATTTTGCAGGTCTGAAGGAGAGTGGCCAATGTCGCCCAGGTGCGTCCACCACCTTCGCTGCCGGCGAATAGACTATTTTTTCTCGTGATTGTTTGAGGCCTGATCGCGCGTTCGACGATATTGGAGTCGATTTCGACACGGCCGTCCGCCAGGAACTGCTCCAGCGCGTCCCGCCGGGAGAGCGCATAGCGGATCGCATCGGCGGTCTTGGATTTCCCGGAGATTTTGCGCAGCTCTCTCTCCCACAGATCGAAGAGGCCGGTGACAATGACTGCGGACTTTTGCTGTCGCAGCGTCGCTCTGGTATCGGCGTCCCTGCCGCGAACCTCATCCTCGACCTTCCATAGCGCGCTCATGGCGACGACCGTATCCGTCGCGGCCTGCGAGACCCCGGTGGTGTGCAGGTCGTAAAACTTGCGCCTCAGATGCGCCCAGCAGCCTGCGAGTTGGATCGTCTCGTTGTTACCGCCTTTGGCCCGCGTCTTGGCCAGGCTGGTGTAGGCCGTGTATCCATCGACTTGCAGGATGCCATTGAAGCCAACGAGATGCCGCGCCACGCACTGCGCACCTCGGCTGTCTTCGAAGCGATAGGCGACCATCGGCGGGCTGGTTCCGCCATAGGGCCGATCATCGCGTGCGTAAGCCCAAAGCCAGGCTTTCATGGTCTTGCCCGAACCGGGCGCAAGGGTGGGTAACGTCGTTTCGTCGGCAAAGACCCTCTCGCCTTCCTTGACGCGCTCCAGGATGTAGTCGGCGCATATCTGAAGCTCGAAGCCCAGATGCCCCATCCATTGCGCCATCAAGTTCCGGCTGACCTCGACGCCATCGCGCAGATAGATCGCTTCCTGCCGGTAAAGCGGAAGGCCGTCGCCGTATTTGGAGACCGCGATATAGGCCAGCAGCCGCTCCGTCGGCAGGCCGCCTTCGATGATGCGCGCCGGTGCCAGAGCCTGGATCACGCCGTCACGCCCCCGGAAAGCGTATTTGGGGCGGCGCGTCACGATGACCCGGAACTTCGGCGGCACGACATCCAGCCGTTCGGAGCGGTCCTCGCCGATCAGCACCTTTTCCAGACCCTCGCATTCAGCAGGGATTTCCGGTTCGATGATCTCCTCGATGCGTTCGAGGTGAGCGGCAAAGCCCTTGCGCGGACGCGGCGCACGCTTCGGCTTGTCCCCGGCAGCGCGATCAAGCTCGGACTGGATCGCCGAAAGACCCGTCTCGACCTCCTCGAAGGCAAAGGACACCTGCCCGTCATTGACGGCCAGGTGCAATCGCTCGGACCGCGTGCCATTCTGCGTGCGCTGCAGGACCTTCATGATCGTCGTGAGGTTAGCGATCCGCTCGTTGGCCGCCGCCTCGACCGCCTGCAACCGGATAACCTCTGCCTCGGAGGCGACGAGCCGAGCTTCTGTAACCGCTATCCGCGCCTCGTTTGCCGCCTGCTCGCACGCCATCGCCAGGACCATCGCCTTCAGCGCATCGACGTCATCTGGCAATTCGGAAACAGGCAAAACCATGGGAGGAATAGAGCACAAAAGCGGCCGTTTTCCCAAGCGTTCCCGCGACATGATTCATCTTGCCGCAGGCCGGTATCAGCCCGTCAGCAGCGGTCGCCGGACCTTGGCTGGACGGATCTTTTTCCAATCCATTCCGGCCAGAAGCGCCATCAGTTGCGAATGGTCGAGACGCACCCGCGCCGCCGATATGCCCGGCCAGCAGAAGCTGCTCTCTTCCAGGGTTTTTGAATAGAGGCAGACCCCGCTGCCGTCCCACCAGACAATGCGGACACGGTCCGCCCGTTTCGACCGGAAGACGTAAAGCGCGCCATTGAACGGGTCGAGGCCGCCATCCCGCACCAACGCCATCAACGATGCGGCTCCCTTGCGGAAGTCGACCGGTTGGCAAGACACGTAAACCACAACGCCGGAAGCGATCATGCCTTGCGCACCGCGCCGATAATGGCCGCCAACTGATCCGGATCGATATCGCCGCGTACCCGGATGACGATATCGCCAACCACAATCTCCACCGTCGCGCCGCCGCTCACCTCAAAGCGCGTGAACTTCGCCGGCTCGCTTTCCATCATGGTTCGACCGCCCAATGGCACCGTCAATGGCGCCATCGTCCCCATGGAAAGCGCCTTCCTGCGCCACGCATAAAGTTGCGACACGTCCAGTTCATAGGCGCGCGCAACCTCCGCAACCGTCCCTCCGGGCGAAAAAGCTTCCGCCACAAGCCGCGCTTTTTCGTCATCAGACCAATGCCGCGGCGAACGTCGCGACGGCGTCGCCGTCAAAACTTCGAATGTCCGAACCTGATTCACCTTGTCGCTCATATGACTCTCCGCATGATTCATGCAGAAAATGAGCTTCCGCGAACAAACGCGCTACGTGGGATCGCCTACACGCTTACCCTAGTAAGGGCGGTGTGATCTTCAGCAGGGTCGGTCGTCCCGTTGCCCAGACTGCGACCGTGTCCAGCATCCCGGAGAATTGGCTCTTTTGGGATATCGCGCTTGATGACCATGATATAGCGCAGTTGCGTAGTCTCATCGACGCGATCGCAATACGCAACTCCTGCCGATCGGCATGAACTAGACGTTCCAGCTTGATCGCGTATGTCGGATGATCCGGCCTTTCGAGCTGCAGGTATGTGCAGGATCGGGATCGGCAACATTTCCTTCAGTGCTGGTACTTATCTTCACCTCGATCGAAATCGGTGCTGAAGCGAACTTATGCAGATCAGATTTCCCGCGAAATCACCACTGCAACATCTGTATGAATAAAGTCCTGGCCCTTGAATCGCGGCGGCGGTGCTAGACTCTTTGCGAGCGCGTGGGCCGCATCGACCGAACGCTTCGGACGTCTTGCGTGGATGCTCCTCGTCGAATGGCGAGACGCGAATGTCGTTCTCAGTGAGGAAATTCCACGCATTTTCCTCCCCTTTTGGGCCGCGCCGACGGCGCAATACGATGGCATATTCATGCGCATTAACAGCGGACATCGTGAGATTGTCGGCGTCTTGAATCGCACGGGCGTGGAGGAGAGCATCATCCTCGTCCTCAAGGATGGCAACCGCTGCGGAGGTCTCGACGACTATCATGGCTCGTTAAGATCGTCCAAAATCTCTTTTGCTGGGCGTGGATCGAGTAGCGGGAGAGAAGATACCTTTCTCCCAAGCGCCATCATCTGCTCGACCGTCATCCGGCACCTGGCGGCTTGGTCAGTGTGTATGCCGAGCTCTGTTACCTCACGCTCGTGCGTTGCACGAATGAGTTCCTCGGGTCTGCGACCAACGCGGGCCGCGACCTTGCGGGCAAGCTGTTCGGTATCGTGTGTGAGCTGCAACATCGTCGTTCTCGAATGGGTCATCAAAATGCCGTGGATATGGGCATTGCAGAAGAGCGCACTCAGTGACGGCACCTTCCCGAGCTTTACAACTGTAAAGTCCTTGCGCCTTAAAATCGCAGCTGAGAACAACGCCCTTGTAGAATCGGAGCGCCTCTGTCAATTCTGACGGAAACGGCCTCATATCGAGCCGATAACCGTCAAGAGGATTGGATGCTCAACCCGACTTCCCGCAACGTCAGAGATACCGCATCGAAGATCGAGGCCTACACTTCGAAACTTTCGGCGGAGCTCCAGGATATGCGTGAGGCCGTCTATCCTCCGACGGCGATGAAGACCTTCGCGCGCACCTTCTCGACGCTCGATCTGGTCCGCCTCCTAAAGGTTCCCGAAAGCACCCTGCGGCAGCTGACCATAGAAGGCAAAGGGCCACAGCCGGAGAGAGCGGACAACAACCGTCGCACCTATACAGTTGAGCAAGTAAAGGAGTTGCGTGCGTTCCTCGCCGCTCTTCGACCAGACGAAGCTGGAGAGCTGCTGCCCTATCGACGTAGCGGAGAGAAACTGCAGGTCATCGCCACTGCGAATTTCAAAGGTGGCAGCTCCAAGACTACGACCTCCATTCATCTCGCGCATTTCCTCGGTCTGCAAGGCTATCGGGTTCTGTGCATCGATCTTGATCCTCAGGCCTCGATGACAGCGCTCTTTGGTATCCAGCCAGAATTCGATCTCGGTGAGAATGAAACCGCCTATGCCGCCATGCGCTACGACAACGAGCGCAGGTCGCTTTCGGACATCATCCGCCCAACCTATTTTCCTGGCGTCGATCTTGTGCCAGGCAACCTCGAGCTCATGGATTTCGAGTTTGACACCCCGTCGCACCTGACGTCGCGAAGCCGGGATGACCTCGGTCTCTTCTTCGAGCGACTGGGCAATGCGCTGTCACGTGTCGAAGACCGTTACGATATCGTCATTCTCGATACGCCGCCGTCGCTCGGCTATTCAACGCTTGCGGCCCTCTATGCGGCCACGTCACTTATTGTCACGGTCCATCCTGCCATGCTTGATGTGGCATCGTGCAACCAGTTTCTCATCATGATCTCCGATCTTTCGGAGGTTCTAAGGCAGTTCGGCGCCCGCTTTGAGCACGATTTCTTCCGCTTCCTGCTGACCCGTGTGAATCCGAACGATGGACCGCAGAAATACATGTCCGGCGTCATGCGCCGACTGTTCGGCGATGATGTGCTCGTGTCAGAGGCTCTAGAATCAACCGCGATCGCCGGTGCGGCCGTCGCTAAGAAGTCCCTCTACGAACTTGAAACCGGCGAAGTCGGCCGGGAGGCGCTTAAGCGCGCGCTCGAAAGCGCCGATCGCGTTAATTTCGAGATCCTGGGTCTGGTCCATAAGGTTTGGAAACGCAGCGTATGAGAAAAAGCATCCTTCAGAGAATGGCTGATGCCGAAAACCGCGGGGAGGCGGTGCCTGCGGCCGATGCGTCGGAGAAGGCGCCGCCCCCTCGTCGACATTCGTCACCGGTGATCTCCAATGTCGGCCGAGTGCTGACGCAGTTGACCGAGGACAGCATCGTCTCCCTCGATCCAGACAAGGTCGAGCGCTCGCCGTACAAGGACCGCTTCGATAACGATGGGGAGGCCGAGGCGGAGCTTGAGACACTGAAGGCCTCGATCGCCAGCGAAGGGCAGAAGATACCGGTCCTCGTTCGGCCACACCCCAGCAAGAGCGGTCACTACCAACTAGCTTACGGATACCGCCGCTGGGCGGCCATCAAGGCCCTGATGGCGGAGGCCGAGCGGCCGGAGACGATCAAAATCAAAGCCTATGTCCGCAACCTCAGCGACCGCCAGCTGATTGAGGAGCAATCGCTCGAAAACGGCGTGCGGGAAAACCTCACTTGGATCGAACAGGCGATGTGGGCGGTGCAATTGAAGAGCGCTGGCCTGTCGCATCGGGCGATTTGCCCGGTGCTCGGGATATCTGAGGCGGCAGTGTCGCACCTGTTCCGGGTCACGGCCGTCATTCCGGAAGACATCGTCTTCGCTATCGGCAGGGCGAAGGGCGTTGGCCGCCCAAAATGGACCGCCTTCGCGGAACTGCTGAAGGATGCGGACAGAATGGCGGCGGTCCGAAAGATCCTCCAGACGCCAGCGTTCCAGAAGGCGGAGAGCGCCGAGCGCGTCACCCTAGCGATTCGCGCGACCAGTGGAGTGCCAGCGGATGATGCAGGGCGGAGCGAAACGCTCGTCTTCTCCCTTGGCGAAAGGGTCTTCGGCCAGATGAAACGAACCTCGTCGGGAGCGATGGTCACCATTCCGAAGCAGGAAGCAGCTTTCGCACGCTGGCTCGCGGCGCGGATGCCGGAGCTGATGCGTGAATACGATCAATCGGCCGATCCCGCGGAATAGGCGGATCGTACAAGAACTAACCGGTCGAGAAGGAGAGACCCGCAAAAGAAAAAGGCCCCCAAAACGTCGCCGCCGTGGAAGCCTTCCTCTGATCTAAGCACCCAGAGATTCGCATTTCCACGAATCACAGTCAAGAGTCTTTGGCGCCATTTTGGTGAGCGGATTTCTTTTGCCTTTTGAAAGGTGAAGGAAAATGCAGAGCGAGAATGTAACGACGCCCTTTGGGCGGCGGCCGATGTCGCTTGCCCTCGTGAAAGGGCAGGTGAGGGCAGCCGAAATCAAGAGCGGCAAGACCGCCGATAAATGGAAAATCTTCCGGGACGTCAGCGAAGCCAAGAGTGTGCTCGGCCTTGGGGACCGCGCTATCACGGTCCTGGATGCGCTTCTCACGTTCTACCCCCATATCGAATTGGCGGAAGGGCAGAGCCTCGTGGTTTTCCCTTCAAATGCTCAGCTGTCAGTCCGCGCGCATGGGATCTCCGGCACAACGCTTCGTCGTCATTTGGCGGCGCTCGTGGATGCCGGCCTTATCCATCGTCACGACAGCCCGAACGGGAAACGCTACGCACACAGAACCAGGTCCGGCGAGATCGAGAAAGCGTTTGGCTTCAGCCTGGCGCCTCTTCTGGCGCGTGTAGAGGAGCTCGCCCATTTGGCACAGCAGGTTGCCGAGGAGCGGCGTCTGTTCAAGCGCGCTAAGGAAGCCCTATCGATTTGCCGCCGTGACGTCCGCAAGCTAATCACAGCGGCGATCGATGAGGGGGCTGACGGTGACTGGGAAGCCATTGAAGCGATGTATGTCGCTCTTGGGACTCGTCTTCCCCGCGCTTCAAACCGGATTGAAACGGAAGCTGTACTCGAGGAAATGACGATGCTGCGGGATGAGATCGTCAACATCCTGGATATGCAGTTAAATTCACAAAAAACAGATGGCAATGATGTTCAAAATGGTTGCCACATACAGAATTCAAAACCCGAATCCATCAATGAACTTGAACCTCGCTCAGAAAATGAGCAGGGTGCGGTGCGGAACCAGGAACTGAAGCGGATCACCGAGCCGTTGAAGGCATATCCGTTGAGCATGGTGCTGAAGGCTTGCCCGCAGATACCGGATTACGTGCCGGGTGGAGGGCAGATTAGGGGTTGGCGCGACGTGATGGCAGCCGCGGTGGTCGTACGGTCAATGCTTGGCGTCAGTCCGTCGGCCTATCAGGAGGCCTGCGAGGTGCTTGGGCCGGAAAATGCCGCCGTCGCCATGGCCTGTATCCTCGAGCGTGCCGAGCACATTAATTCGGCCGGTGGCTATCTGCGCGATTTGACGAGAAGGGCGGGGAGGGGTGAATTCAGCCTCGGGCCGATGCTGATGGCCGCAATGAGGGCGAACGGTACGGACAGAAAGTCCGCGTGACGGTCGAGGGACAGCAGCTTAGCTTGTTTCCAACGGTATTGCGTGAAGGGGTTGATCACTATGGGATCTGGTGACGGATTCTCGTGCGCGTCGTGGCTCTGATCCGGGCGGGGGCTTCTATGAATATGGCGTTGTTGCAAGCTGCCGGCTGTTACCCAAGAGCGTTTAGTCCTGGGGGAGTAGACCGTCGAATACTTCCAGTAGGGCATCAACGATGGCCTGGCCAAGCGCATTGGCTGTCTCGGCAATTGCCGCGTCACCCTGATCGCGCGCGGCAAGCGCCAGGTTACCGCCTTGCTCGGCGACGATGGCTTTCGCCCGTTCAATGGCCCACTGGGCGAAGTCGCTGCGGTTCGATATCGTCATCGTTTCGGTTTGCTTGAGAGCGGCGGTGCAAAAGTCGGCCACGGTAGCGGCGGCATAATGCTGCTGCGGGCGGAGTAAAATCCGGCCACCTATTTGCTTTCTGCAACGAGTGCAGGAGGGACAGGGGATCTACACCGTGGAACTTTATTTGAGGGTTCGCCTGGCTGTTTCCGAAGGGATGACGCAGCGCCAGGCGGCGAAGCATTTCAACATATCTCGCGACAGCGTGGCCAAGATGGTGTCGTATTCGACGCCTTCGGGCTATCAGCGACGATCACCAATTCGGCGGCCGAAGCTGGATGCGTTCGTTTTGACGATCGAGCATTGGCTGGATGAGGACCTCAAGGTGCCGCGCAAGCAGCGTCATACGGCCAAGCGGGTATTCGACCGCCTGCGCGACGAGTGCGGGTTCACGGGCGGCTACACGATCATCAAGGATTATATGCGCGAGCGGGATCAGCGCCGCCAGGAGGTGTTTGTGCCGCTGGCTCATCCGCCGGGCGATGCGCAGGCAGACTTCGGTGAGGCGACTGTGGTGATCGGCGGCGTTGAGCAGAAGGCGCGCTTCTTCGTGCTGGATTTGCCGCATAGCGACGGGTGCTATGTGCGGGCCTATCCGGCGGCGGTGGCCGAAGCCTGGGTGGATGGCCATATCCATGCGTTCGCCTTCTTCGGGGCCGTGCCGCAGTCGATCGTCTATGACAACGACCGCTGCCTTGTGGCGAAGATCCTGCCCGACGGCACGCGCAAGCGAGCGACGCTGTTCAGTGGCTTCCTGTCCCACTACCTGATCCGGGATCGCTACGGCCGTCCCGGCAAAGGCAATGACAAGGGGAATGTCGAAGGCCTCGTGGGTTACGCCCGGCGCAATTTCATGGTGCCGATCCCGCAATTTCCGACATGGGATGCGTTCAACGCCTTTCTGGAAGAGCAATGCCGCAAACGTCAGCGCGACAGGCTACGCGGTGAGAGCGAGACGATCGGCGAGCGCTTGCAGCGCGATCTTGCGGCCATGCGTCCCTTGCCGGCGTCGTCGTTTGATGCCTGCGACCAGGCCAGCGCTGTTGTGACTGCCCAGTCGCTGGTGCGCTACAAGACGAACGACTATTCCGTGC
>Ga0182742_1001889_pt1 | contig 25096 bp, 22 predicted proteins | sample eDN5th37CBELigMG_FD_128880 | JGI IMG/M metagenome (GOLD analysis project Ga0182742, IMG submission 128880) | Enriched Miracle-Growth compost microbial communities from Emeryville, California, USA - eDNA 5th pass 37_C BE-Lig MG (version 2)... ...
ATGGGTGTGTTTGATTTAATAGGAACCACTCTTTCAGGTTGGTTATCGGATCGATTTGATAATCGTTGGCTGTTGTTTTGGTATTACAGTTTAAGAGGAGCTTCACTTATGTTTCTACCGTTTGCTCTTTCGGATGGTTCCTATCTTTTTCTAATTATTTTCTCTGTGTTTTATGGATTAGATTGGATTGCTACTGTACCTCCAACGATTAATATTTCAAGGCAGATCTTTGGAATGGAGAAGAGTGTGGTGGTGTACGGATGGATCTTTGCAGCCCATCAATTAGGCTCAGCCGTAGCAGCAGGTGGAGCAGGAATAATATACAAAGTGTTCAACTCCTATTCATGGGCATTTGCTTTAGCAGGAATGTTTTGTATATTAGCTAGCTTATTCGTTATAGTGATAAAAAAGCAGCGTTTGGTAGTGACTGATGAGGCAGGTAAGGCATGTTAAAAAAGAAGGCGACTGAGTTCTCGGTTGCCTTCTTTATAAACAAGTGATCAAGTTCACTTCATTCTTGTTATGATTAATTATATTTAGTTATAATTAGTTATGTATAAAGTGGAAGGGACAACAATCATGAAAAAATGGAATTTATTTTACATATTTATGCTGTTCATGCTAATGGTGTCTGGATGTTCCACCAATGATCAAGCGAATGAGCCCGAGGAGGAAGTAGAGTTAACCGTTTCCGCAGCGGCAAGCTTACAAGAGGCCTTAAATGAAATTACGGAGAATTTCACAAAGGATCATCCCAATGTAAAAATAAACTATAATTTCGGAGCATCCGGAGCACTTCAACAACAAATCTCGCAAGGGGCACCCGTGGATCTATTCTTCTCAGCAGCAGAGGATAAATTTGATCAGCTAGTGGAAGAAGGGTTGATTGAAAAGGAAAATGGGGTTGATCTTGTGGGAAATGAAATCGTTCTGGTAGTACCAAAAGAAGCTACCCTTGGTATTAAGTCATTTGAAGATTTGACGAAAGCGGAGAGACTTTCAATTGGTACCCCGGAGTCTGTACCAGCAGGAAAGTATGCAAAGGAAACATTAGACAAATTGAATATATGGACATCTGTAGAAGAGAATATGGTCTTTGCCAAGGATGTGCGTCAAGTGCTTACATATGTAGAGACAAATAATGTTGATGCAGGCATCGTTTATAAAACAGATGCATTGATTTCGGAAAAAGTAGAGATTGTTGCAACGGCAGATGAGGCTTCTCACGCACCCATTATTTATCCTTTAGGGGTTATTAAAAATAGTTCCCATCCAAAAGAGGCCCAAGAATTTTATGAATATCTTCAAAGCCCATCATCGATGACAACGCTAGAAAAGTATGGATTTAAAGGGCTAAATTAATATATGGCTACAGATTTTTGGTCGCCGGTTAGACTTTCCATTGAGATTGCTACTGTATCCAGTTTAATAGTTGTTATTTTAGGTATCGTGTTTGGAAAAGTGATGGCACGTAAGAGATTCAAAGGGAAAGCGATGGTAGAGACAATTTTTCTTTTGCCTTTAGTCCTTCCTCCTACGGTTGTGGGTTTTTTACTGATTGTTGGATTTGGACGAAACAGCATGGTTGGACAATGGATTGAGTGGATGTTTCACCAGCCTGTTATGTTTACCTGGTGGGCGGCGATTATTGCTGCTACAGTGGTTGCTTTTCCTTTGATGTACCAGTCTGCGAAAACAGGCTTTGAAGCGATTGATGAGGATATTGAGAATGCAGCGCGTGTCGATGGGGCAAATGAATTCAAATTATTTCTCCGTGTTTCCACACCACTTGCAATGAAATCCATTTTATCTGGTGCGGTATTAAGTTTTGCCCGCGCATTAGGGGAGTTTGGTGCTACTTTAATGTTTGCTGGAAACATCCCAGGAAAAACCCAAACCATTGCAACGGCTATATATGTAGCGATTGATGCTGGAAATATGGAATTGGCTTGGTTATGGGTGTTGAGTATGATAGGCATATCCTTTCTCATGTTGATACTCGTAAATGTTATGAATCGAAGATAGAGTCATTCTTTTCACTAGAATGAAAGAAAGCACGCAAAACCCCTGTATTCAGGAAGTTTTGCGTGCTTCTATTTATATATTAAGCACTATGCTCAGCAAAAGCATTCGTTTTTGTTACTTTAAGATCAAAACGATCAGCATTCATTACCTTCACCCATGCAGCAATAAAGTCATTAACAAATTTTTCTTTGTTATCTTCTTGCGCATACACTTCAGCAATCGCACGTAAAATGGAGTTTGAACCGAATACTAGGTCCACTCTAGTTGCAGTTCTTGCAACTTCACCTGTCTTACGATCACGTCCTTCATATACAATTCCGTCTACAGCTTTCCATTCTACACCCATGTCGAGTAAGTTCACGAAGAAGTCGTTCGTAAGTGTTCCTACACGATCAGTGAATACACCGTGATCCGTACCACCATGGTTCGTACCTAACACACGCATACCACCAATTAGAACCGTCATTTCTGGTGCTGTAAGGCCTAGAAGTTGTGCCTTGTCTACAAGAAGCTCTTCAGAAGTAACACTGTACTCTTTCTTCTGGTAGTTGCGGAAACCATCAGCAACAGGCTCTAGTACGTCAAAGCTTTCTGCATCCGTTTGTTCTTGTGTCGCATCACCACGACCTGGAGCAAACGGAACGGTTACATCAAAACCGGCTTCTTGTGCTGCTTTTTCTACTGCCGCAGAGCCACCTAGTACGATTAAGTCAGCAAGGCTAACTTTCTTCTCTAGATTGCTTTGAACTTCTTCAAGCACAGAAAGAACTCTTTGTAGTTGTTCCGGTTGGTTGACTTCCCAATCCTTTTGTGGAGTAAGACGAATGCGAGCGCCATTTGCGCCACCGCGATTGTCTGAGCCACGGAACGTACTAGCTGAAGCCCAAGCGGTTGTCACTAGCTCGCCAATGGTGAGTCCAGAGTCAAGGATCAATACCTTGATTTTCGCTACTTCTTCTTCCGTTAATTCATAATCAACCGCTGGTACAGGATCTTGCCAGATAAGATCTTCTTCTGGAACTTCTGGACCAAGGTATCTAGATTTAGGACCCATGTCACGGTGTAAAAGTTTGAACCATGCGCGAGCAAATGCATCAGCAAACTCATCAGGATTTGCATGGAAACGACGTGAAATCTTCTCATAAATAGGGTCAAAACGTAAGGCTAAATCTGATGTAAACATTACGGTCGGAACTTTCTTCGATGAATCTGCTGCATCTGGTGCAAGATCTTTTTCAGCAGGATCAACGGCCATCCACTGATATGCTCCAGCAGGGCTCTTCGTTAACCACCATTCATATCCAAACAATAAATCAAAGAATCCATTATCCCACTGCGTTGGATTCGCCGTCCAAGCACCTTCAAGACCACTAGAGATGGTATCTCCACCTTTACCACTACCATGAGTGCTTAACCAACCTAAGCCTTGTGCTTCAATAGGAGCAGCTTCTGGATCTGGACCAACTTGTGCAGCGTCTCCTGCTCCGTGAGCCTTACCGAAAGTATGACCACCAGCGATCAATGCAACAGTTTCTTCATCATTCATGCCCATACGAGCGAATGTTTCACGAATGTCACGAGCACTTGCAATCGGATCTGGCTTGCCATTTGGACCTTCTGGGTTTACATAGATCAGTCCCATTTGAACAGCAGCAAGTGGATTTTCAAGCTCGCGATCGCCTGTGTAACGGTTATCACCTAGCATTTCAGTTTCAGAACCCCAGTAGATGTCTTCTTCTGGATGCCAGATGTCTGCGCGTCCGCCACCAAAACCAAATGGCTTTAAGCCCATTGATTCAAGTGCAACGTTTCCTGTTAGAAGTAATAAGTCAGCCCAAGAAATCTTGTTACCATACTTTTGTTTAATCGGCCATAATAATCTACGTGCTTTATCAATGTTTACATTGTCAGCCCAGCTGTTTAGTGGAGCAAAACGCTGATTGCCTGTTCCACCGCCACCACGGCCGTCTCCCGAACGGTATGTACCAGCCGCGTGCCAAGACATACGAATAAACATTGGACCATAATGACCATAGTCAGCAGGCCACCAATCTTGGCTGTCTGTCATTAAGTTGCGAAGATCTTGCTTTAGAGCCTCGTAATCTAATTTTTGAAATTCTTCTGCATAATTAAAGTCTTCTCCTAAAGGATTAGATTTTTTGTCATGCTGACGAAGTATATTTAAGTTTAACTGATTTGGCCAAAAGTCTTTATTTGTTGTACCACTAGATTTAGGAGTAGTCGTGCTGCCATGGTTAAACGGGCATTTGCCGCCGTTTGTAGTGCTAAAACCTTCCATTATATAAATCTCTCCTTTTGTAATGTTTGTATTAGAATAATTACATCTATGAAAATATAATTATTACTTTATAGTTATTATAAAGTAAGATTCATTAAATTGAAAGAAATATCTCTTAAAGAATAAATTTTTTTTGAATTTCTATCATAATTAGCAGGATTATCTATTTAATATATATGTATTTTTTCAAGCAAAAGAAGTCTTTTTTTAAAGAAGATTTGAAAGAATAATTGAGAATAACAGAGTATAGGGAGTTTTAGATGAGAATGATATTGTTGAAAATATAACTTATTAGCACATAGGAATGTCAAACAGAGTCTTCCAAAGAGTACATTTTTGTTAAAATAAGACTATTAGCAAGAATAGATAAGAGGTGGCTGTATTGGATTTGAAAACATTGAATAAGATCAGAAAAGGAATCGCTCAAGGATTAAAATACGAGAGAGAGTTACAAGAAAAAAGGGAGCAGAAGATGTGGAGACATGTTAGTGAACCTTTTCAATTAGAAAGTGTGCTAAACTCTCTTTCAAAAACGGAATTGGATAGAATACGTAAGAATCTTGAATTAAAAGGAATCAGTGGCTTGAACAAAGGCGAATTAATAAAGGAACTGGTGATTGCCATTCCATGCCATTTACGTAGAACACTTTCTAGATTCGACAAGGAAAGGTATGTTCTTTTTAAAAATATAGTGAAACATTCAGGGAAGCTCCCATTGCCAAGGAATGTGTCTGTGAAAAAAGTGGAGGCTTTGATGGCTTGGGGCGTAATCTTTCCCATTCATTTAGAAGGGGGAAAAGGCTTAACAGTCCCTATTGAAATTATAGAACAATTTCATGCGTTAGAGGGTCAGGAATTACAACAAATTATTGACAGAAATACGGAGTGGATTCAACTTACCCACGGGTTACTTTATTACCATGGGGTCATGAACACTTCCCTTCTAGTTGATAGGGTTAGTGATTTAATGAAGCAAGAAATAGATTTCTTAGATTTTTTACATGTATTTAGTAGTGCTAGCGACTATTATAAGCAAACGGCTTATTCAGCATTTGGTCTAGTAGATAAGAGAGTGATCGACCAGAAGAAGATTTTTGATGAAATTGAAAAACGCCCAAGTATAAACTATTACCCTTTTACCAAACAACAACTGGTCAAAGCAGGTAAACCGGGATACGTTGAAAAAACCAGAGAAATGACCAGCTTGATGCATTTTTTACAGCATTATTATGAATTGACTACTGAGGAAATGGAGGATCTGGCAGAGCAGTTAATGATCATGATATTTAATGAGGGTAGTTTGAACCAAGCGGTCAAGTATTTTGAGCAACGGTTCGAATTTCCTGATTTGGAATTTGTCGAGGGTCTTGCTTATTATCTGACAGAATTATTTAATCACTCTAGACGTTGGATCTTGAAAGGTCACACTCCGAGAGAAATCTCTCAAGGAAGCAAATCAAAGATGGTTCCATCTGCTGTTCTTGCTAATTCTGGGCCTTCATCCAATGTGATTGACTTTAACAGTCGGAAGGCAATCGGTCGTAACGATCCATGCCCATGCGGAAGTGGGAAAAAATATAAGAAGTGTTGTGGGAAATCTTAAAGTGAATGGAATAGTAATAGAGTGTGTGCATGATTAATTTTGGAAACTGCGGGCACTAAGTTTTAATTTAGTGCCCGCGAATACCAGAAAATAGTAGAATGAGGGCGCTAAGTTTCGATTTAGCGCCCGTGAATACCAGAAAATAGTAGAATGAGGGAACTAAGTTTCGATTTAGTGCCCGTGAATACCAGAAAATAGTAGAATGAGGGAACTAAGTTTCGATTTAGTGCCCGTGAATACCAGAAAATAGTAGAATGAGGGCGCTAAATCTCAATTTAGCACCCGTAGATACCAAAAATTAGTAGAATGAGGGCACTAAATCGCAATTTAACACCCGTAAATACCAAAAATCAGTAGAATAGGGTCACTAAGTCTGGACCGTAACCTTATCCATTAACCACTACACATACCGATCCCGCCCAGATAACATCCCAAATACCGTTAATACAACCGATACGACAATTAACAAAACTAGAGGAACGGTCCATGCATGTGTGAGGTCATATAAATATCCAATAAATAAAGGACCAATGGCTGCAAGGACATATCCTGTTGATTGTGCCATCCCTGATAACGCTGCCGTCTGTTGGCCAGTTTGCGTACGAAGTCCAATATAAGTAAGAGCTAAAGGAAAGCTTCCGCCTAACGCTATCCCAATAAAGATGATACTTACGATGAGTATGGGATAAGTTGAACCGAACAATAATCCGCTATACCCTAGAACAGCAAACAACCCTAGGTAAAAAGAGATCCACACTTGTGACTGAAATCGACCCGCAAGAACAGGAATCACAAAGCTAGCCGGCAATCCTACGAGCTGGGTAAAGGAGAGGAGCCAACCGGCCATTTCCAAATTGATCCCATGACTATGTAAGATTTCCGTTAACCACGAAATTGTGACATAAAAAGAGAATGACTGAAACCCCATGAATATCGCGATTTGCCAAGCGAGCGATGAACGCCACATCTGCTTAGAAGAGGTTATTTGCTTCTGTTGGCTGCCGCTTTTCCCTTCTTCCCTATACTTAAAAAGGAAACCCCACAAGATAAGAGCAATAATGACTGGGATCCCCCAGACGATTTGAGCTCCTTGCCAACCAAGATCCAAATCAACGGCTAAAGGCACGCTAATTCCTGATGCTAACGATGCGATCAACCCCATCGATGTGGAGTAAACACTGGTCATCAGACCAAACTTTTTGGGAAAACGTTCCTTAACGACCGCGGGCAAAAGGACATTTCCAATCGCAATGCCCAAACCGACCAAGAGAGTGCCAGTAAAAAGTAAAACAGGAATGGCAATCGAGCGAATGGTGATGCCGATCAAAAGAGAGGTTAACCCAATCAGCAAGGTACGCTCATTTGTCAGCCGAGCAGCTATTTTAGGAACAAGAGGAGACATGACGGCAAATACGAGTAAGGGCAGGCTCATCAATAGCCCTGCACTCCAGTGTGCCAGTCCCACATCTTCTTGAATCATTCCAACCAAAGGTCCTAGGGAAGTAATGGCTGGGCGTAGGTTAAATGCAATAAGAACAATACCAGCAATCAGCAAATATAAATAATTTGAATGTGTAAGTGCCTTGGTTTTTAGTAATTCCATCAAGTGATCCTCCATTAAGACAAACTTTCTCCAGTATAGCATAAATGAATTTTGTAGGGGGGAAAAACAAGTGCCAGGCATATGATCTTATCTTGCCCCTATAAAAATAACTTTTTAAAAGGGTTTCGACTGTTATAGTTAACCCATATAAATAAGAATAAAAAGTTAACAGGAGTTTAAACAGTGGATAAACAAACTAGCAGTTTTAGATGGGTGGTATTTGCTTCTGTACTGTTTACTTATTTATTAATGGCGAGCCAGCGAACGGCCCCGGGCTTGATCACAGACCAAGTGATGAGGGACTTTCAGGTGAAAGCCTCAACGATTGGGTTACTGACAAGTATACAATTTTTTGTCTACACGGGCTTGCAAATTCCGATGGGAATACTGGCAGACCGATATGGTCCGAATTTTTTTCTAATTGTCGGTGCGTTACTTACGGGAGTAGGAACGATGATTTATAGTCTGGGTACGCATGAATTTGTCCTGTTTTTTGCAAGAATACTAACAGGGACGGGGGATGCGACCATCTGGGTCAATATGGTGTTAATTCTAGGACAATGGTTTAATCGAAAGGAATTTGTTCGTTTAATCGGTCTTGCGGGTATGACAGGAAGCCTGGGTTTCCTTTTGGCAACCGTCCCATTCTCTGCTTGGATTAGCGTTCTTGGCTGGAGGCCCGCCTTTTTTTCAGCAGGATTGCTACTATGTCTATGTGGTCTTCTCCTTTATCTAGTTCTTTTCAGAAAACCAAAACAATTATCGCTGACAGATACGGTAACGGTAAAAAATGAGACATCACGAGGGAAAATACGATCTTTATTACGGAGAATCTTTTCGAATCGACAGGTATGGGCTTTATTTTGTTGTCATTTTGGGGTTGTCGGTGCGTATGTGGGGTTTATCGGATCCTGGGCGGTACCGTATGGGATGACGGTGTATGAGATGACAAGATCTGAAGCGAGTCAGTTTATCATGATAGGTTTGATTGGGGCATTGATAGGAGCGCCTCTAGCTAGCTGGATTTCAAGTCGATTAGGGACCATTAAACGGCCGTATGTGATCATTCATATCCTTACTTTATTAGGGTGGATTTGCTTTCTTTTTTTTCATGGGAATCCGCCTGTTATCATGCTTTACTTGCTGTTCTTTATGATTGGCTTTGGATTTGGGGCAAGTGCCTTGACCTTTGCACTTGTTCGTCAGACGTTTCCAATAAACGAATCAGGCCTTGTTTCTGGCATTGCGAATACAGGGGGATTTTTGAGTGCCGTCCTGCTGCCAAGCATATTTGGAATGGTGTTGGATCATTTTCCATCTGGAGTAGGTAATGTGGGGGATGGATACTATTACGGTTTCATCACGCCTGTTCTTTTTTCTATCATTGGGTTGATGGGAATCATTTTTATCAAGGAAAAACGACTAGTAAGAGAAATAGAATAAAATTGTAAAAAAAGAGCCTTTCCAAGTGGAGAGGCTCTCTTGTTGCTTGAATCATTAAGGTACTAATTCTTCAGGGGTTCCACTTTGAATGGCGATTTCCCCTCCAACCGCTTCAACTGCTGCACCGATCGATTGGAGCCAGTCGCCTGTTGTTGCCATTCTTTGCCCTCTGAGTAACGACAAATCGTCTGTAAATAACAATTGTAAAGTAACTCCAACGGCCTCTGCAAACTGGCCGATCACTTGAATCCAAACGCCTTTAAGGATTTCTTGTGAACCGGGTTCTTGTTCCTCGAGAAAAGATAATTTGGTTAAAGCAATAGCCTCTGAAATTAGTCCAAAAGCTTGTATCCAAACATTGACGGCAATTTGTTGTTTCAGTCTTAAGACTTCTACATTCTTTTCCTCTTCTTTATTAGAGGGGTGGGTGTTGTTATGTGACTTCTCATTTTTCATAAGCGCACTCACTCCTTATTGTTCCCTTCCTTATATATATTCCTTCGTGATGATTTCTGTCATCGAAAGTGGTTAAAAGCCTTTTAACGATAGGCTTCACCGTATTGTTGAACCAACCCTCTCCCTCTTTCATAAGCTATAATAGTCCAACCTATAGGAGGGGAGAAAATGTATGTAAATAAGGAAATCGTGGCAAATTCCTCGAGTAACGAAAAGGGGATAAAGATAGGTCCAGATGCTATTAGGTTTAAATATGTAGATGATGAAATCGTTAAGCATTCACCATTATTTGTTGAAGGAATCATATTTGCTGTTGGATTAGATTTTGTTGAAGTTCTTCAAAAGGATCATAAGATTGTCACAGTACTAACAGACAGAATTACACATGTTAAATGGCCAGACAAAGAAGTAAGAGAAGCGGTTTCAAAATGTAAACACAATGGAAACTGTAGATGTGTTGAATTGCACCGTTTTGTGGAAGAGGTTAGAAGGGGTGACAAAATGAATAAAAACTTGAAGCGCAATAAAAAAGGGAGAAAAATGATAAAGGGAGACCCGCATCATTGCCCACATTGTGGTAACTACCATTCTAGATTGAATCCATGCCGTTGTAAAAAGAAGCGTCCAAACCATGGCAGACCATGCGGTTGCAAACAGAACCACAGACACCACGATCATAGACCATGCGGTTGCAACAAGCATCACGACCGCCACGATCACAGACCATGCCGTTGTCACGAGCATCACAGACCATGTCGTTGTCACGAGCATCACAACCACCATGATCACAGACCGTGCCGTTGCCATGAGCATCACGGCCACCACCATCACTGTAATTGTTGTCAGGACGAGCATCACAAAAGACATATGCATCATCATGACTGTTGTCACAAAAATGTCGTATGCTTTTGTGACTTTGCCATCCCGTTTTGCGATGATCGCTTCGCATTACGACTAGCAGGGTTAACCGATGATTTGAATTTTAGATTTTTACAAAATAGAGGTCGTCATGTTGAGATGATTGTCGAGTAAAGAATAAAGCCCGTGGTCATTCCCAGACGATTCTGTTTGAAATGCTTTTTAAAAAAGTAAACTCGCTCACATAGGCGAGTTTCTTTATAAGGATTCGATCTTTGAATTAAATTGGCCCTTAATCTAGTAACCAGCAAATAGGCGGAGTTTTTCCGGTTAGAAGCAGAATGGAGGCTATTTTCAGGGTAAATAAGGGGAGATTTTCCGGTTATGCCATGAAAAAGTCCCCTATTTTCACGTTTTCGAGCTTATAGGCGGAATTTCTCCGTTTATTTAAGCTACTTTTTATCATATTTACTAATTAAGCGGAATTTCTCCGTCTATTTGAGCACTTTTTAAATAGTAATTACTAATTAAGCGGAACCTTTCCGTCTATTTACCAGCCCAGGTGCTTAACCTGATCTCCCAACAAAAAAGTGCGGACCCTTTTAATCCTAGATAAGTGAATAGCTCTTTCCGAAGGCTTTATGACACAATAGGAGTCTCATTGAATACGATAAATTCTCTGGCTAAAAGGAATTTTTCAATTTCAATATAGCATAATTCATCGAGCTCAATGCCTTGCCTTTCATGATCCACTTCGATTACGATCCTGCTTTTTTTAACATCTACTAATTTTCCATCTTGTTCCTTTTTGTCTCTTTCAGACTTCACATAGATAAAACTTCCCACATAACTTTCTAGAAAAAGTTTTAATTCCAGTCCGAAAAATAGGTTGAGTAAAAATGGGCTTTTGGACACTACTTGACCAAAGTGGAAAGTCAGGGCTCTTCTTAGGCAAGGATCGATCTTTAATAACTCTTGGTCCGGTGGAGGTGGTATATCCTCTCGGAATCTGCGTTTTAGTAGCTTGATTCGTTCAAAGGGAATCATGACAATGTTTCCAACATCGGTTTGAAGGATGAGAAAATCTAGGCCTGAATCCACTAAATGTCCTTTAAGTGTTTGTTTTTCTTGTTCGTCCCCACAATGAATGGTAACCGCAAAATGGTGATTTCTTAGTTTTCTAAACACTTGTTGCAAGCCTCGTAGGTTGTCTGGATCTCTTTCTAGACCAAGGGTGAGTAAAATATCATTGGCTTGTTCTATACATTCCACGACTTCTGCCAATTCTTCAGGTGGAAAGGAACTATTGGCAGATGGAAACCTCGGTTGAGGAATTCGTTCAGGACATTTATGACATGAGCAGAAGAAATCATCGTCATGTTCCCCAGAGACACATTCTGGACAACGAAATTCATGTTCTTCTTTGAATATCTTTTCCTCTCTATAATGTGTAATCGTGGGTACCCTCCTTCCTTGTATATATCCCTAATATATGGGTGATCGTGCTTTTTGTATGGGCGATAAGGATCACAAAAATTAATATCTAGAATAGTGACAAGCATCGTCCTAATAAGAATGAACTATAGGACATTAAAGAGGTGGTGGGTGATGATTGCAAGTTATCTCGGGTATCTCTTCTATGGGAATCTACTAATTCTTACCTTAACGTTTATGTACTTGTTTCACATTCGGAAACTAATCGGGTTTCAGTTGGGAATGAATATTTCTACTATGGCCGGTGGATTTACAGCGATCGTCACAGGAGTCATTTTGATTTATCAATTTCCTTTAAAATTTGTGATTGTTACGATTGTGACCACTTTGATTGGAATGATCGTGGGGGGATTATTTGGTTCTTTATTTGATTATCAAACCTTGTTAACTGGTTATGGGAATGGGCTAATGATGGGAATCATGTCTCCAATGATCGGTGCAGCAGCCAAAAATAATTATGTTTTTTTAACTTTTTTGGAGGGGATATTTATTGTCTCTCTTTTCTTACTAGTCCTATCATCGAAGCGTACATAGACTAGAAGGGATGAAATGTCCATGACCATGTATCTGTTGTGTTTATTTTTTTTGACTAGTCTTATAGGGTTTCTCATTTATAAGGTTTTTTATAAAAAAAGGCTTTTATACAATGATCGTTTCGGGATGATTATGGCTATGAGTTGTAGTGGGATCATCAGCTTAAATAGTTCCATGCTTTCTCAATTTATCATTAGTGACCATCTTTTCTTCCTCATGATCCTAACCGTTGTTCTTGGTGGCGTGGTTGGAATTGTTTTTGGTTCACTCGTTAAATATCAATCTCTTTTAGCAGGTTTTCTACACGGGATTGTAGGTAGCCTAACGGGAAATATGATTGGAATTGTCGTTGAAGATCCAAGTATATGTAGTCTACCCGCTTCATATTTCTCAATGATTGACCAAAATATACTTATTTTCAGTGCATTCGGCACTCTGCTCGTGATGATTACTATTTCCATAGTCTACTACTCTCTAAGGGTCTAATGGATGTAAGAAAGGAGTGATCGTGTGTGACAGAGAAGAAGAGAAGGCTCTATTTAAATGAATATCGAAAGGAACTGCTTGAAAGGGTGGAGAGGGAAACGCCGAAAGAAGATATCATTAATGAATTTAATGTTCGAAAGGGTCAAGGGATTACTTCACCAACCACTCCTTCTACAACAGAAGAAACACGATTATTGATGGAATATATTGATCGAGCCAACGTGTTTAATCTTTCTGAACGAGATGAAAAGAGAGGAAAAGTCTTAAAGCTAAGAAAATTCTTCAAAATGAAACGTAATCAGCAAGTAGAGGTTTACGCAAAATGTGGAACTGAATCCCTTTACAAAGTTGGCAAGGTAAGTACAATTGGCAGAGATTTTGTCATGCTTACGACTCTGAAAGAGAGAATGTGGATTCCTTATTCGGTCATCGAATCAGCTAATATTCCTTATGGCATTCCTAACTATTCCAATACCCATCAACATTTTCTTTATGATAACAATCTGCGTAACAAATTAGTCCACCAATTTGGCGAAACCGTTGCAAAGCGGGACCTTTTAAAACAACAGTTTTTTGAGGAATCGATCCAGACGAACCTAGAAGCTTGGAAAGATACATGGGTGGCTGTTTATTTAGATTCGGAAGAAAAAAAACTGGGCAAAATTTCTAGTTGCAAGGATGGAAAATTAGTTCTCTCATTCTTTGGAGAATGTTTACATATAAATTTGGTTGATTTGAAATATATTGAAACGATCAGGTTACTCACGATTTTTACCCATGTTTTTAAAAGAATGAAAGGATAAACTCGTGTTTTAAATAGAAAAGGAGGTTGTTTCATGTCTTATGAAAAAGAGAAGGATGTTAAACAACAACAGGATTTTCATGAAAAAAGAATAGAGGAAGAAGACAGAGAGTTTGACGGCATGTTGCGAATCAACATTGCAAACATTGAAGATGAATTATTTGAAGAATTGCAAGGGTTGGTGGGAGATAGTGTATTATTTGTCACCCAAACGGACCAGTTAAATTTATTTGGCCAAACGTTTCGACCTATTTTTTGTGGAACCATCATCAGAGTTACACTAGGAGATGTTACCTTATTTCCAGTAAATATTAAAATGATTAATGCTCCGTTTTTCCAATTTCCTACACCATTAAGTATTCCATTAGAAAAAATTGCCCATTTCACACCTAATTTCGATTGTAATGAAAGGATTCCACTAACGTAGTATCGAGAACAAAGGGAGGGTCTAATAAATGAAAGAAAACAATTTGTTAACTGAGATTACTATTCCATCCAATAATGATATTCATGATGAAGCTCTTATTAACGAATTTGCAAATGGGGTTGGGAAGAACGTATTTATCCTCACACCATCTTATCCATTTGTCTTTATTGGAAGAATTATTGATGTGGTAGGGGACCATGTGGTAGTGGATGTGAAAGTAACGACCATTGGAGAACTAGAAAATCGAAATTGGTCCATTCATGTTCATCAAATAGAAGTTTTCTATATTGAAGAAAAAGGTATGCCTAAAATCCCGGAACTTAAAGTTGATATTTAGGAAGAGGGAGAGTGCGTATGAAACGATTTTATCATGTAGTAGCCATCCCGATTCGAATTGTGTTAAATAATTTTGGTGATTACAACGAAACAGGGATGATGTATGTATTAAAAGAAAATGAAGAGAAGGTGAAAGAAGAGGTTAAAAGAAACCCATTTTCGCCGGTAGAGTTGGTGCAACCTCTGTGTATTCGGGCTAATCAAGGGGATACGGTAGAGATTTTATTCGAAAACAAGATTCATTATGCCACGGGCATGCATTTTCACGAAGCCGATTATGATGTGTTAGATTCAGATGGGGCTAACGTTGGGTTTAACCCTAGTACCTTAGCAGACCCAGGGAAGAAGATCCTTTACCGATTTCAATTTCATCATGAAGGGGTTGCGATATTTTCAGACCTGGGAAATCCTGATAGCAGTGATGAAGGTACAAGTATTAATGGTTTGTTTGGAGCCTTGTTTATTGAAAAACGAGGATCGTCGTGGACAGATCCCGAGACGGGAGGCCCGTTAAATAGCGGGATGTTCGCAGACGTTCACCATCCCTTTGCGCCGTCCTTTCGTGAATACGCTTTTATCTTCCATGATGAGATGTCAACGAAGGATATAACAGGAAACAAACCACTTGATCCCGTAACCAATCAAGAACGGGAATCTACTCATGCCATTAACTATCGTTATGAACCTGTACAGAATCGTCAGAAGTTAATTGAAGAAGGGGTCGTCTGTCCAGATTGTGAAGGGGAAGAAGTTCACCACGATTCATGGGTATTTGGTGATCCAGCCACCCCTATCTTTAGAGGGTATAAGGGGGACCCAGCCAAATATAGATTAGTTCATGCGGGTGTCAAGGAAACCCATGTGTTTCATTATCACGCCCATAGTTTTTTTAGAGATCCTCTTAATACGGATTCAGATGTGTTTGATGCGATATCTGTTAGTCCTCAAAATTGGTATACCATTGATACTCTATATGGATTGGGATCACTGGTAGGGGCATTTGGTGATTTTATTATCCATTGTCATTTGTATCCGCATTTTGGTGTAGGGATGTGGGCGATCAATCGGGTGTTTGATACGCTTCAAGATGGTAGCCAGTGCTATCCAAATGGGGTACCTATTAAAGCTTTACGGCCCTTACCGGATCGACCTTGTCCTCCAACACCGACAAAAGAGAAACCTGGGTTTCCGAATTTCATTCCAGGGAAAGTCGGCTGTAAAGCACCTCGTCCACCATTAGGGATTGTTGGGGGCAGAGGACTTACGGAACTGGAGAGAAATGCAGCGGTACCAACGGCAAGGCCAGGAGCCGTTTTTACTGATCCATGTATTGTAGAGGACAATCCGCAGGTTCAAGAAATCAACGTGTCCCTTATTGAACTTCCAATTGTTTATAACCGTCAAGGCTGGAATGACCCGAAAGGCAGGATGTATGTTCGCGACGAGGACTTGGAGGATGTATTAGCAGGTAGAAAACAACCAGAGCCATTAATCCTTCATATGAATGCGGGGACTTGTCTATCCGTAAATTTCACCAATCGACTTCCAGAAGTGGCTGGTGGTGATGCCTTCCAGCTAGTAACAAGAGCGTATGAAACCTCCTTTCATGTTCACTTTGTCAAGTTTGATGTATTGGTTAGTGATGGAGCGAATGTTGGGTGGAATTATGACTCAAGTGTACTTCCTGGTGAAACGATCCGTTATGAGTACTTTGCAGATGTGGAATTAAAGGCATGGTTTTTCCATGATCATTTATTTGCTAGCTATCATCAGCAGCATGGTGTGTTTGGATCAACGGTTGTGCATAGCAGGTTCTCTACGGTTCTTGATCCTAGGACAGGAGATGAAGTGGAGGTAGGTGCCCAAGTAACGGTTACCCATCCATTGATTCCGGATTATAGAGATTTTGTGCTAATGGTCCAAGATTTTGCGCTTCTGTTTGATGAAAATGGATGTCCGTTGAATCCACCGGAATTTCCGGGATCGCAGGATGATCCAGGCCTATTTGCAGTAAATTACAGAAATGAACCATTACAGTTTCGCTTAGGTGAGGATTGTGACCCTGCTTATTCATTTAGTTCATTTGTTAACGGGGATCCGTTCACTCCCATTTTGCATTGTTATGAAGGAGATCCGATTCGAATCCGAATATTACAGGGTGCGCAAGAGGAATCACATAGCTTTAATGTTCACGGATTGAGATGGAAGAAGGAAAGGCCGGATGTGGAGACAGAATTTCAAGCACAAGAGCATATTGGTATTTCGGAATCATTTACTTTTGATATGGAGGTTCCACGATCTGGAGATTATCTCTGGACGTTTGAAACGGAAGAAGATCTATGGAATGGCTGTTGGGGGTTAATACGTGCCTATGATGAGGAAGTCGATTTTCTCATTCCTTTGCCAGATCAGCCTGGCCCACCTGAGCGGACGAAACCATTACCTATTTGCACAGGTGAACCGCCCGCTCCCGCAGAATGCGTAGTGGTGGATGCTCCACTTGATGCACCGGTAAGGGTCTTTGACATTGTGGCCTTTCAAACCCCCATTCTTTATAGCAAATGGGGGGAGAATGATCCATTTGGAATCATCTTTGCTTTAAAAGAGGATATGGATGACATCTTATGCGGCCGGAAAAATCCCCAACCTTTAATTTTACGTGCCACACAAGGCGAAGTGGTTGAAGTTCATTTAACGAGTTTCTTAGAGTTTGATAAATTTCCTTTCCCAGATGGAATTTGGCCTTATCCGCCTGTCAAAGAACAAGCCTTTTATCCACCATCGGTCAGGATTTCCTTGCATCCACAGCTCATTCAGTATGATGTAAAGTCTTCTGCTGGGGAAACAGTGGGTTTTAATCCGGACCAAACCGCCGGACCAGGTGAAACCGTCATCTATCGTTGGTATGTGGATGTGCAAGTGGGAGCTTGTGGCATATGGGATATGGCCGATATCCGAAACCATCGATCATTAGGAACGTTTGGTACATTCATTGCCGAGGGACGGGGAACCAAGTTTCTGGATCCAAAAACCCGGAAACCAGCTGTGAATACAAATGAAAATATTATTTTGCAACATCCATTTTTACCGGAGAGAAGGGAATTTGTTCTTATCATGTTTGACGGAGCCAGATTAGAAGATAAAGAGGGCTGCGTCATCATTGATCCTGTGGATGGGATCTTAACGGGAGTCGATCCGGATGAGCTGGATGATTTAGTAGATACGTACGATAACGGATCAAGAGGCTTTAATTATCGGACGGAAAGATTAATTAATCGATTAAGAAAACATCCGGTCTTAAAGGATTTATTTAGCTCTAGGGTTCATGGTGATCCTTCCACACCTGTATTTGAGGCATACCCTGGTGATCCGATTACCCTTAGACTTGTTAATCCATCTGAACGTAGGCGCGCTCACAGCTTTCATTTACATGGCCATTATTGGAACACAGATGACAAAGATATTTTTTCACAGGTTAAATCTCACGAAGACCATATTGTGCTAGGGCATGCAAGGGATATGGATTTACATTACGGGGCAGGGAGCTTTTTTAACTTCCCGGGTGACTATATGTATCGCTCAGGAAATATGCGCTGGGATCTTGAACAGGGAATGTGGGGAATTATCCGTGTGCATAAAAATAAGAAAAAACATCTTCCGGCCTTAAAAAATCGAAAAGAAATCAATAAGTAAGGTGAGTATCTTCTAATTATAGGGTGTGAAGCGGGGATGAAGAAGCAGGTGCTTTTGATTTTTCTAACTATTAGCATCTTAGGGTTTCTATGCGTCTATTGGTTTTGGCCAAAAGCAGAAAAATTACCTGTCTTAGATACGATCGAAACCTTTCAAATGGAAGATGTCTATAATGAGGTGTATAAAGCTTCTAATGATAAGATCAAATTAGTCTCGTTTTTTTATACGAATTGTCCGGATGTTTGTCCTTTAACCATGATGGACTTTCAAGATTTACAGGAAAATCTTAAAAAAGAAGAGCTTTTTGGAACATCCGTTGAGTTAGTTTCTATCTCCTTAGATCCTGAATACGATACGAAGCAGGTGATCAGGGAATATGCGCAGGCATTTGAAACCGATCCTGCTGGCTGGAAATGGTTAAGGGGTCCAACCGATCAGACCAAAAGGATTGCCGATGAATTCCAAATGCAATATAAAAAAATCGAAGGAGATTTACTAACTCATTCTGTAACCATTTATTTAATGGATGGGGATAATCAACTCCGTGCCCTATACGATATGGCAAGTCCCAAAAAATCAGTAGAAAAAGAAAAGATACTAACCGATATCAAGCTTTTAACTCAACAAAAGTAAATGAAAAACCATTACTGTATTCATCTCAGTAATGGTTTTTTTAAATGCATGTCTCATTTGTATAAGCATAACTGCTTGTTCCTTCATACTATAAAGGGGGTTATACAATCTAAGACTTGGAGTGTTTACTTAATGATAAAAGTCAGATACACGTTTTCCAAAGTACATGGAAAACTGAATTCAAATTCAAGTGAAGGTGAACTCCCAACCATACACTTATCCAAAGGATTTTTACAACAACATCAAATCCATTCAGACGTCATTATGATCAAGTTTGGAAATTGGGTACATGAATTTAAAGTGGTACAAACTCATTCATTACCAGATAACGAAATAGGGTTCGTGAGAAATAATGAATCTTTGCTCATCCCTGAAAACATTAGCTTCGACATAATCGTAAAGAACAATGTGATCCATATTGGTCCGTTCATTGCTTTTATCGTCAAAAAGACATGGGCTCAATTATCGGTAAAAAAATTGGAACATTATCGGAAGCTCTATTATTTATACCAAAACAATCCAGGCTTCGTTCTTATTTGTTCTAGTGATAAGATTGACACGATTAACCAAACGGTAACAGGTTATTATTTTACACAAGGTAAGTGGGTAAAGGGGGTTTTCCCCTATCCTGACTCTATTTTTAAGAAAACCAGAATGCCCTTTGAAAAAGAATTAGAACTTAGGAAAGCCACGGGTGACAAACTATTTAATACCAGCTTTTTAAGTAAATTAGAATTTTGGCAAGCGTGTTCAAAAGAGGTTGAGGTAGCGAAATACTTACCAGAGACGAAAACATTTAGAACGTTAGAGGATTTAGACGACATGCTTACAAGGTTTCAAACGGTCTACTTAAAGCCTGCTAAAGGAATGCAAGGGAATGGGATTTTTGTTATCCAAGATGAACCTGATGGAATTTATCTAATTAATAATAAGAAAGATAAGATGAAGTTTACCTCGCTGAATGAACTTATGAATGCTTTGGAGAAAATGCTCCCGAAGCAAGTATATATCCTTCAACAAGGAGTTCCGACCATTTATAAAAATAAAAAGTTTGACTTTCGATTGTATCTTCAAAAAAACTATGCGAAAAAATGGATTTGTCAAGGCTCAGTAGGTAGAGTCGCACAAGAGGGAAGTATTATTACCAATTTAAAACAAGTGGCACATATAGCTAACGGAGAAAAGGCCATACAAATCATTTATAAGGTTGATGAGAGCAAAGCCAAAAGGATTATGAACGAAACCATAGAAGTTTGTAAGGAAGTATGTAAGGTGATTGATCAAGAGTTAGGGCATTTTGGAGACATTGCGTTAGATGTAATCATCGACCATCACTTCAAACCATGGATATTAGAAGTAAACACTCTATATGGTAAAAAGAGTTTAAATATCACCAAAGACGAGGATTTAAAAATAAAACTGCACACCACTCCATTTGAATATGCTGCCGCACTTGCGGGTTTTTAATAAAACGTTAGGTATATTTCTTCTTTTCCTTTTCATAATAAAAAAGAAGGAGTGATACTGATGGCAAAACGAAGTGGAAAAACAGACGCACAGCAAAAAAATAAACAAGGGTTTGACTCAAGTAAAACGGATACGGAGTTTGGTAAAGAACATGGAAGTGCGGCTGCTAATCGAGCACACAAAGAGAAAGCTAAAAAAGAAAAAGCATCCAAAAATCAAGGTGAATGGAAAGGGATGCACTAATTCATCGTTATAGTACTATCTAAAGACTCTCTTCCATTGAAGAGGGTCTTTTTACCTACAGGTGTAAATACTTCTGTTTTGAAATTTTAAAACTCAGTAGATGGAAGATGTATTATAGCTGTCGAGAGGGAGAAACTAACAACAAATTGATATAGAAAGTCAAATGGAGTGTTTTAGAAACATGAAAAGTACTTGGGGCCGGCTATTTAAGAAAAAAAAGGAAAAAAATCAAGATCTGGAGGATAAAGTAGGATTCTCTTTTGAACAGGTACTAAGTCCTTCACTATGTGAAAATATTCACTTCATAAAAAAAACATTAGGTAATAGTGGAGATTTAATTATTAGTGAATTTAAACTGGGGAAGCCTTGGTTAAATAAGTCTGCTTCTATATATATCAACGGATTAACAGATAAGGAACTAACTGGGCATTTTATCATAGAAAAACTGATGGCCGATGCAAGCATCATAGATGATGATTCTTGGTCTCCTAATCAATTAGGTACATATGTAAAAGAACATATACTCTCAATTCCACATGTTGAGATGATAACCGAATTACAAAAACTTTTTTCCTTTCTTTTGTCAGGACAAACAATCGTGCTGATTGATGGATGGACTATGGCATGTGCTTGCTCTTCCCAAGGGGGAGAATTAAGATCCATTTCTGAACCTACTATAGAAACTTCCGTGCGTGGACCAAAAGAGAGTTTCACAGAATCTCTCATTACAAATACTTCCTTGGTCCGTCGCCGAATTAAAAGTCCAAATCTTTGGCTAGAGACTCAAAAACTTGGAAACATCACACAAACGCAAATAGGCATTATGTATATAAATGGGATTGTAAATGAGAAACTTCTTAACGAAGTAAAGGAAAGACTCAATAAAATTGATGTTAATGAGATTCAAGGTTCAAATTCAATTGAAGAATGGATTACTGATGAAACATTCACACCTTGGCCTACTATTTTTGTCACTGAACGGCCTGATGTAGTAACAGGAAATTTACTAGAAGGTCGTATAGCAATTTTTGTAGATGGTACACCAATTCCATTAGTAGTTCCAGCAACCTGGAACCAATTTTTTATAACCGCGGAGGATTATTATTTAAAGTGGCTAATGACGAGCTTTTTAAGGGTTATTAGAATTGTTTCGTTTTTATTTACACTTCTCGGACAGGCCATTTTTATCGCTTTTGTTTCATTTCATCCAGAATTAATTCCTACACCTCTGCTTATTAATATAGCTGCGCAGAGACAAGGAGTCCCATTTCCCATTATTTTTGAAGCACTTTTAATGGAGTTAACTTTTGAAGTATTGAGAGAGGCAGGTGTTCGCATGCCTCGGCCTGTTGGCCAGGCAGTATCAATAGTGGGAGCACTTGTATTAGGGGAAGCAGCAGTATCTGCGGGAATTGTTTCAAGTGCAATGGTTATAGTGGTTGCTGCTACAGCAATCGCAAGCTTTACGATTCCCCATTTTTTAATGACAGATGCAGTTCGTTTATTAAGGTTTTTAATGATATTTTTGGCAGGTGTATTTGGAATTTACGGAATAGGAATCGGGGTTATTTTGTTAGTAGCTCATACAGTCAGCCTTCGCTCTTTTGGAGTATCTTATTTGTCCCCCTTTGCCCCTTTTATTGTAAATGATCAAAAAGATGCCATCTTACGCCTGCCAATTCTATTTACACAAAGGGGATTTCACTTTTTTAGCAACATAAGGAAGGGGAAGTAGTGGAGATTAAAAGACTAGAAGGGATATTCATAATGCAAAGACTGTATTTGTTTTTAATATTAATTTTTTCACTTATATGTTTATCAGGGTGCTGGGACAATGTCGAACTAAAAGAGCTTAGCATCGTATCTGGGATAGGTATTGATAAGGGTGGGGACTCGGATGAGAATAGATACAGCACAACTGTCCAAATAGTTAATCCAAGTCAAGTGGCCGGTGGTCAGCAAGGAGGGAAGGTGCAATCGGCACCTGTTACCTCTTTTACTGCTACAGGTAGCACGCTAAAAGAAGCATTACGAAAAATTTCTCACAAGGTATCTTCTCAACTTTTCTTTCCCCATGTCCAAGTAATGATAATCGGTGAGGAGTTAGCTAAAGAAGGAATCCTTGAGTTATTTGATCTTATTGAACGAGATCCAAGTTTTCGTGTTCTTTTTCCAATAGTAATTGTTAGGGGACATACAGCAGAGGATGCACTTAAAATAACTACTCCCTTAGTACCTATCCCTTCCATGAAAATAGTCGATAGTTTGGAGTCTTCTGAAAAAATTTGGAGTGAGTATCCAATCTCTAGAGTTGATCAGATTATACCTCGTTTGAATAAAGGAAGTTTTAGTATCACCGGGATTAATATTAATGGAGAAGTAGCAATTGGAAATAAAACAGAAAATACGCAACAGATTTATCAAACAGCTAACCTAGAAATAAAAGGACTTGCCCTATTTAAGGAAGGGAAAATTGAAACTTGGTTGGAAAATGAATCTGCCCGAGGTGTAATGTGGGTTAAAAATCAAATGGAACAAACTGTGGTTACGCTTGATTGCCCTAAAAAGAAAGATGCGATTACTATTGATATCCTGCGTGCCCATTCAGATATCAAGATTAATATAAAGAATGAGAAACCGGTAATTAATATGACTATTGTTACATTGGGTTCCGTATCAGAAACCCAATGTAACTTGCCACTTGAAAAAAATAAAACCATTATCGAGTTAGAAAAACAACTAAGCGAAGAAATAAAAGAAGAGGTACTAAAGACAATGAAAACTGCTCAAGATAGGAAAATCGATGTTTTTGGATTCGGGAACAATATCAACATTGAGGATAAAAAGTACTGGAAAAAAATAGAGAGTACTTGGGAAGACGAGATTTTTCCAGAGACAGAAATCAACATAAACGTTTTGACAACAATCCGTAGGACAGGCATGAGGATAAATTCATATATTGAATAAAATAGTGATATTTGAGAGGGTGCTTTAGGGATGGAGAAAGCTAAAATAAGTGGTCCTCAATTATTTGTCTTGATGTTTATGTTTAATATGGGGACTGCAGTCGTTGTAAACTATGGGATAGGGGCAAATAAGGACGCTTGGTTTGCTGTCCTTTTTGGAATGTTTAATGGGATAGCTTTATTTTTTATATACTATCGTTTATTTATACATTATCCGAAGTTACCTCTCACTGGATATTCGAGGGAAATTGCCGGAAAACATCTGGGATGGATTATTGGTTTATTATATATCTTATATTTTTTACATATTACAACAAGACAAGTACGTGATTTTAGCGAATTACTTGTTTCGTCAACAATGACAAAAACACCGCTTTTAGTAATTGTAATAACGTTTGTATTTGTCATTTGTTATGTTCTGTATCTAGGAGTTGAAGTGTTGGCTAGAACAGCACAAGTGTTTATTGCCATCCTGTTCACATTTGGTATTGTAGCAAACTTTTTTATCCTTATCTCAGGCAATCTGGATTTTCAGAATTTAAGACCCTTTTTGGAACATGGATGGAAACCTATTGTAACAACAACTTTTTTGGAAACGATTCATTTCCCTTTTGGAGAAATGGTTGTATTTACCATGCTTCTTCCATATCTCAAACATCCTAGTTCAGTAAAGAAAACATGGGTGTCGGCCTTAATTTTGAGTGGTTTTATCTTAAGCTGGACAGTATGTTTAAATATCGCTGTTCTAGGTGTGGAAGTAGTAGAGAGGTCCACTTTTCCTACCTTAACTACAATTGGAAAAGTCAACCTACTTGAATTTATTCAAAGGCTGGACGCGCTAGTTGTATTTTCAATGATGATCACAGTCTTTTTCAAAGGAGCAATTTTTATGTACGGTGCTGTGATTGGCATTGTTGATTTATTTAAGTTAAAAAACCACCAGCAAGTAATATTTCCAGTTGGTGGAATTATCATAATCTCAGCAATAATCATTGCTCCAAACTTTCCGGCATATTTGGAAGAGGGGAGAGACGGCCTTAGATATATGGTTTATCTATTTTTTCTTATTTTCCCGCTTATTATGTTAGTTATTTCAGCCATAAAAAAGCGGTTTAAATAATAGAACTTTTCAATTTCCTACCTTATTTTTTAAATGCATGGATATTTGATGGCCAATAATAAATAAAAAGAAAATCAAAAGAAATAAATACTCTTCAGCTCCGATTATCTGAATTGATTTTATGAGACTGTAAAAAACATAAGCAAACTGACCTTCATAAACAAGGTCGATTATCATCATGAATAAGAAATTCATAAAAAAAATAAATACTAAAATACCGTACAGCTTCAAGACGATTCCTCCTCCTGTATTCATCTCTATATAAAAGTATTTGTTCTAGTGTCTCCATTTATTAATCTGTTTTAATAAGTGCGCTGACCAGGGCGCTTGCGCTTTTCTTATTTGCAGGAAAAAACGAAAGGGCACTTGAATAGTATTAAAGAGAAATGAACAAAGAAATAAGGTGGGAAGAATAAATGGTGAAATCAGTCGCAGTGTATTGCGGGTCTAGAAGTGGTGCTTCAGATATTTACATAGAAAAGGCAAAACAACTGGGTGAAGAATTGGCGAAAAGAGGTATTACGCTTATTTATGGAGGATCCAGTGCAGGGATCATGGGTGCGGTGGCTGACTCCGTGTTAGCAAATGGAGGCAAAGCCATTGGAGTA
>Ga0182742_1001890_pt1 | contig 25050 bp, 20 predicted proteins | sample eDN5th37CBELigMG_FD_128880 | JGI IMG/M metagenome (GOLD analysis project Ga0182742, IMG submission 128880) | Enriched Miracle-Growth compost microbial communities from Emeryville, California, USA - eDNA 5th pass 37_C BE-Lig MG (version 2)... ...
AGTCCTCCTTGGTTACTTAATTAAGGGTCCTTAGTGCTGATCAGCTGCGGACACCTCGTACTATACCAAGAGGGCTCTTTTTGTTTCAATCCTCAAATTTCTTCATTACAGGAATGGCTCCTTCTAAAAGTTTTTTTTTATATATCTATATAACATTACACTTTGCGTTAAGTTACGATAATCAGGATGGGATATGTGCTCTCTTCGTGGACCTTCTTCCGCTTTATGTAATGCTCTCATTATGATGTCTCTATTAAAGTACTTCATCATTCTCTCATCTTTACTCAAGTCTCTTATTTCTTCTTTTAATCTGTCCCAATGTGGAACAATCCGATGAATCCAATCTGCAGCTTGTATCCCCCTAACCCTCTGGTTCAATCTAATTTCATCAGGTAAAATATTTGCTGTTGACCTTCTTATTAGTGCCCGGTCCATCCCATTAAGAACATATTGTTCATCAGGTAAAGATAGACAGAACTGCACAACTCTTAAATCATTTGTAGGATCACGTTTCCATAAAGAGTAGTGTAGAGATAGCTTAGAATTGAACGAATTCCCTGCATTCCAAGGGCAGATATCATCATAGACCATTCTTCTCTGTCTGTTTAGGTTATTGCCACTAAACCAACCAGATTGATTGACCCCAAATTTACTCAATTTATCAAAAACTCCTGTTTGGTTTGCAAATTCTTGGTTAATGACTAAATGTCTCTGGATTAAATTCACTTTTCTTAATCTAGGGAATGCCATCTTGGCGATTGCAGGTAGATTTCGAAATCTTGATCCGCCTACATTTTCGCTATACTGATTTAACTCTTTAGCCAGGCGAAACCACTTGAATTTTTTTAGAAGCTCACTATAGTAATAAAACGCATTTCCCCAAGAGATTGATAAATTCCCATTGTCACCATTTAACAGCACACCTACTCCTTCTATATGTGCTTTTTCAAAAATCCCTTTTAGCCAAAAAGAGTTTTCAAAAAATTTGTATGGCATCTCGTTCATATCAAGAATAGCATCTAGTTCTGAATATGAATCAATTCCATCAAAATTGTAGTAGTGATCAGCTACTCCCCCGACATATTCTACCGTTTTCTTTATATATGGGCTTTCGTTCGGCATTAGGTGTTTTGCTGTGTAATCAATAAAGTCACTAGGGGGAATATAGCTAAATGTATGTAATAATTTATTTTGATGCTTTAATTCCCTCGCAGCAAAACCGACAACAGATCCTGAATCTAAGCCACCACTTAAATGAGAACCAATATTATGGTGTGTCCGTAGTCTAGATTTTACTGCCTTTTGAAATACATCCTGAAAAGCATCAATATATTCATCATTTAATTTTAACTTTAGTGTTTTCCCAGAGTTAAACTGACCATATTTATTTAGTTTTATAGATTCTTTAGAGACAGAAATAGAGTGAAAGGGTGGGATTTGGTTGATATTTTGATAGGGTGTGGTAGAAGCATCAACCGTATCAATCATTCCGGAAATCGCCATATATTCTGCTAGCCAGCTTTCATTTAACTTCTTTTCAATATAAGGTAGAGCCAACAATGGTTTAATTGTCGTAGAAAAAACAAACTTTGTTGTATCACTGTAATAATAAAGAGTTCTGTAGCCCGATGGGTCTCTTGCTCCGAAAAGCTTTTGATTTTTGTCATCCCAAACCACAAATGCAAAATCTCCCAGCAAATACTTAGGACAATCTTCTCCCCATTTATCGTATGCTAATAGTATTAGTTGACTGTCAGGAATAACTAATCCTAAAGATTTTTCTATTTTTAACTGTTGAAATAATTCTTCTCTATTATCAATTATTGCATCCGCTGTAATGGCAATCTGACGCTCATAATCATAATAAGGGAGCTTTTCATTTATTGATTCAGGTGTAATCCATTGGGCATGACATCCAAGAAAGATACTGTCTAAATTCCATGTTTGAGCGTCATTTGCTGGAAATTCCCTTAAACTTCTCATCATGCTGCTAGAATGGTCTAAAGATACAGGTTCTTTATTTAAATGAAATATACCAGCAATTGCACTCATTTCTTCCTCCTGGATAATGCTATGTATTAGGTTTAGATGAACAGCTCTACATTGTTCTTTTTATAGAACGACAAACCTTAAGGATAAACAATAAAAGTTATAGCCCTAAATTGCCACAATTAATATTCTTTATAAAGAACGTAACACTTTTTGTTTTTGATGTCAATTTCATTTTTTATTATTTATCAAAACACAACACTGTTTAATAAAATAAGTAAACTGACCACAATATATTTCAAAAATATTTTATTGATAAATAAAAGAAAATAATTCGCACAAACGCAACAAACATTTTTTATTAAAGAACAATATTATGTGCTTAATAAATCACAATACAATTTTTATTCATATTACTGAAATAAATAATAAAGATTATTAAAATACGGTAACTTCACTTTCATATCCATTAGGGTTATTAACTTGCCATCTCCATGAATCAGAGCACATTTCAAAAAGGTCTTTTTTAGCTTTCCAGTTTAACTCTTTTTCAGCTTTTGATGGATCAGCAAAACTTTCACCAATATCTCCTGGTCTTCTATTCGTAATTTTATATGGAATTTCTCTTCCGGAGGCCTTAGAAAATGTATTAATCATGTCAAGCACACTATATCCGATGCCTGTTCCAAGGTTATAAGCATTTATTCCTGTAGAAATTGTAACTTTCTCTAATGCTTTTAAATGCCCTTCAGAAAGATCTTCAACATGAATATAATCCCTCACTCCAGTTCCATCTTTAGTGGGATAATTATTTCCATACACTTTAAGTTCCGGTAGCTTCCCGATAGCAACTTGTGTGATATACGGTACTAAATTATTTGGTATTCCATTAGGATCTTCACCTATACGACCACTAGAATGTGCACCAACCGGGTTAAAATACCTAAGTAAAGCAATGCTCCAGTTATTATTGGAAACATAGAGGTCTTTAAGTATATTCTCTATCATTAACTTAGTTCTTCCATAAGGGTTAGTTGCTGACAACGGGAGGTCTTCATGTAATGGGACTTGATCTTGTGTTCCATAAACAGTTGCAGATGAGCTAAATACCAAATTATAAACTCCAAATTGTTCCATTACACTACATAGATTAAGTGTGCCTGTAATATTATTATGATAGTACTGTAAAGGTATAGAAACAGATTCTCCTACAGCTTTAAGTCCAGCAAAATGGATGACAGCATCTATTTTATTTTTCTCAAAAATTGAAACTATTTCTTCCCTGTTAAGTAGATCTTCTTGATAGAACGTAAGACCTCTACCTGCTATTTCTTTTATTCGGTCAAGTACTTCTGGTTTACTGTTAGAAAAGTTATCTACTAGTACAATATCATAGCCAGCGGATAGTAGCTGTACACATGTATGGGAACCGATATATCCTGTTCCACCTGTTACTAATATAGACATTTATCTCCCCCCTTAAGTTAGTATTATGTATAACTCAATATTCATTATAACGAACAACTAGCCAGAATTACTATTTATCAAGGCTATTTAAAAACAGCACTCTATATAAAAACCAAAATTAAAAAATATACTTACACATTTAGATATCAAAAAGGTATCACAACCGTTAACTCACGCTTATTATTCTATATAAAGAACAATACTATATTTTAAAGAAGAATACAATATCTTTTTGTACTCTTAAAAAATTTTCAATAAAGCACTCACTACCTTGAATAGAGCTTAAGGTGATACTATTCTATGCTTCTTGTGAAATTATTATTTAGGATTTTTCTACACTGTCCAACCGTCCGTGTTACTAGCATCATATGATACATTATGGCACTTAAGTATTTAGAAAGGAAGTGTTATACAAGTGTATGAAAAGATAATTTTAACATTGCCTTTAAGGATGATGAAAAAATGATACTAGTAGTAAAAGATTTTTTCGCTGGAACTTCTAATGTGACTAAAACGTATCAAGAGGAAATGATGGGTTTTAAAATTATGAATGATGATATTTCAGCTGATCTTACTTTTACAATCCACGGTATAACTATTACTGTTATAGCGAAGGAAACATTTGAAGGGAAGTTCTCTCCCTTTAAAACTGTGCTAATTCAATCTAATGTCCCATATCGGGCTACAGTGTCAGCAGCCTATAACGAAACCGACCATGATAATATTCCCCCAGAAGAAGTTACTAATTTATCAGCTAGGAATGTAACAGCTTCTTCATTAACTTTATCTTGGTTTGCCTCTTCATCTAATGATGTAGTGGAGTACGATGTCTATCAAAATGGGAACTTCTTAGCTACAGTTACAAGTACAAGTATTGAAGTAACAGGCTTAACTCCGCAAAAGGAGTATAGATTTGGAATAGTAGCAAGAGACAGCGGTGGAAATCACTCACTAGAAACAGAACTAATTATTAAAACTGAAGCACAAGATACGACTCCTCCTAATTTATCGATTACATCTGGTGGAACCTTTTCCGACACTAAAACAATTACGATGACAACAGACGAATCTGCAACAATTTATTATACTATTGATGGTAATAACCCCACTACTTCAAGTCTTGTTTATTTAACACCGTTAACTCTTACTGAAACAACCACTGTAAAAGCCTTCGCACAAGATACAGCTGGTAATGTAAGTTCTATTCAGACAGCGACCTATACGAAAACCGGAATCGTTACTGATGGACTTCTTCTACACTATGACTTTACAAATAAAGCTGGTACAACCACAAATACAATTTCTGATAAAGTGAATAATGTTGAAGCTACTTTAATAGGAGTTACTCATGATGGTATAACAGATGGGTATGTTCATAATAAAGGATTATTGTTACAAGTCCAGGATTATGTACAGATTCCTACAAATACAAGTCCATTAAATCAATTAATCGATTTAAATAGCGGTTTAACTATACAAATGATTAGTTATGATACAAATGGCTCTCACTGGAGAACAGAGGATTTAAAGTTTCTTTCCGCTAAATCTGGCTCATTCACTAAATACAAAAAAACAGATGGTAATGAAGGAACTAGAGGTATAGACTTCTTTTGGTTTGAAGACAGCACTGGGTACACGCAAAGTTACCAAGAGTGGGTAAATCCGATCGGATCCATGGCTGTTAATGTTTTCACTTTAAGAATCAATGAAGATAATACTGCAAGCATTTTTATTAATGATGCTATTAACGCAAATGGACGTATTCCAGTTCCACAAGACTTTGTATCCTATATTAATTCTATGGCTGTATCACCACTACAATTAAGGCGAAATTATGTAGGACATAACACAGCCCCTGAAACATTGGTTGCCTTTTTTATTTACAATCGTGAGCTTACAGACAATGAGGTAAGAAATAATTTTTATTACTATCAATATAAAGAGTCGCTAGAAGGAATTTCAGTGAATCCTGCTAATGTACAATTAAATCCTGGAGATAGTCAAAGGCTTTCCGTTCAAGGGTTGCCAAATCGGTATACAGAACTTTTAAACATTACATTTCAAAGTGGAAATGAAGGATATGTAACTGTAAATCAAAACGGATTACTAACCGGTGTGTCTGATGGGGAAACAAAAGTTTCAGTAACTGCAACTTTTGAAGGCCAATCCTTCACAGAATTTGTAAATGTAACTATAGGTGGACAGATTGTTTCTCCTCCTTCCTCTACAAGAGAAATTGTTGGAATGTCAATTAATCGAAAAACACGTACTCTTCAAGTAGGTGAAAATTTTGTTGTTATGGCCACAGCTTTGTCCAGTGGGCTTCTATACGATATTTTTCATGATAATATTGTTCTTTGGGAAAGCTCTAATCCAAGTGTAGCTAAAGTGCAGTATGGGGTAGTAGAGGGCGTGTCTCCTGGAACTGCGACACTTACCGCATTTGATGCAACAAGAACCTATTCTGAAAGCTTCGTAATCACAGTTGTTAGTAAAGTTGAGACTCCTTTGACAGAAGAAGAAACCTATTATGTAGATGTGAATTATTTTTCAATAAGATTGGATAATACAGATTCAACTATTACAACTAATGGTATTCAAAATGCTTTAGACTATGCCGCTGTAAATGGATATAAAAAAATTGTCTTTCCAAATGGCACATATTTAATTAGTCCAGCAGTAAGAACCATATTTCCACCATCTGATATGATTATTGATTTCAGCAATTCCATTCTTAATATTGAACCTAGTAAACTAACTACGTCGGGTTACAGAATGTTCTATTTTACTGAACTTAAAAATACAAAATTAAAAAGAGCGCATATATATGGAGAACGGGATTCATCTACCATACAAGAATCTGTAGAAGGTTGTATAAGCGTTCTAATTGATGATTGTTTGAACACTGGATTTGAGTCCTGCACTTTTAGTAAATCACCAGGGTTTAATGTGATCACAGGAACACTTGCAAATAGAAATATGGGGAAAATCACTCGGAGCATTTCTGTAAGTAGATTTAATTTTGAACCAGGTAATATAGATGAAAATGGAAATATCGATAATAGTAAGATTACTAATTTTTACAGATATAATCAATACATGGACGTTTCTGGGTTAGGGGAATACTATTTACTAGGATATTCACAGGGATACCATGGATATCCTCATTTAAGATCGAGATTATATTCAATACATTTTTACAACGAAAACTTTACTCATATTGAGTCACAAATGTATAATTTGCAATACTATAATTATCGAAAACCTCCGAATGCTAAATACGCTAAAATTGTAGTTTACCAGGAAGCTCCTCCTTCTTCAGGAGACAATGACTTTAATGGTGCTGTTGCTTTTTTAAGAACTATTGGGATGCCGAGAAACTGTTACATCAAAAATTGTACGTTTGAATATAACTTTAGTACAGGTCTTGCTATGTGCGGTGGTCAAAATTGGCTTATAGAAGGTAACACATTTTCCAATAATGGCGGAAGAATGCCTGGTTGTGATATTGACTGGGAAGATGGATGGGAGCATATGGTTGGGGATATTGTAAGGGAAAATACTTTTAATTCTAGACTTGGTGTTATTTTCAGTGCCGGGAGCAGTTTATCTCTATTTAATAATACTTTTAATCAGTCCACCATGACAGTTTGGAGCAGAACTCAGAATTATAGGGTTTTCAATAATTTATTTGATGGTAAAGGCTCTTTAGTCAATGACTTTAAAACACAGGGTGATTCTGTTTTAGGTAGAAATATCTTTACTAGGGGTGCAACATATTCTACAGGATTTAATCATGTTGGAGCCTCTTATAAAGTCCATGATATTTTGAATAATAATGTTTAATGACAAACTTCTTGTGGCTATATCTGATCAATTAAAAACTTCCTGATTAGTAATTCATATTTAATATACAAACGACCACTGCTAGCGCAGGTGGTCGTTTATAATTCTGCTACGAAGCATAAGGATTCACCTCTATAATTGCTTTATAAAGATAATCATATATCCTGAAAAAGTGTATTATAGCAAAAGATTTCCCCCCTTTTTTTAAACACGATTCACTTCACTTAATACATTTTCTACATGTAGATAATTTCTCAAAAGCATTATGTAATAACATGTTTTCATACACTTTCTTGATTCAGAGTAGGTCTATTCTTAAATTTCCCTATTAAAATCCTTACAACACCAAGTAAATATTTAAACTCATCCGTTTTAAAGAAGATACCTATATAAATTAAATTAGGAACAATTAAACTAATAAAACCTATAAATATTAATTTCAAAAAATTATCCGGTACAATATAACTACTCGCCAAACTTGTCAGTAAGTAAGTAGATACTCCAATTACAACGTATTTCCCATATTTAATAAAGTAATTCAAAACAGGCTTTTTGAACACCTTACTATATACTAGATAAGGTGTAGTCCAAAATGGAACAGCCAAAGCACTTATAAGAGTTCCAATAAACACACCAACTATACCGACATGTTTCACTAATAAGATTGAAATAATTAGATTTATGGCAGCCTGAATTAAAGGAGCATAGCGATCTTCATGAAATATTCCAGACGTCGTTTTAACTGTAGATATTGAATTTCTCATTCCTCTTTCATAAAAAATAATCATCAACACAATCATTACACTGTTACTCATAACAAACTCTGAACCAATCCACAACTCAATAAACGGTTCAATCGTAATTAATAAGACGATGGTAAAAAGGGAATATAACCAAAAATTAAGGAACAGATAAACTTTATAAACACTATAAATTTTATCAACACTTTCATTTGCTACTAAATTACCTACACTATGATAAATATTGTTAAAAATTTGGTTTATAAATGTTCTACATATTTCAATCAACATATTGTAATTAGAATATAATCCTACAGCAGCAACACTAACAAATGACGAAATTAATATATTATCAGTACCAAAAACTAAATAGTTACCTATATTTTGTAAAATAATAGCTTTAACATTTTTTGTAATATCACTTTTTGTTTGAGTATCTAATTTCTCTGCTACTTTATTTCTTAGAAATGGATACATTTTATTAACAATAATGGTTAGTATAATGGTTGTGAAAATTGTTAACGCACTATCTATTATTAGATATAAGATGTAATCCCCTGTATATGTTAAGATTCCTATTTTAAGAATTGTAGTTACAATTGCTGAAACTGAAAATATTCCTGTAACAATGTAACCTTTTTGACAAACGTTTAAAAAAGAGTTTTTGTGTACATATAAATAGGGTAATACTGTATTGAGTAAAAAGATGCTAAAAATTAAATATATATTTTCAACGCTTGAATCCTTTATAAAATATCCAAGAAAAGGCATAAGTGCTAATCCAAGTAATAATACGATTAGAGCTATGATCATGTATGCCTTTCGATAGAACTTCATAAGTACATTAATTTTTAGTTGATTATTTTCTGCTACTGGCTTATATAGGCTGTACATGATACTAGTCCCTATACCAGCTTCTGCCAATGTCAACATAGCAAGAATATTTGTCAACAGTCCATTTATTCCTAGATACTCAATACCTAAACTATTAATGAATACTGTTCTTGAAACAAAACTTAATGCTGTAATAATGATTTGACTTCCAATACCGGCAGATATATTAAGAATAGAATTTTTTACTCTCACTCGAATCCCCTCTTATACATTTTCCCTAGTCGTAGGCTAGAATGACATAGTGTGAGAGTTTGGGATACTCTAACATATTATCGTCTTAAAATGACTTTTCTCTGATTGTTTACTTTTATTTATTCATCATATCCAAAATCATATTCTAGTTCTTTTTTAATTTTTTCTATTTGTCCTTCAGTTTTTTTAGGCCAATATGTATCATATATAGGCTTAACTTTCATAAATTCTTTGTGTTTTTCTAAATAGTCTGATGTCTTTCCTATGATCTTAGCAGGATTCCCTGCAACTATACTATTATCAGGTATATCTTTAGTGACAATTGAACCAGCTGCCACTATGACATCATTGCCAATTCTAACATTGCATAAGATAATACTATTGTACCCAATAAATACTCTATCCCCAATCTTTACTTTTCCTATTTTTGATTTTCCAAAATGTAATTTTGTGCTTGCATCATGTGCTAAAATAGTACTATTAGTAATAGTTACATCATTTCCAATCTCAACTAGCCAACAATGACCATAATCTATATGACTGTTGAAGAAATTGAAATTACTCCCGTGAATTAATCCTCTTTCTCTTAATAAATCCAACTCTGATTTAGGATTTAATTTATTATTAACTCTTGACTTTATTGATGTAAATATCCTTCTCATCATATTTAATCACCTATAATCTTTTTTCATCATACTAAATAACATTCCTTCAGTTGCTATCATTAAACTGTTGAAGGTATCCAAAATTAATTAATCTAATTGAAAATCCCTGAGTAAAAGGCAATATATTAAACAACATAGAATATACCCCGATATCCTTTGTATCACCTTGTGAAAAATCTACTGTTCCAGATCTTCGTGTTACTTTCATTAAATAACTCAGAGCTTCTTCAGTGCTTGCTAAACATTCTTTTGAGATCTCTTCTATCCTTGCAGCATTTAACATAAACCAACCTAATGTAGCTGTTGTAGAAGAGTCGGGTCGTGATTCCTTTCTCGTAACAGTCCAATTCCAACTTCCATTCTCCTGTTGAAAGCTTCTAGCAGCTTTAGCAAAATTCTTGACACTTTCTTCGAGAACTATTTTATGCTTATTATTATTTGGTAGTTCTCCCCATGAATCTATCAGACCAATTGCGTACCAACCAAGACCTCTACCCCATCCATATAAACCAAGAGGTACCTCGTTTTCTAGTTTATAAGCATGACTAGGTATAAATTTATTATCCAACATTCCATATTGTTCATATGTTTTTATTTGCTTTACTGCTAAATCAATACATTCATCCTTCTTGTATCTAACTCCATAAGCAATTAAAAAAGGACATATAAAACCTATGGTATCTACATATCTGTAGCTTTGCATAGACTTTCTATATCCTACTGTTCCATCTTCACCTATATGCTCTTTAATCAATTCCCATGTATAATCTAGTGCGTTTCTATATGTATCTTTCTCTATAAAATCCAGTTTCATAATTGCATAGGCTAATATAGCACCATCTACATGTTGAGGCTTATTTAACCATTGTCCATTATGATCAAATTTTGATTCCAAAAATTTCATAATTTCTTTTTGCACTACTTCGTCATCTTTATTTTTCAAATACGCTGTTAATCCTAATAATAATGCAGCTTCTTGCCAGTGCTGTATTGCATTTTTCGTATAGTTCCCTTTTAACATATCTATAAAAACTAGCCTTGTATTATCGGTAACCTTAATCTTTGGGGTTTTGTTTAACCATTTTACACCTTTATTTGTGATTGATTGATTCCACAATTGCCTATCATTATACCTTCCTATATGAATCCGATTTACCCAATCTTTCAAAAGAGGTACAACATCAATCAAAATAATTAAAAAGAATAATATGATTAATATTAATCCTACAATCTGAATAAACAAATATTTGCACCTCTTATCTATACTACTTTCATTAATTCGTATAATTTTTGTATTTCTGTCTCAGTTCCTAAGCTTTCATTTGTTAAACTATCTATCAAGTTTTTCCTTAATTCATTATCCTTGATCAATCTCTTAATACCTTCAAAAATTGATAGACCATCCATATCTACAATTAATCCATTCTCTTCATTTTGAATTTGATCTGTAGCTGTACTAAAGTTTGTTACAACGATTGGTTTTTGAAGTATTTTCGCCTCATCTATTGCTATGGATTTCCCTTCAAATCTTGATGGTTGTACATAAATATCTGCTTCTCTTATATATGGATATGGATTTTCCTTCATACCCAAAAGTATAAAAATTTCTTGAAGATCATATTCTTTAATCATTTTTTCTAATTTAGATCTTTCTTCTCCTTCACCAATTACATACCACTTTACATCATATCCACTTTCAATTAAGAATTTACACGCTTCAATAGCCATTTCAAACCCTTTCTGTTGATTCAATCTACCAACAGAAATTAAATTAATACCTTTATTACTAAAATTAACTGTTTCTAAAGACATGTTATGTATTACATTAGGAGATACAATGTTATACATAACTTCTACCTTATGTTTATACATAGGAAATCTTTGTTTTAAAACATTAGCGCATTCTTCGGAAACAGTTACAATATTATCTAATTTATCAAAATATTCAAAATCAACTTTTGGATCCATTCCTAATTTATCATAATCATTATGAATAAATCCTATCTTTTTATTTGCATTTACTTTGTCTATACAAAAATAAACTGGATTCTTTTCAAGATATCCAATAGCTACTTCGTATCGCTTGTTAATAGTTTTTAAAGATTTAGCTATAAATCTCCATACCCGTTGTTCACATCTTGCTCTATTTTTTTCTACATTAAATATATATCCCGCACATATTCTGGAAAAAGCAATATCAGTTCTTCCCTTTTTTATACTATCTTTGATAGCTGTTTTAATTGACATATCAAAGTACTGATACTCATACGGTTCTTCAAGTAAGTTTACTTGTTTAGGTATTTTGTTAAAAAATACACCTTCATGCTTAAATAAAAAAAGATCAACATTATATATAGAGAAATCTATAGTTTCTAACAAAGAAATAAGAGCCTTTTCTGCACCGCCACAATTTAAATTGTTTATGACAAATAATATATCTTTTTTCATTACCTATCACCTCCTAAAACATTGCATATATCTTATCAATCTCTTCCTCAGTTCCTAATTTTTCATTTGCTAAATTACTTTTTAGTTTTTCTTTAATCTCCACTTCCTTTATTAATTTTTCAATACCTTGTGATATATACTCCTCACTCATTTCCACTATTAAACCATTTACACCACAAACAATTTGGTCTTTCGCAGTCTTAAAATTTGTAACAATTATAGGCTTTCTAAGAATCTTGGCTTCATCAATAGCGATAGATTTCCCTTCATATTTAGAGGGTTGAACATATATGTCAGAATTTTTTATATAAGGATAGGGATTTTCTCTTATGCCTAATAATTTAAAATGACTATTCAAGTCATTAATATTGATTAGTTGTTCTAATTTTTCTCTTTGGCTCCCTTCACCTATTACATACCATTTTATTTTGTAACCTTTGTTAACTAGTATTTTACAAGATTTGATTGCTTGATCTATTCCTTTTTCTTCACTTAATCTTGCAACAGTAGCAATATTAATATATCCTTCTTCAAATAAATAGGAATCCTGTATTTCTTCTTTTGATAATGTTTTTATTATTTTTGGTGATATAATATTAAATATCACTTTAATTTTATTCGTTAAGTTTGGAAAATTATCTTTTAATGCATTGGCACATTCTTGAGATACCGTAACAATATTGTCCAGCTGTTTAAAGAAGGGGGTATCATATTTATTATCCATTCCAGAATTTGAATAGTTAGTATGGATCCACCCAATCTTCTTTTTGGATTTTACTTTATCCACAACAAAATATATAGATGACTTTTCAAGATACGCTATTGCTACATCATACTCTTTCTCCAAAATATCAAAGGATGTACTTAGATACTTCCAAGAGTACTGCTCTGAAATAGCAGAATCCTTTATTATTCGATTTTTAAATGTGAACATTATCCTGGAATATGCTAGATGATATTTTCTACTTTTTAAAAAGCTCTTCACAGATTCTTTTAGAGTTGTAGTAAAAATAAGATGATTTACTTTTGGATTTATTACATTTACTTCTTTTGGAAGCAAAGTAATAAATTCTCCACTTTTATTAAATAGAAACAAATCTACATTATATAAATCAAAATTTATTTGCGATAATAAATTGACTAAACTTTTTTCTCCACCGCCAGCGGATAGACTGGGCATAACAAATAAGATATTTTTTTTCTTCATCATATTTCTCAGTCTACTTCACTAACTCATTAAGATATTTAACTGACTTGTATGACATCTTTTTAATAGCTGGAATGGTTTGTTGTAACTTTTGTTTTATTTCTTCTTCTTCTTCTATCATTTCATCAAATGAATTTTTTAGCTTATTACTATTCGAAATTTCATCAATACCCAAGACTAACTTTTCTTCTCCAAAAAGATCTATTGCTATTCCTTTTGATTTCACACTATATCCTAACACCATCGTTGGAATATAATTTGAATAAGCTGCAATGGTTGCATGAGTTCTTGCACCGATAAAAAATCTCATCCTTGCTATATAGCCTTTATATTGCATTGCATTTAAATGATCTGGTAAAATTACTACTCTTCCAGTTTTCTTAAATTCTTCATAATATTTATAAAGAATTTCATAATCATTATTTCCTTCATCAATTACATGTGGTGTAAGAGCTATCGTCATGGTAGTGGTAGCTAGTATATGATTTATTAGGTCGCTTACTGCAGTTTGAGAATTTTTGTTCCTCTTCCATACAAGAGGACTAAAATTTAATCCAACTGTATTCCCTTCTTGCCAGCCTTCTGGTAAGTCTAACTCTTCCTTTTCCATCGTAAATGCAGGATCTGCACATAATTTAACATTAGTAAGCCCTTTGCTTCTCAACATTTGATATGTAAGGGTTTCTCGGGCTAAAATTAAATCAAATAATTTGAGGTCTTCCAACTTTCTTTCGGATATATCTTCTTCCCCGATAGAGCACCCCCAAAGAACTAATTTCTTTCCTTTTGACTTTACTCTTCTATCAATTTCATACCATCCCGGTTGCTCACCATAGCAATAGTTATCTCCACCAATGGATAAATAAACATCCATATCGTCTATGTGCTTTATTATATTATGATGAATTTTTCCTAACGAATAAGATTCATCTTTAAATAACTTTACTTTAAATGAAGATATCCACCAATCATATGAATACTTCTTCATCGCGCTTTTGGAACCATCTAGTATTCCATCTAATTTGGTTATAATCTGATCAGTTTCCGGTCTTCCTGATGCTAAATATACCTTTGCCCCACTTACTTTTTCTTTAATTATGTCCGTTGATGAACGTACGATTGCTTCACAACCTCTATTGAGACTACCTTCATGTGCAAACATCATGACCTTCATGCTAATCCCCCAATATTATGTATTTCTAAACCTACTATATGCAGTAACACAATATAGACCAATCGTAGATTTTAGCTTTATAAGATTTAAAATACATTTGTCATATTTTCCTGTAGTATTACTCAATTCTCCATAACAGATGATCAATGCTTTTCTAACATCTTTATTACTAATCATACTTCCTATATATCTAAATCTTGTTCTAAAACTTAGATCTTTAGAAGGTGTGAAATAAATATGTATATAGGCCATTACACTTTTTATTAGCTTTATTGACCTTAACTTATAAATTATCTCCTTCTCCATTAACTCTTCATAAATGGTTGGCAGTTCCATTTTATATACTTCTATTGCCCTCTTAAAATAATCTTTTTTAGCTATGTTTCTTGTTGCGCTTCCCTCTACTTCTCTATAGAAATATCCTGTATAATCTATGTACTTCAAAGTAAATGCGTAACTAAAAAAGTGGATATTAAACAGGCCATCTTCTCCTAGTGGAACTTTTTCTGGAAACTTAAGATTATTTTCTCTTATAATTGCATACCTATAAATCTTGTTACACCCTGTATTTAAATTATCTTCTTTAAGAAAATAAGGTAAGACTTCTTGATGAATATAATCCCTGTTTAAAGTAGTATTAATAGGAAATGGATATTTCGTAATAATCTTATGACCATCTATTTCACTTTCGTAATTTGAAATTATTACATCATAGTTATTTCTTTTGGCTGTAATATAAAGTGTTTTATACATTGCCTTTTCAATAAAATCATCAGCATCAACAAATCCAATGTATTCACCGTTAGCAACACGTAAACCTTCATTTCTGGCAATACTTACACCTTGGTTTTCCTGGCTTAAAAGCTTTATTCGATCGTCTAGCTTTTGATAATTTTCAATGATTTGTTCACTTCTATCTGTGGAACCGTCGTTTATAAAAATGAATTCGCATTCTTTAAGTGTCTGATTAAGAAGTGACTCGATGCACTGAGTAATGTATTTCTCTGCATTATAAACGGGGATAATGACACTTATTTTTGTACTCATATAATTTCCATCCTTACCTGATACAGCTCTTATTCTTACTTACAATAAATCTTGGACTATATAACTATATTATTTTGTACAATTTATTAAGCTCTAAACTGTTACTATAATTCGTTTTTATACAATTACTAACTAACTCTTGTCTCATAACCGGGGTATTATATAACTTTTCAATACCTCTAACTATCCCATCGATTGATAACTCAGTTATATACCCATCTACACCATCTTTCACCTGGCTTTTTGCAGTTGTATAATTTGTAATCATAACTGGTATCGATAATATCTGAGCTTCCCCTACAGTTACCGCTTTCCCCTCATATCTAGATGGCTGCACATAGAGATCAGCTTCTTTCATATATGGATATGGATTCGTTTTTTTTCCTAATAAAATAAAGCTATCTTCTAGATTTGATTCTTTTATCAAATCTTGTATTAAAGCTTCATCCCCACCATAACCCACTACATACCAAGTAATATCATGATAGCCTTTTTCCTTTAATTTCTTTAGAGCCCTTACTGCATTATCAATTCCCTTGGCATGTGAAAGTCTGGCAACTGTGACAATTTTAAACCTATTATCCTTTATCATTGGGTTATCAACTTTTGCATTAGCCATCACTCTAATGAAATCTGGTGATGTTATATTTTCGATTACAATAACTTTACTTTCAAATTCACCATATTTATTCAAAAATGCCATTTTGCAAGCCTCAGAAACAGCTACTATATAATCAAACTTCCTCCACATTTTTATATCCAGTTGAATATCTGTCTCGACAGTTGAAAAATCTGTATGAATCCACGCAATTTTTTTCTTGGCATTAACCTTTTCAGAAACAAAATAATGTGGCCATAAATAGCTAATCGCAACATCGTATTGTTTCTCCGTTTTAGGAAGAAACGGTAAAGCATACTTCCACATTAGCTGCATTTGATAATAGCCTGACTCTTCCATTCTTTTTATTTTCCCTAAAAAACCCGCGTGTATCTTAGAAAATATTCTTGATATCCCTATACCATATTGTTTCTCTTTTAAGATTTCTCCTATTGATTTTCTATATGTTGTGTATTGTGGAATTTCGTCTAATAAATTTACTTTATTAGAAACTAAATCTAGAAAATCACCTTGATGTCTGTATAACATTAAATCAACAGCATAGTTTTCGTAATCAAAATTGTTAAGCATACTAATCAGACTTCTTTCTACTCCGCCAACTTCCATATCAAAAGAAGATATCAATATTTTTTTCATATTTTCTCCTAAACTTTTGAAACTATTTTTCTGATTTTAGCAATATTATCTCCACCTATTACCTTAGCTACGATTGTTTTTACATTACTTTTAATCCTTGCTTTTAATGGTAACCAGCTTTTATAGAAGTGATGCATCGCATACGTATTTTCAGTTATTAACTTCCTGCAGTTAATATAATCATATGGTGAGAAGTATGTTTGCGGATAAAAAGTTCCTATGTTTTCTATTTCTTGATATTGTCCATTCATTTTTAACCCTTTGCATTTTAATATCTCAGAAACAATTGCTACATTCGTTAAATCATCGTAACTACCATCTTCGTTAATAAACCTTTTTTCTTTATAAGAATCTAAAAATAATTGAATTAGTTTATTACCCTTCCTTGCACCTATTGTACTTGTAGCAATATAGTTTTCCTGTTCAAATCCCCAAAACGACTCATGATGCAATAAATCATTGAATGGTTTAAATACCTCTACATCCGTATCTAAATATATTCCCCCAAAGTTAAAGAGAGCATATACTCTTGCATAATCACTTACAAAAGCAAATTTTCCGCAATCATAAGCTTCTTTTACATAAATATTGCACCTTATATCAAAATTTTTTTCATTCCATTCTCTAATTTCGTAACCCGGTAAATAATTTCTCCAGCTTTCAATACATTTTTTCACAATATCAGGCTTTTCTTTTCCACCGAACCAACAGTAATGGATAGTTTTAGGGATTTTATTTATTTTTGCATTCATCTTATTTACAACCTCCCTTCCAATGGGATTTCACAAAAATATATCTAAACTAAACCTTTAATTTTAATAGTTCTTCCATACATTCTATGATTCTCATTTGATCTTCTTCCGTCATATTCGAACCTGAAGGAAGACACAAGCCCGAATTGAACAACCTTTCTGATACACTCATATTTTCACTGTGAGAATAGTAGTTTACTCCTTCAAATAATGGCTGCATATGCAATGGTTTCCATACAGGACGGGCTTCGATATTTTCTTTTGATAAGGCATTTAAAATTGAGTGTACGGTAGTTCCTGTAACTTCCTCATCAATTGTTAATGATGTGAGCCAACGATTTGATTTTGTATGTTTTAACTCAGGCATGAAATGTATCCCTGGTATAGAACATAACTCTTGGCTGTATCGATTAAATACTAACCTTCTAGCTTGCACCCTTTGCTCCAACACTTCCAATTGTGCTCGACCAATGCCAGCAAGTATATTGCTCATCCGATAATTAAAACCAATTGTACTATGTTGGTAGTGGAGAGCTGGGTCCTTTGCCTGAGTCGCCAAAAACCTTGCTTTCTTTAAAGCTTCAACATCATTCGAAACAAGCATTCCTCCGCTAGAGGTTGTAATGATTTTATTTCCATTAAAAGAAAAAACACCAAATTTTCCGAATGTCCCACTTTTTTTACCTTTATAAATAGAGCCGAGAGATTCGGCTGCATCCTCAATGATCGGTATATCATATTGATTACATAACGAAACGATTGCATCCATTTTGGCACTCTGTCCGTATAAATTAACAACAATTACAGCTTTTGGTAGTTTTCCATCTGTGGATGCATCTTTTAAAGCTTTCTCCAGAGCTTGGGGAGACATATTCCAAGTTTCAGGCTCTGAATCGATGAAAACAGGTTCTGCTCCCTGATAAAGAATTGGATTAGCACTCGCGACAAAGGTTAAGGTAGAACAAAATACTTTGTCCCCCTTTTTTACTTCTAATAAAGAAAGAGCCAGATGAATGGCTGCAGTTCCTGAACTAACGGCAACAGCTTCACTGACTCCAACGTAATTTGCTATTTCTTTTTCAAAGGCATCAACATTTGGACCTAATGGTGCAATCCAATTAGTCTCAAACGCATCACTAATATATTTCATTTCATTTCCACTCATGTGTGGAGCAGAAAGAAAAATTCTTTTTTGTTTAGTTTTTTGCAGCATGATTACACCACTCCACTATTTTTGATTTGGCTGGAATACCAACAGCTGTTATATTGGATGCAATGGAATTTATGACAGTTGCACCTGCTCCTATCGTTGACCAATCACCAACTTTTACATTTGGAATAAGCGTCGCACCCGCTCCAATATGAACTCCTTCCCCTAACTGAATACATCCTGTTAACGTTGCATTTGGGGATATATGGGCAAAATCATTTACTATACTATCATGTTCTATGATAGAACCTGTATTAACGATAACGTGATCCCCAATAACGACATCTGCATTTATAACCGTATTTGCCATAACAACAGTACCTTTCCCTATCCTTGCACTAGGACTTATAATTGCTGAAGGATGTATAGGACTCAGGTACAGAGTCTTTTCAAGATTTATTTTTTTAACAATCTGCTTTCTTGTTTGATTTTGACCAATTGCTATGATAAATTTGATTTCATCGAATCTATCTATAAAAAACTGATAAGCTTTTATTGGACCATAAAACACATTATCTTTAATTAAATTATCCTCATATTTGTCATCTAAATAACCAACAATATGAAAATTCTTATTCGATAAAATAATATCTTTAACTACTTTACTATGACCGCCATTCCCAATAATGACAATATTCATCCTTGACCCTCTTTTATACTTGAACCTTTAAACTTCTCTACTGTCACATTCCCTGGCTGATTTATATCTTGTGATTTAACAACCTTATATAATGTTAAAAAAAGTATTTTTAAATCTAACAAAAAGGTTCGATTCTTTACATACCACACATCTAATTCAAATTTCTGTTCCCAGGAAATACTATTTCGTCCATTTATTTGTGCCCAGCCAGTTATACCAGGTCTTACTAGATGACGTCTAGCTTGCTCTTTTGTATATAGTGCTAAATAGTCCATTAACAAAGGTCTAGGACCAACTAAACTAATATCACCTCTGATCACATTAATTAGTTGTGGAAACTCATCTAAACTGGTCCTTCTTAAAAGTTTCCCAAAAGAAGTTAATCTATATTCATCGGGTAGTAACTCACCATTCGCATCTTTATCATTTGTCATTGTTCGAAATTTATAAAAATAAAAAGGCTTACCATGTAAGCCAGGTCTTTGTTGTTTGAAAAAGATTGGTGAACCTAGTTTTATTCGTACCAATATTGCTACTGTAAGAATTATGGGGGAAAACAAAATTAGAATAATTATAGAAATACAAAAATCAAAAAACCGTTTCATTTCCTTCCCCTTTCACTTAGTGATGTATGACAAAAATTGTTGTTTTATGTCTTCTATTAATTCTATAACACTAATGTTTTCTGTTTCTTGACCCTTTTTATAAACCTTCACTAATATTTCCAGTAAATGTTGCTGAGTTAACCACTCATTTGATTTCATTTTCTTCCCTCTTATAAATTAATATAATCACTTCGATAATACATATTTAATGATATAACATGTTCATAATAAAAATAGAGTAAATAGCAAACTAATAAACCATAGTAAACAAACTTTCTACTGTTCTCTTTAAAAAGGTAGATGATCCAAGAAATTAGGATTAAGTTGTATAAACTAAAATAAATATTAAATCTCGCGAATATCCAGTTTTGTGTAGCTATTATCATGAAAATCAAATTAATAACGGCTAAGTTAACAATAATATCACTTTTAGGCCACAATTTTCTTAATTTTTCCCGCCCTAAAAAAGCTATGACAACTGGAACTGATTCAACTAATACCCTCATTGAGCTAGCTCCACCTTCATCAAAAGTACTATAGTTGCTATATTGTGTATCTTCTAAAGATGAGAAGAGCATTTCAGAAAATTGATTGAACCCAATTACAATGACTATTGCTAGTGAAAATAACAAAAATGTAACCTTTGTCCAAGCTTCTCTTCGCACAATAAAATATATAGGTATTAATATTAATGCACTTTGATGGATCGTCGAAGCTAGAATGACTACTAGAGCGTACTTTTTAAAGTCACCATTTAGTATATATTTTGTTGCTATAAAAATTATTGAGGCAGCAAAGAATTGTCTTATTCCATTCATTGAAACAGTAAACATACCTGCAGTAATATAAACATAAAAACTTAATTCAATCATTCTTGAGTACTTATATAATGTAATGCCAATCAAGAGATTTGTTATTAGAGCAGTTACAAGAATAAGCAGTTGTGGATCACTTGATATATTTTTTAAGAACATTTGTAATACACCAAATCCAGGATCTTTATTTTCTAGAATGTAGCTCCAATTAAATTCTTGTGTTGCGTAAGTGTGCATATAAGCGTCAGTATCGCCAATTGTATTCCTTAAACCAGAAACTAATACTAGACTTAAAATTGCAAGAAATGTCATAACCTTATTAGGTCTAATAACTGGTGAATAACCTATTGAAATACTATTTGCTGGAATATACCTAGATAAAAAGGTGAAAATAAACACAATTAGAAACGTAGCCCATAGTACCGTCATTTTATATCCTTTCCATTTTACTAAATCAACTAAGCTTTCGTTTTAGACATAATTAAGAAATATAATAGTAACCCTAATGGGGTTGCAAGTACTGTTAATAGTCTCAAAGGAGATTCTTTAATAAAACCTCTATTCTTAGAAATCAAACTACTTGAGACATAATGAATAGCCTGCCTAAATTTGAAATTCATACTCCCAAATGATAACTTCATTAACTCCTTACGGTAGAACGCAAAACCTTTTGGATTTATACGATACTGCTTTAGCATATTTAAAGAAGATCCATCAGGTAAATATTCAACAACACAAAGGACTTCATTCATTAATAGCATTGGATATTCTTCATCTAATTTATGGTATTTATATGCTAACCCAACATATTTTTCATTTTCAAAAATGGGGTATGGATATTTTTTTGTTAACTCAGACCTATAAACTAGCTTTTTGTCTCCAGTTACACCAAATTTATTGTAAAGATCAAAAAGAGATGATTTGATAATATTTTCTGGCATTTTTGTACCTATGACTTCTCCATTCTTAAATGCATCAAGACCGATCACCCCACTCACTTGATCATTGCCATTCTTTCCCCAGAATGAGAGGATCTTCTCTACCGCATCTACTGGCATATAGTCGTCTGAATCAATACAAACATTTAATTCTGTATCAATAAGTTCATATGCTGTATTATGAGCACCATGCATTCCCCGATTTTCCTGTTTTATATACCTTATCTCAACAGTGTCTTCTTTTTTCCACTGATCAACTAATTCCTGGGTATTATCACTAGATCCGTCATCGATAATTAGCCATACAAACTCCTTATTTGTTTGTAACTTTAAACTTTCGTAGCAAACATGAAGACAATACGCTCTATTATAAGTCGGAGTGAATACAGTTAACTTCTTCAATAAATTCACCTCACCATTTCCAAGTAAAATTTATTCATAAAATGAGCAGTATTTTTTATGTCATAACCTTGTTGATATAGAGCCTGACTTGATATATTTCTGCTTGCATCCTTAGTTGAGATTTTCCTTATTTCTTTCACCCAAACATTCTTATTATTAATAGGTAAAAATTTCACGAGATCCATCTTCATATCAACTTCATTCGTAATATTTTTCGAAATTAAACATGGTAATCCTGCTCCCTGTGCTTCAATTAGAGTTACAGGCAAACCTTCATGAAAAGATGGAAAAACAAATAAATCAAATGCTTGTAGCAAACTATTAATATCACTCCGGACTCCAAGAAACTTTACCTTCTCTTCTAATCCCAATTTTCTGACTTTACCTTCTATGTCAGATCGTAGAAAACCATCACCAACTAAAACTAAATAAGCTTTGGGTTCAACCTTTTTTAGCTCATTAAAAATCTCAATTAAAAATTCATGATTTTTTTGGTGATTAAAGCGCCCTACATGACCTAGAACTAAGCTATCTTCTTCTACTACAAGCTCCTCTCGAATCTCGTCTCTTATCTTCTCTGAAAATGTAAATTTTTCCGTTTCAATCCCGTTTTTCAACAGCTTTGATGAATCAGCTTTGTTTTTAAATAGCCATTTTGCAGCTGAATTTGAACATGCTAAATAGTGGGTTGCTGATTTTTCAATATTGCTACCTGCATATTCCTTATAAATCTTTGTAGCAAACCCCCCCTCACTCTGTGTATTATGACTGTGAGCTATACGAACTGGAATACCAGCTTTTTTAGCATACTTAAGAACAAAGCCACTCATTTTATCCATGTGGGAGTGAACAATTTTATAGTGATTATTTGCTTTTAAAAATTGTTTTAAATTTTTTATGTAATGAAAATGTCCTCCCTCGGTAATGTAAGGGATGCGATGGATTTTTCCACCTAAATATAAAATTTCCTGATCAAATATTCCTTCTTTACAGGTTAAAAAGTCAAATTGTATCTTGGAGCGATCGATGTTGCGATATAAATTCATAATGAGTGTTTCCGCTCCACCACGATTCATATTGACAACGACATGCAACACCCTTATTACACTGCTCATTTTATCCTCCTATTACCACACTAAAAATGAAAACAATTACTTATTTAAAAGAAAGTAACGGATTACTACTTTATGTGGTTAGCTATTCAACACTGCAAACTACTCATAAACTCTAATTATTTTTCAGGTTTTTACTTTATTTTAAAAATTGTAGTTTGTGTTCCCGATATATCCACTTGAACCTTTTAAAGAAATTACCTTTCCTGGAACACCTACTACAACAGCATTATCTTGTATATCCTTTGTGACAACACAATTAGCACCAATCGCTACATTATTCCCAATTTTCACCGCTCCGACTATTTTGGCTCCTGGTCCAATGTATACATTATCTCCAATAGTAGCTACTCCTCTATTTATCCCTCTGTTAGCCATCCCGATTGTTACACCGTGACTCACATTACAATTTTTCCCTATTTTGGCTTCGCTGTTTAAGATAATTCCCCCAAAATGTCCTATATATAATCCTGGTCCAATATCTATCTTAGGTGATATCCCAATTCCAAATTTATACTTGAAGTGTTGTAATATTATTCTTGTTAATAGATATAAGGGAAACCATAATTTATTTTTTGTACGCAAATAGCTACTTAAACGTAACCAAAAAATATAACAAAAACCTGGAGATATATATTGTCTAATAAATAATTTTTTTATATTAACTATGTTATCTTCTTCATAACGATATAAATCAGAGTACCACAGTTTTTTTAGGTCTTTAAAACGCATTGTTTCGTCTCCTTTTAAACCATTCCACAACTACTTCCTCCAATTTTTAAATTTCTTCGCCTAATAACCACTCTTATTGTGCTACCCATCTAATCCCCTCCATTTCTTCTATGACTCTCTCATATAGACGACTCTTTTCAATTACTATTGTGTTTACACTATATACCTTTTCAATTCTGTCTCGGCCATTCTTACCTAAAGTTACGCTAAGATGCTGTTCAGTAGCAAGGAGGACGATCTTTTCAGCCATCTCTTTTGTATTTTCAGGACCAACAGTCCAACCATTATATTGATTCACAATCAGTTCATTATGTCCCCGATTCTTGATCGCAACCACCGGCAACCCACAAGCCATCGCTTCCATAATATTAACAGGCAACCCTTCCCTTAAGCTTGAAGCCACAGCAATATCACACATCGGAAGAATGGTTACAATATCATTTCGATATCCTAAAAAATCCACCATATGATTCACACCTAGTTCAGCAGCTAATTTCTTACAAGAATTTTGAAGCAGTCCTTCACCTGCCAACAAGAGTCTCGCATTTGGAATTGAGTCCTTTATTTTAGCCAATGCCTTTATTAAAAATTGCTGATTTTTATTCTTGTTAAACTCAGCTGCGTAAAACATCAATAAGTCATCGTCTTTATATCCAAATCTTTCTCTTCTCTCACGCTTATCTTCTATATCAATAGGCTTAAACCGTGACGTATCTACACCTACACCATGGACATGCTCAATTTCACCAGCCCTAAATCGATGCGAATTGGCCAGTTTGTAATCTTCGTCGTTGATTGTAATCAAGCAATCTGTGTATCTGGCAAGACCCTTTTCAATCGGATAGTAAAGCAGCCAATTCATAACCGGGCTTCCCTTACAAAAGTGAAAACCGTGTGCTGTATAAAAAACCTTTGTTCCA
>Ga0182742_1001891_pt1 | contig 25046 bp, 19 predicted proteins | sample eDN5th37CBELigMG_FD_128880 | JGI IMG/M metagenome (GOLD analysis project Ga0182742, IMG submission 128880) | Enriched Miracle-Growth compost microbial communities from Emeryville, California, USA - eDNA 5th pass 37_C BE-Lig MG (version 2)... ...
CGGCCCGCTCGGCTACGCCGCCGCGGGGGCGGTCTTCGGGCTGGCGATCCTGACCCGGACGGACCTGCTGGCCGTGCCGTTCCTGATCGCCGCCATCGGCGGCGCGATCGTCCTCTTCCGGCAGCGCAGTCTCAGGCCCGCGCTCGCGCGCTGGGGGATGGTGGCGGTCGCCGCGGCGGCGGTGCTGGCGCCGTGGACGATCTACGCCAGCCAGCGCGAGGGCCGTTTCATCCCGGTCACCAAGGGCAGCGCCGCGACGCTGTTCGTCGGCACCTACCTGCCCGGCGGCGGCACCACGATGGGCATGAAGATGCACCTCGAGGACGAGCTGCGCCGCCGCCACCCGCAGTACGACGGCGTCAAGACCTACAAGATCCCGGCGTCGGCGGCGCTGGAGATCTTCGCCGAGCGCTACCCCGACCTCCCGCGCGACCAGGCGCTGCAGAAGCAGGCGCGCAAGAACCTCGTCCACTACGCCACGACCCAGCCCGTGGCGTTCGTGAAGATGCAGTGGGCCAAGGCCAAGCGGATGTGGTTCTTCTACTACCGCGGCGGCGGCGTGCACTACATCTCGACCCCGATGCGGATCTGGCAGGTCGTGCTCGTGCTCGTCTGCGGCGCGGGCCTCCTGGCCGGGCTGATCCGCCGCCGCGACGCGGTCCTGGGCGCCGTGCTCGTGACCGTCGCGTTCTCGACGCTGATCCACACGATCGTGGTCTCGCAGGCCCGCTACAACGTCCCGCTGATGCCGAGCCTGATCGCCGCGGGCGTCGCCGGCTGGTTCCTCGCGCTGCGCCGGCCGGGCCGAGCCGGCGCGGCTGCAACGATGCCGGAATGGAACTCGGACAGATCGGAATCTGGCGCAGCCGCAACCGCGGCGGCGCCGGCGCCGCCCGCGAGATAGAGGAACTGGGCTACGGCGCGCTGTGGATCGGCGGCAGCCCGTCCGTCGACCAGTGCCGCCCCTATCTGGAGGCGTCCAGCACGCTGCCGGTCATCACCAGCATCCTCAACATCTGGCGGCACGAACCGGCGGACGTCGCCGCCGACCATGCCCGCATCACGCAGGACTTCCCCGATCGTTTCCTGCTCGGTATCGGCGTGGGCCACCCGGAGGCCACGAGCGACTACAAGCGGCCGCTGAAGGCCATGCGCGAGTTCCTGGACGGGCTCGACCTGCCCAAGGACGACCTGGTGATCGCGGCGCTGGGCCCGAAGATGCTCGACCTGGCCGCCGAGCGCACGCGCGGCACCAACCCGTACTTCATCACCGTCGAGCACACGCGCTTCGCGCGCGAACGCGTGGGGGAGGGCGTGCTGGTCGCCCCCGAGGTCGCGGTCGTCGTCGACCCCGATCCCGAGTCCGCGCGCAGGACCGCGCGCGAGTTCGCGAAGCCCTACCTCGGGCTGAGCAACTACACGTCGAACCTGCTGCGCTTCGGCTTCACCGAGCGCGACCTCGAGAACGGCGGCTCGGACCGCCTGATCGACGCGGTGATCCCGCACGGCTCGCCCGAGGCGATCGCCGAGGCGGTCCGCGCCCACCTGGAGGCGGGCGCGGACCATGTCTGCCTGCAGCCGCTCGGCTCCGACGAGCCGAGCGAGGACTACCGCGCGCTGGCGGAGGCGCTCATCGCTTGAGCAGCCCTCCTAGCGCGCGGCGCATCAACTCGGCGCGCTCGGCGTCCGAGGACAGCTGCTCGAAGCCGAAGCCCAGCAGCAGCGTGTCCTCGGTCGACGTGCCGGCGTAGAAGTTCACCAGCGTCTCGCCGAACTGCCAGTTGGCGGCATTGGGGATCGGGCTGCCCTCGGGCGGCCCGGTCACCTGCCAGCTGCTCTCGCCCTCGAAGCCGTCCTGCTCGCTCTCGGTCCCGTCGACCACGAGCCGCGTGTCGTCCACGAACGCGCCCACGCCGCCCGACGCCGGGTCGGAGACGTACGCGATCGAGATCTCGACGTCCTTGCCCTTGTAGTCGGCGAGGTCGATCGCGACCTGGCGCCAGCCGCCGGTGCCGGAGCCGCTCGTGAAGCGGTTCCAGGTCCCGGTGCTGCCGGCCTCGGTGCAGTCCTGCCCGCCCATGTAGTGCGTCAGGAACGGGTGCAGCGAGAGCAGGAACCCGCCCGCGGCGCACTCGGCCGGAGGCGTCGTGTCCGACAGCCCGTTCTTGTCGGGCAGCGTCGTCCAGTCCGTGCCGCCCGCCGTGCGCGCCTCGACGATCAGGTTGTCGTAGGACGGCTCGGTGTTGAGCGAGAGCGCGAACTGCAGCTCGGCGCTCGTGGCGTCCGCCGGGATCGTGAACGTCTTGGTCAGCCGCGTGTAGGACGCGTCGGCGTGCAGGACGCCGGCGTAGTTGCTGCCGGTCAGCGGCGCGAACGGGCTGCCCTGGGTGAGCGGGTACAGCGCCGCGCCCGCGCTCGCGAACTGCGGGAACTCGTCCACGGGCAGCACCTCGCTCGTGGGCTGGAAGGACCCGGCCTCGTCGAGCGGGTTGGTCCCGCCGCCGAGCTGGGCGTTGAACCCGCCGATCGGCGGCGCGATGCCGTCCACGCTCTCCGGGTCCGGGTAGTCCGTGCGCGTGAACGCGCCCAGGTAGTACTGGCGGAAGTCGTCGGCCAGGATCAGGCAGTCCTCGAAGAACCCCGCGACCGTGCGCACGACGCACTCCGCGGTCGGGTCGCCGTTGAGGCCGTAGAACAGGCCGCCGACCGCGTCGCCGATCCCCGGCAGGCCGGAGTACTGCGCGGTCTCGCCGGCGTGCACGAGCTTGCCGCCCTCGTTGAGGAAGTCGCGCACCGCCAGCGTCAGGTACTGCGCGCGCTCGGCGACGCCGATGTCGGGCAGGTCGCCGAACGGGGTCGAGATCAGCTCGTCCTCCGGGTCCTGGGTGATGCGGTTGTCGCCCAGGTACCAGACGACCGCCTTGTAGTGCTTGAGCACGCCGAGGTCGTGCGGCACGCCCTGGGCGTCGACGTCCCACAGGTCGGCGCTGTAGCCGGCCTCGCGGACGGCCTTCAGGTGCGCCTGCGCGTACTTCGGGGCGTTCGTGCCGGGCGGGTAGGTCGGGTTGACGCCGGTGTAGTCCTCGTCGGCGATCACCAGCACCTTGGCGTTGGTGTCCTGCTCGAGCCGGTAGGTGAACGGCTCGCTGGAGACGGTCTTGGCGTGCTTGCCCGTGCGCTTGCCCGTGAACCACACCTCGACGCGGTCGCCGGGCCGGGCGCCCTTGACCTCGCCGCGGAACTCCGCGAAGTAGCGCTTGTTCTCGTGGCCGTAGCGCTCGCCGCCCTTGAACTCCGAGACCTTCGCGGTCTTCGCGCGGCCGCCGTTGATGCGGTAGTTGAGCTTGAGGTTCTTCAGCTGGCGCTTGGCGGTCACCGCCACCGTCTGCGGGTCGCCGTAGGAGACCTCGAAGGAGTCCACGACGAAGTCGGGCGCGACGCGGCCGACCGAGGACTCCGGGTTGGCGGGATCGTCCGCGGACCGGGCGACGGAGAGCGCGAACGGGATGTTGCGCTCGAACTCGGCCTGGATCAGCTCCTCGTCGTCGGGGAACTCGAAGCCGCTGCCGCAGTCCGCCGCCTCCCACTCGTCGTCGGGCACCTCGTCCGACGCCCGCTCGCACGTGGACATCTCCGGCGTGAAGCCGTAGACGCCGTACTTCTCGGTCATGTGCGTGTCGGTGTCGCCGTTGGTGGTGTAGAGCTCGGCCGAGATGTCCGGGTCATAGCCGTCGACCGCCGGGTGCTCGTCGTCGCCGGCCAGCGTCTCGCCGATGATGTCGTCCGGGGTCGGCGTGGCCACCTGCCAGCCCGTCCCGTACAGCAGCAGCATCGCGGCCGAGTGGTAGTTGACGAAGAACTCGAACTTGTGCTTGCGGATGAAGCCGTCGATGGCCTTCGTCTCGGGCTCGGAGTTCGGCGCCGGGCCGCGGTAGGTCTCGCTCGACGGGTCCGGTGAGGAGCCCTCGTTGTCGTAGCCCCACTTGTAGGCCAGGTTGCGGTTGAGGTCGACGCCGTCGCCCGGTGTGATCTGGCCGTCGCCGTTGTTGTCGCGCAGGTTCTTGCGCCACAGCCGTTGGCCGGGCTCGAACGTGAAGTCGTAGCCGTCCGGGTTGGCGACGGGCAGGATCCACAGCTCGCGCGTGTTGACCAGCTCGCGGATCTCGCGTTTGCGCGTGTAGTTGTCGAGCAGGTAGTGCATCAGGCGCCGGTTCATCTCCGGCGTGATCCACTCGCGCGCGTGCTGGGCGCCGATGTAGAGCACCGACGGCCGCAGGCCGTCGGGCAGCTGCCGGGCGCCGGCGCTGATCTTGATCGCGACGATGTCCTGGCCGCGCGTGGTCTTGCCGATGCTGACGAGCTTGGTCAGCAGCGGATGGCGCTTGGCGGTCTTCTCGAACTCCTCCTTGAGGCCGCCCGGACCCGAGTACTTCTTGTAGACGTCGTGGCCCTGGGCGGCGAGCGTGGTCGCGCGCTCGGCGACCGACTGGCCGCCGATCGTCTTCGGGGCGACGTCGATGCCCTCGTCCTTGAGCTCGGCGGCCTGCGCGTCGCTCAGGATCGCCTCGACGTGGACGCGCGCCTTGCCGCCGGCCTTGGCCTGCGACAGCTGGAGCTCATGGCGGTCGATGCCGAGCTCGACCAGCTTGCCGAGCGCGGCCCGCGGAATGTCGCCTTGGTAGACGTCCAGCTTCGGCGCGGGCGCGCCGGCAGCGGTGGACGTGGTCACGAGCACGGTCGCGAGCGCCCCTGCGCCCGCCGCGAGTGCCGCGTGAAAGCGTTGCACTTCAGCCCTCCCTGTGAGACTGCTAGGGCGGGGAGTCTCCAGGCGGGCTGACGCCGTGTCAACGCAGAACCGTCAGCAGCTCCTGACGCTCGGGGCCCAACGCGTGGCCTGGGACGCCCGCCGCGAGCTCGGTGACGCGGGCCGCGAAGCCGGGCCGGGAGAACACCTCCTGCGGTAGCGCCAGGCAGCCGAGGATCTCCACGCCGGCGCGGAAAACGTCGGCATCGGCGGCCATCGCGCGCGACAGCGGGGAGGGCGGCGGGGGCGGCCCGCCGTTGCGCAGCGCCTCGATCTCGGCCAGCCGTTCGCGGTCGGCGGCGACCGTCGCCTCGTACCACGGCCCGAGCTCGCGCTCGGTGTCGGCCGCGAACCGCGCCGTCAATTCGGCGTGACGGGATTCGCGCGCGAGCCGCCGCAGCAGGGAGGCCTGCAGCAGCCCGAGCGTGACGCCGCGGCCGAGCGACGGGCTCGTGGTCGCCCAGGCGTCGCCGAGGCTCACGAGGCCGGCGACGGTGCCGGACGCCCGCCGCCGGCGGTTGGCGCCGCCCATGGCCAGCACGCCGGTCAGCGGCTCGCCTTCGAGCCAGTGCGCGTGGCGCGGGCAGGAGCGCACCAGGGCCGTCCAGCGCTCCGGGTCGCGCAGGGTCTTCAGCGGCTGGTCGCCCGCGGCGGCGTAGATCGTCACCGACCAGGTCCCGTTGTCGGCCGGGATGGTCAGGACCGAGAAGGACCCGACGGGGGAGAGCAGCGGGGCGAGCACGCGGGGCTGCTCGCCGCGGAAGTAGCGCGTGTAGTAGAGGAAGCCGGCGTCGTCGGTCTCCTCCTGGACGGGCTCGCCGAGCAGCTTGGGCAGCGGCGAGCGGCGGCCCATCGCGTCGACGATCAACTCGGCGGCGATCCGCTCGCCGTCCTTGGTGCGCACCGCGGTCGCGTGGCGGCCCTCGAGCTCGATCGCTGCCGCCTCGACGCCGCGGCGGACCTCGAGGCCGTCCTGGGCCTCGGCGGCGCGGCCGAGCACGAGCTCGAGCGTGCTGCGGCGCGCGTTGTAGGTCACGAAGCGCTCGTCGCCGGGGCGCGGCGCGCGGTCCGTGACCGTGGGCGGCATGACGCTCAGCGGGTCGAAGCGGATCGCGCCGGCGGCGGCGAGCGCCTCGCGCACGTCGGGGAGCTCGGCGTCGAGCACGAGCCGCCCGCGCGGCTGCAGGTAGTGGGTCTGGCGGAACTGGGCGACGCCGCCGCGCGCCCAGCGTGCCCAGGCGTCGTCGGGGTCGTGGGGGAGGGGCGCCGGATCACGTTCGAGCACCGTGACGCGGTGACCGTCACGGGCGAGCATGAGCGCTGCGGCGAGGCCGACGACGCCGGCGCCGAGAACGATCGTGTCGGACATCTCACCCCGGCAGACGTCCGCGGCGGCGGATCTATTCCCGTCACAGCCTGCGCGTCTCGCGGCTCTTAAGGGAGTGCGTCACGCCGGGCATGGTCAACAGTTCTGGCCGGGTGCTCGCTGACACCCGCCGCGGCGGCCGTCCTAGACGGCCGCCGCGGGTGGCGCCCCGGGCCGCCGGTAGACGAGCCCGAGCAGCACGCACAGGAGCGTCGCCGCCCCGAGGTAGCCGACCTCGGCGCGCAGCAGCGTGTCGTCGACGACGTCGAACAGCATCCAGCCGATGAACGCGGCGGCGCTGACGAGCCACGCGGCCGCGGCCGCCGGCGCGTGGTCGCGCGCGAGCGCCGCCTGGTTGAGCGTGCCCGCGGCCAGGTGCGCGCCCATGCCGAGCGCGACCGCGGCCAGCCCGAAGCGCCCGTAGCTGGCCTCGTCGTCGAACAGGATCCCCATCGCGAACGGGCCCAGCACCAGCAGCCCGAGCGCGACCGCGCCCGCGAAGCCCGCGATGGCCAGGATCGTGATCCGGACCGCGTGGCCGAACTCGGCGCGGCCCTGGCGCGCCTCCAGCCCGGCGAGGTGCGGCAGCAGCGAGCCCTGGACGGCCTGGAAGAGCTGCAGCGGCGCGCGCGCGATCAGCAGCGCGTTGAAGACGTAGCCGGCGACCGCGGCGTCCGAGCTCGTGAACTCGGCGACGAGCACGCCGCCGTTGATCAGGGTCTGCTCGGCGATCATGATCAGCAGCACCGCGACCGCGAAGCGCCCGCCGCGGGCCAGGCTGAGCTCGCTGTCCGCGGCGCGCTTGCGCTCGCCGGCCTTGGGCCGCCGGCTGAACGCCCACGGGACGACGATCAGCGAGACCAGCGGCGCGGCGGCCATGCCCATCGCCACCACGGACTGCCCGGTCGCGATCCCGATCGCGACCGCGACCGCGAACAGCAGCCGCGTCGTGGCCTCCATGAACACCAGCGCGCCGTAGAGCGCGAACCACTGGTGCCCGGCCAGCCAGCCCCGCGCGAAGTAGCTGGCGGCGTAGAACAGCACCGCGGCGACCAGCACCCAGTACAGCGCGGTCTCGCCGTCGAAGAGCTCGACGATCTGGTCCTTGAGCACCAGCGCGATCGCCAGGAACGCGAGCGCGAACGCCCCCTGGATCAGCAGCGGCGTGCGCAGCGGGTGGTCGGACTCGAGCCCGCGCGCGCGGCGCTCGGCGATCGTGCGCGACAGCAGCTGCTCGATCGGCCGGTAGATCACCGACACGATCACGAACAGCACCGACCACAGCAGCGAGATCGCCTTGTAGTCGACGTCGTTCAGCGCATAGGACGCGACGCTGAAGTACGCGAACGTGACCAGCCCGGTCGAGGCGATCCCGATCGAGAGGATCTTCGCCCCGGCCCCGTAGCCGGAGCGCTCAGAGGACGGGGCGCTCAACGCGAAGAAGGTCGGATGATCGGGGTGGGGCGGTGGGGATGTCCCACCTTCATGAATCTCGGGGTGGGGCGGAGGGGATGTCCCCCTTCATCTACACCTTGACGAGGAGCATGGTCCACGGAAACGGCGAGCGCGTCTCCGTGACGGTGCCGTACTTCGAGAGCAGCTGCACGAAGCTCTTGCGCGACCAGTGGTTGAGGTGGCCGGGCGTGTTGCCCCAGTCCTTGAGGTACGCGCCGCGGGCCATGTTCAGGCCGCGCCACAGCGGCTCGCGCGGCACGCTCACCAGCAGGTGCCCGCCGCGCGCGACGCGCGCCATCTCGGCCACCGTGCGCTCGGGGTCGGGCACGTGCTCGAGCACCTCGATCGCCGACGCCAGCTCGAACTCGCCGTCGCCGAAGGCCAGGTTGTCGGCCTTCATGATCCGGTACTCGAGGTTCGGCGCCTGGCGCTTGGCCCACTCGGCCTGGATCGCGGGATCCTCGAGGTCCACGCCGACGATCCGGCCGTCGCGCAGGCGCAGCGCCCACTTGTGGGTGAGCACGCCCTCGCCGCAGCCCACGTCGAGCACCGAGCGCGGGGACGCCTTCGCCCACAGCTCGTCGAGCGTGCGCTCGAAGCCGGCCATCAGCTTCTTGACGATGGGGTTCGACGACCCGTACTTGTCGTACGTGTTGCCGGTGACCGTGCCTTCGGCGTCTCTCGTAACGGTTGAGCTCATCTACAGAAGGTCGGATGATCGGGGTGGGGTGGCGGGGATGTCCCGGCTTCTTCTTCTCAAAGCTTCAGCGCCTCTCGTTCTTCGGTCTGCCCCTTGCCGGGCGCGTTCGCGCCGGTCGTCGCCGGGCGCCCGTCCGGGTTGCCGGGCTCATAGTGCGACGGCGGGATCTCGTTGTGCAGCTCGAGCCGCCGGACGCGCTCGAAGATCCGCTGCAGCATGATCCGCTGGCCGCTCAACAGGTCCCCGATGATGCCGAGCGCGGCCAGCACGACCGCGGCGTTGAAGAGCACGGCGCCGAGGATCAGCGACTGCACGTGGCCGGCGCCCTCGCCCTGCAACCAGAACACGAGGAAGCGCGTCCAGACCCCGAGCGCGAGTACGCCGACGATGAACGCGAGCGTCATGAACACCCGCAGCGGCTCGTACATCGAGTAGATGCGGAAGATCGAGACCATGTTGCGGCGCACGTACTGCCACATGGACTTGAACAGCCGCGAGTCGCGCGTCTTCGGGTTGGTCTTGATCGGGACGTGGTCGACCGCGACCGTCATCTTGCCCGCCTGGATGATCGTCTCGAGCGTGTAGGTGTACTTCGAGACGACCTGCAGCTGGAGCGCAGCCTCGCGGTTGTAGGCGCGGAAGCCCGACGTCGTGTCCGGCACCGTGGTCTCCGACGCCTGGCGCACGACCCACGACCCGAGCCGCTGCAGCGCCTTCTTGAGCGGTGAGAAGTGCTCGATCGTCATCACCTGCCGGTCCCCGACGACCATGTCGGCGTCGCCGCGCAGGATCGGGTCCACGAGCTTGGCGATGTCCGGGCCGTAGTACTGGTTGTCGGCGTCCGTGTTGACGATCACGTCGGCGCCGAGCTTCAGGGACGCGTCGAGCCCGGCTTGGAAGCCGTTCGCGAGGCCCTTGTTGTTCGTCAGCCGGACGATGTGGTCGACGCCGTGCTCGCGCGCGACCTCGACCGTGCGATCGGTCGAGCCGTCGTCGATCACCAGCCACTCGACCGCTTCGAAACCGGGGACTTCGCGCGGCAGGTCAGCCAGCGTCGCGGGGAGCGTCTGCTCCTCGTTCAGGCAGGGGATCTGGATGATCAACTTCATCGGGACGAACGAAGACGGTACCGCGCGCGTCAGACTTATTCGCTCGCATGGAGGGCACAACGCTCACCCGGCCCAGCCCGGGAACCGATGGTCCACGGCCTGATCCCAGCCCGGGAGAGCGTGGCGACCGCCTCGCGAAGATCGCCTTCGCGCTGCTGTGCGCCGGCTTCGCAATCGGGTTCTTCGTGTTCCCGACCTACCCGGTCTACGACTCCTACTACTCCTTGTTGTGGGGCCGCGACCTCTGGCACGGCGACGCGCCGGTCTTCGACGGGTTCCGCTACCCGACCCAGCACCCGCTGACGATCGCCGCCGGCTTCGTCCTGCAGTTCTTCGGCTCGTGGGCCGACCGGCTGTGGGTGGCGATGATCCTGGCGTCGTTCCTGGTGCTGGTCGCCGGCCTGTACCGGCTCGGCCGGATCGCGGCCACGCCGCTGGTCGGCGCGATCGCCGCCGCGCTGCTGCTGACCCGCTTCGACTACCCGTTCCTGGCCGCGCGCGGCTACCTCGACATCCCCTACATGGCGATGATCGTGTGGGCGGCGATCCTCGAGTGGCAGCGCCCGCGGCGCGGGCTCTCGGTGCTGATCCTGCTCTCGCTGGCCGGGATGCTGCGCCCCGAGGCGTGGTTCCTGGCCGCCATGTACTGGGTCTGGCTGGCGTGGAAGGCGACGTGGCGCGAGCGCTTCCTCTACGCCGCGCTCGCCGCCAGCGGGCCGCTCGTGTGGGCGCTGGTCGACTACGCCGTCACGGGCGACCCGATGTTCTCGCTCACGTACACGGCCGGCTCGGCCGAGGACCTCGGCCGCCAGCGCTCGCTGTCGGAGCTGCCGGCCGCGATCCCGACCTTCTTCCAGAACCTGGTCAAGCTGCCCGTGTTCGTGGCCGCCGGCGTCGGCGCCGTGCTGGGGATCGTGATCTCGCCGCGGCGCATGCTGATGCCGTTCGTGCTGCTCGGCGCCGGGCTGGCGACGTTCATCGCCATCGGCGTCGCCGGCGCGTCGGTGATCGAGCGCTACCTGGCCGTGCCCGCGCTGGCGCTGATGGTGCTGGCCGCGGTCGCGATCGGCGGCTGGACGATGCTGCTGCCGGGCAAGCTGCGCACGGCCTGGATGGTCGGCGCGGCGCTGATCGTGGTGCTCGGCGTGGGCTACACCGCGACGCGCCTGAACTTCTCGCGCTTCGAGAACGAGCTGCGCTTCCGCGGGCAGGCGCACGCCGACCTGACCGAGGTTCTCAACGACCCCAAGGTCAAGGCCGGGCTGCGCTGCGGACCCCTAACAGGCCCTAACCACAAGATCGTCCCGGACGCGCGCTGGGTCGCCGACCTGCCCGAGGGCACGGTGTGGGCGCGCGCCCAGAGCTTCCGCGACGACCACCGCTACCGCGCGCCGCAGGAGAACGGCGTGGCGATCGTGGTCACGAGCCGCTTCGCGATCTTCAAGCACGCCTGGACCGACCCGGCCGACGACCCGCGCGTGCAGGTCCCGCCGCCGGGCTTCGAGCGCGTCAAGACGACGAGGTTCTACGCCGCGTATGTCAGCTGCTGAGGCCCCGCGGGCCCGGCGTGCATGGGGCTGGCCGGCGCTGGTCGCCGGGCTGTTCGCGGGCGCGCTCGTGCTGCGGCTGATCGGGCTCAAGACGGGCCTGCCGTACGTCTACAACGCCGACGAGAACAGCCACTTCGTGCCGCGGGCGATCGGCATGTTCGGGCACTCGCTGAACCCGGACTACTTCATCAACCCGCCGGCCTACACGTACGTGCTGCACGCGCTGTTCGCGGTGCGCTGGGGGACGGACCCGGCGTCGGTCGGCGGCGCGTTCGCGGCCGACCCGACGGCGGCGTTCGCGCTCGCGCGCGGGGCGTCGGCGTTCCTGGGCGCGATCGCGGTCGCGCTGACCGCGATCGCCGGCGCGCGGCTGTTCGACGACAGGCGCGCGGGCGCGCTCGCGGGCGCGCTGCTGGCGGTCGCGTTCCTGCCCGTGCACTACGCGCACTTCGCGCTCAACGACGTCCCGACGCTGGCGCCGCTGGCGGCGGCGCTGGTCGGCATCGCGGGCATCTACCGCACGGGGCGCACGCGCGAGTACGTGCTCGCCGGCGTCGCGCTGGGGGTCGCGATCGCCACCAAGTACCAGGCGGGGATCGTGCTCGTGACGCTGGTCGCGGCCGCGTTCGTCTCGCCCGTCGCGCACGCCCGCGTGCGCAAGCTCGCACTCGCGCTGGGGCTGATGTGCGCGGGCTTCGTGGCCGCCAACCCGTACGCGCTGCTCGACCACCAGGCGTTCCGCGAGGCGCTGCAGAAGCAGACCGAGACCGCGGGCTCCGACGGCGGCAAGCTCGGCCTCGACGACAGCTCGGGCTGGCGCTACTACCTGACGACGTTCACGTGGGGCTTCGGCTGGCTGCCGTCGCTGTTCGCGCTCGGCGGCGCCGTCGCGCTCGCCGTGCGCCATCGGCGGCTCGCGCTGCTGCTCGCGCCCGCGCCGCTGCTGCTGTTCCTGTACCTGGGCGACCAGGCGCGCTTCTTCGCGCGCTGGATGCTGCCGATCTACCCCATCCTCTGCCTGCTGGCGGCGTGGGCGGCGGTCGCGCTCGTCGACCGCCTGCGCATGCGGCCGGCGCTCGCGCTCGGCGCGCTGTCGGTGCTGCTGCTCGGCCAGGGCCTGGTCTTCAGCGTCCACAACGACCTCGTGCTGGCGCGCGACGACACGCGCTGGGTCGCGCGCGAGTGGATGAAGCGCAACATCCCGGCCGGGTCGAACATCGTGATGGAGCCGATCGCGCCCGACCAGTGGGCGATGGACGCGGGGAATCCGATCTTCGAGGACGAGGGCGGCACGGGCAGCGGCAACCGCTGGAACAAGTGGCGAACGTCGCGCTCGTGCTTCTTCAACGGCGTCCAGCAGCGCGGCGGCACCTGCCCGGTGATCAAGCTCGAGGACTACGAGCGCACGACGCGTCCCGCGCTCGTTGACTCATACGAGAAGGGCGGCTTCTGCTGGGTGGTGACCGGCTCGACGCAGTACGGGCGCGCCTTCAAGGACCCCGAGGCGGTCCCGCACGCGATCGCCTACTACGAGGAGTTGCGCCGCCGCGGCGACGTCGTGTTCCGGATCGGCGAGCCGCGCGAGTTCTCCTTCGACTTCTCCTTCAACTACTACCCGCTGGGCTTCGACCGGCCGGGCCCGGAGATCGTCATCTACCGCCTGAGGAACTGCGAACCGCGGGATTGATCTCCGGGTCAATATCGTCTGTGGGTACGTGAGCACCCTTCAGGCCACCGACTCCGAGCACCTGGCCCGCGCGATCGAGCTCGCCGAGGGTGGCCGCGGACGCACGAGCCCGAACCCGCTGGTGGGCGCCGTGATCGTGCGCGACGGGCGCGTGCTGGGGGAGGGCTTCCACAGCGCGCTGGGGGCGTTCCACGCCGAGCGCGAGGCGATCGCCGCCTGCGGCGACGCCGACCTGCGCGGGGCGACGCTGTACGTGTCGCTGGAGCCGTGCTGCCACGTCGGGCGCACGCCGCCGTGCACGGACGCGATCATCGAGGCCGGGATCGCGCGTGTCGTCGTCGGCTCGGACGACCCCACGGAGAAGGCCGCGGGCCGCGGCCTCGGGATCCTGCGCGACGAGGGCATCATCGTCGACATCGCCGACGGCGAGCTGGCCACGCGGGCGCGGCTGCTCAACCAGCCGTTCCGCAAGCACGCGCGCACCGGCCGGCCGTGGGTGCTCTTCAAGTCCGCGATGACGCTGGACGGCAAGGTCGCCACCCGCACGGGCGACTCCAAGTGGATCTCGGGCGAGGAGTCGCGCCGGCTCTCGCACCGCTGGCGCTCGGAGGTCGACGCGGTCGCGGTCGGGATCGGCACCGCGCTCGCCGACGACCCGCAGCTGACCGCCCGCATCGAGGGCGTCATGCGCCAGCCGCGGCGGATCGTCTTCGACTCCGAGGCGCGGCTGCCGCTGGACTCGCAGCTCGTGCGCGGGGCGGCCGAGGTGCCGCTGACCGTGGTGGTCTCGCGCGCCGCGCCGCGCACGGCGGTCGACGCGCTCGAGGTCGCCGGGGCCGACGTGATCGTGGCCACTGGCGCCAACGAGCCCGACCGCGTGCGCAACGCGCTCGCGCAGCTGGGGGCGGCGGACGTGACCTCGATCCTGCTCGAGGGGGGGCCGCACCTGGCGGGCGCGTTCCTGGACGCCGGCGAGGTGGACGAGATCCGGCTGTTCGTGGCGCCGGTCATCCTCGGCGGCTCGAGCGCCCGCGACCCGCTGGAGGGCGAGGGCGCCGAGCGCATCGCCTCCGCCGTGCGCGCGCTCTCGCTCGAGTGCCAGAGCGTGGCCGAGGACGTGCTGATCACGGCCCGGATGCGGGAGTGGTAGCGGTGTTCACCGGGCTCGTCGCGGATCTCGGCAAGGTGGAGGCGGTCGACGCCACGCCGGACGGCGTGCGGCTGACGGTCTCGACCGCCCTGGCGGGCGAGCTCGGGCTGGGCGACTCGGTCGCGGTCAACGGCGTCTGCCTGACCGCGACCACGGTGCAGGACGGCACGTTCACCGCCGACGTGATGAACGAGTCGCTGCGGCGCTCCGCGCTGTCGGAACTCGTCGCCGGGTCCGCGGTGAACCTGGAGCTGCCGCTGCGCGCGGCGGACCGGCTCGGCGGGCATTTCGTGCAGGGGCACGTCGACGGTGTCGGGGTCGTGCGCGACGTCCGTTCGGACGGCTTCTCGCGCGTGGTCACGATCGGCGTCGACGGCGACCTGCTGCGCTACGTGGTCGAGAAGGGCTCGATCGCGGTCGACGGCGTCTCGCTGACCGTCTCGGCGGTCGACGAGTCGTCGTTCTCCGTGTCGCTCATCCCCGAGACGCTCGAGCGCACGACGCTGGGCACGGCCGAGGTCGGCCGGCCCGTGAACCTGGAGGTGGACGTGCTCGCGAAGTACGTGGAGAAGCTCGTTCGATGAAGCGCCCGTTCGCGACCATCGAGGAGGCCCTGGAGGAGATCCGCGCGGGGCGCATGGTCGTCGTCTGCGACGACGAGGACCGCGAGAACGAGGGCGACCTGACGATGGCCGCCCAGTTCGCGACGCCCGAGGCGATCAACTTCATGGCCAAGGAAGGGCGCGGGCTGATCTGCCTCGCGCTGACCCCCGAGCGCTGCGACGAGCTCGGGCTGGACCTGATGGCGGCCAAGAACGAGTCGCCGTTCGAGACCGCGTTCACGGTCTCGATCGAGGCCCGCGACGGGATCACCACGGGGATCAGCGCCGCCGACCGCGCGCGCACGATCCAGGTGGCGATCGACCCCAGCTCGGCGCCGCGCGACCTCGTGCAGCCCGGGCACGTGTTCCCGCTGAAGGCCAAGCCGGGCGGCGTGCTGGAGCGCACGGGGCAGACCGAGGCGGCCGTCGACCTCGCGCGGCTGGCCGGGCTGAACCCGGCGGGCGTGATCTGCGAGGTCATGAACGACGACGGCACGATGGCCCGCGTCGACGACCTCGAGCGCTACTGCGAGCGCCACGGGCTGAAGATGATCACGGTCGCCGACCTGATCGCCTACCGGCGCAAGCACGACAAGCTGGTCGAGCGCGTGGTCGAGACGCGGCTGCCGACGGGCTTCGGCGAGTTCACCGCGGTGGGCTACCGGTCGCTGGTCGACGGCAAGCACCATGTCGCGCTCGTCAAGGGCTCGGTCGCGGGCGAGGAGGACGTGCTCGTGCGGGTGCACAGCGAGTGCCTGACCGGGGATGTCTTCCACTCGCTGCGCTGCGACTGCGGCGAGCAGTTGGAGTCCGCTCTGGCGATGATCGAGCGCGAGGGCGCCGGCGTGCTGCTGTACCTGGCGCAGGAGGGGCGCGGGATCGGGCTGTTGAACAAGCTGCGCGCGTACAACCTGCAGGACCAGGGGCTCGACACCGTCGACGCCAACCTCGAGCTCGGGCTGCCCGTCGACCTGCGCGACTACGGCATCGGCGCGCAGATCCTCGTCGACCTCGGGCTGAGCTCGATCCGGATCCTCACCAACAACCCGAAGAAGATCCGCGGCCTGGAGGGCTACGGGCTGTCCGTCACCGCCCAGGTGCCGATCGAGCACGCCCCGAACCCGCACAACGAGGCCTACCTGCGCGCCAAGCGCGACCGCATGGGCCACACCCTGCACCACCAGGGCCTGGCGCTGGACGAGCAGATGGTCCACGACGAGGCCGTCGTCGACCGCGAGAAGGGCCGCCGGTGAACTTCGCGATCGCCGTCGGGCGCTTCTACGAGGATCTGGCCGCGCGCCTGATCGCCGGCGCCCAGGGCGCCTTCGTGGCCGCCGGCGTGGGGGAGGCCGACGTCTACGACGTCCCGGGCGCCTTCGAGCTGCCGCTGGCCGCCTCCTACCTGGCTGCGACGGGCCGCTACGACGGCGTCGCCTGCCTCGGCGCCGTGATCCGCGGCGAGACCGACCACTACGACTACGTCTGCGCCGAGGCCGCCCGCGGGATCATGGACGTCCAGCTGCGCACGGGCGTCCCGTGCGCGTTCGGCGTGCTCACCGTCGAGAACATGGACCAGGCCCTGGCCCGCACGGGCGGCGGCAAGCGCGACCAGGGCGCCCACGCCGCCGAGGCCGTCGTCACGCTCGCGCGCCTGCGCCGCTCGCTGGCCTGAGCCGCGCCGCGCGGGCGCCGCCTCGCCCACCCGCGCCGCGGCGCGGCGCCGACGCGCGAGCGTCGAGTTCCTTACCTGAGCGGTGGGTTTCTCGACACTCGCGTGGCGATCGCGCCGTCGCGGCTCGCCGCCGCCGCGCCTCGCGCCGGCGCGTCAGCCCTTGTCGCCGTGCTTGCCGCGGCCCGGGCCGCCGCGGCCGGCCTTGCGGCGCGCGTCGCGCAGCTCGCGCTCGACCTCGCCGCTCTCGTTGTCGCCGTAGAGCTCGAGGCGTCGCTCCAACGCCTCGATCGCGGCCTCGTGCTGGCCGAGCGCGTTCAGCGCCGCGCCCTGCTCGAAGAGGGCGTAGCCGCACGGGCTCAGCTCGCGCGCGTCGCCGCAGGCCTCCAGGGCCTCCTGGGCGCGGGCCAGGGCGGTCTCGTAGTCGCCGGCGCGGCGGGCGTTGTAGCCCTCGACCTGGAGCTGGGTCGCGCGCTCGAGGTCGGGCTCGCCCGTGGCCTCGGCGGTCGGCTCCGCCGTCGGCTCCTCGGTCGGCTCGGGCGACGGCGTTGCCTCCTCGGTCGGCTCGGGCGAGGGCGTGGCCTCCTCGGTCGGATCCGGGGTCGGCTCCTCGGTGCGCTCGGGCGAGGCGGTCGCCGCCGGCGTGTCCCCGGCGCGCGGCTCCGGGTCGTCGCCGCCGCGCATGGCGACCGCGACCGCGGCGATCACCGCGATCAGCGCCACCGCGCCGAGCCCGGCGATGAGCGGGGCCACGCGCCGGCGGCCGCCGTCGTCGCGCGGGTCCGGGTCGGTCGGCTCGGGGCGCCGCGGCTCGGGCGCCGGCGCCGCCACCGCGGTGCGGCGGAGCCGCCGCGTCGGCTTCGTCTCGCCTTGGCGGAGCGTCCGCTCGAGCGCGGCCACGAACTCCTCGGAGGACCCCCAGCGATCCTCGGGCTCTTTGGCGAGCCCGCGCTCCAGGACCGCGTCAACCGCCCGCGACAGCTCGGGCGCGCGCGAGGACGCCGCCGGCGGCGGGTCCTCGACGTGGGCCCGCGCCTGCGCGGCGAAGTGCGCGGCCTCGAACGGCCGCGAGCCCGTCAGCAGCTCGTAGGCGACGACGGCCAGCGCGTAGCGGTCCGAGGCGGGCGCCGCGGCCTCGCCCAGCGCCTGCTCGGGCGACAGGTACGCCGCGGTCCCGAGCACCTGCCCGGTGGCCGTCAGCTGGTCCTCCCACGCCACGCGGGCGATGCCGAAGTCGGCGACCGCGAGCCGCGAGCGGCCGTCGAGCAGCAGGTTCCCCGGCTTGATGTCGCGATGTACGACACCGGCGTCGTGCGCGGCGTCCAGCGCCGCGGCGGCCTGGTGCAGCCAGCCGACGGCGAGCTCGTGCGAGATCGGCGAACCCGACTTCAGCCGGTCGGCGAGCGTCCCGCCGCGCATGATCTCCATCACCATGAAGACGCGGTTGCGGTGCTCGCCGACGTCGTAGATCGTCACCACGTTCGGGTGCGACGAGAGCCCGGCGGCCGCCCGCGCCTCGCGCTGGAAGCGGCGCCGCGCGCGCTCGTCCTCGCCCAGATGGGAAGCCAGGAGCTTGACCGCCACGTCGCGGCCCAGCAGCTCGTCGTGCGCCTCCCAGACACTGGCCATCCCGCCGTTGGCGAGATGCCTGACGACGCGATATCGGTCGGGCAGGGAGACGCGGTCCGGACTCACCGGTGGCATCGCACACACGGTACCCGCCGACTCGGGTCCTATACTCTCCGCCGCGATGGCTCGAATCTGTCACTCCTGCGGCAAGCGCCCGGCCTTTGGCCAGAGCCGCTCACACTCCATGGTTGCCACGAAGCGTCGGTTCGACGTCAACGTCCAGAAGGTCCGGATCGTCGAGGCCGGGGCTCCGAAGCGCGTGTACGTCTGCACGCGCTGCCTGAAGGCGGGCAAGGTCACCAAGGCCTAGCCAAGCGGCCCGCGGGGCACCCTTGGCCGATCCGAGCCTCCTCCGTTTCCGCCTCGTCATCGAGGCCGCGCTGGCGCAGCTGGAAGCGCGCCGCGAGGAGGTCAACAACCTCAACGTGTTCCCCGTCGCCGACGGGGACACGGGCGACAACATGGCGCTGACCCTGCGCGCCGTGCTGCAGGAGCTCGACAACCTCTCCACGCAGGGCGACATCGACGAGATCGGCCGCGACCAGATCGTCGACTCGGTCGCCCGCGCCGCGCTGCTGGGCGCGCGCGGCAACTCCGGCGTGATCCTCAGCCAGCTGATCCGCGGCGCCGCCGAGGAGCTGATCTCCCGCCCCGGCGAGCTCGTGGACCCCGTGCTGGTCGCCGCCGCGATGGCCCGCGCCGCCGACCGCGCGTACGGCTCCGTGCGCGACCCCGCCGAGGGCACGATCCTCACGGTCGTACGCGAGATGGCGGCCCGCGCGTCGAGCGAGATCGCGCACATGGCCGAGCCGCGCCTCCAGCACCGCGTCGACGACGCCACGCAGAACGAGATGCTGGCCTACGTGCTCGAGCACGCGCTCGACGCCGGCAAGGCGTCCGTCAAGCGCGGCCCCGAGCTGCTGCCCGTCCTGCGCGAGGCCGGCGTGGTGGACGCCGGCGGCTACGGCCTGACGATCATCTTCGCCGGCGTCATCTCCGCGCTGCGCGGCAACGAGCCGCCGCCGCTGGAGCACTACTCGCCCGCGCGCATCACCCAGCCCCAGCACGCCTCGAGCACCTACCGCTACTGCACGAACTTCGCCGTCACCGGCGAGGGCCTGGTGGCCGGCCCGTGGCCCGCGCGGCTCGAGCGCCTCGGCGACAGCGTGCTCGTCGTCGGCGACTCGCACACGCTCAAGGTCCACGTCCACACGGACGAGCCCGAGCGCGTGACCGCGCTCTTCGAAGGCGTCGGCACGGTCTCGCGGCTCGACGTGGCCGACATGCACGAGCAGGTGGAGGAGCGCACCCAGCGCATCCAGGAGGCGCTCGAGCGCTGCGGCGTGCTCGCGGTCGTCAGCGGCGACGGCATGCGCGCGCTCTTCGAGGGCATGGGCGCCCAGACGCTGGACGGCGGCGCGACGCTGAACCCGTCGACCTACGAGCTGCTCGCCGGCATCCACCAGGTGCCCGCCGAGGAGGTCATCGTGCTCCCGAACTCCTCCAACGTGCGCATGGCCGCCGAGCGCGCCGCGGAGCTCTCGGAGAAGCCGGTGCGCGTCGTCCCGACGCGCTCGATGGCCTCCGGCCTCGCGGCCGCCGTCGCGCTCGACCCGTCCAGCGACGCCGAGACCAACGCCGCCGCGATGGAGGAGACGCTGCAGCGCGTCCGCACCGGCGGCGTGACCGAGGCGGCCCGCGACGACACCCAGGGCCGCTTCCGCCGCGGCGACAGCGTCGGCTTCATCGAGGAGCAGCTCGTCGCCTGGGGCGAGCCGGAGGAGACGCTCGAGGTCGTGCTCTCCGAGCTCGGCCGCGAGGCGGAGCTGCTGACCGTGATCGAGGGCGACGGCGCGCCGCTGGCCGGCGACGCGGTCGCCGCGCTCGCCCCGGACACGGCCGAGGTCGAGCTCTCCCGCGGCGGCCAGCCCGCCTGGTGGTGGCTCGTCTCCGCCGAGTGATCAGGCGCCGCGGGGCACCATCACCAGCGGCGAGCAGGCGCGCCGGATGAGCCGGCGCGACACGCCGCCCAGCAGCACGCGCCGCAGCGGCCCGTAGCCGCGCGAGCCGCACACCAGCAGGTCGACCTCGAGCGCGGCGAGCTCGTCCACCACTCCGCCCTCGAGCAGTTCGCCCGTCGCGCCCGGCACGGTCTCCAGCGCAGCGTCGAGCGCGGTCCGGGCGGCCGCGCGCACCGTGTCCAGGAACGACTCCTCGGCGTCGCGGCCGATCACGGGCGAGAACACCTCGGCGCGCGGCGCGACGACGGTGTAGAGCGTCAGCGCGGCGCCCGTCGCCGCGGCCAGCCCGGACGCCACGCGCAGCGCCTCGCGCGCCTCGGGCGCGTCGAGGTAGGCGACGCCGATCCGCGCCACCGGCGCGTCCAGCGGCTCGCGGCCGAACTCGCGCGGCGCGACCGCCACCGGGCAACTCGCGCCGTGCAGCAGCCGCTCGCCGGTCGAGCCGGGGGAGATCCGCCGCCGCTCGCCGCCGCGCGAGGAGCCGACGACGATCATCGACGCGCCCTCGGCCTCGGCGACGTCGTCGAGCCCGTGCGCGGCCGAGCTCGAGCCCACGCTCCGGTACTCGGCCGGCACGCCCTCGAGGAACGGCCGCGCGCGGTCGAGCGCGTCCTGGGCGAGCTCGCGCATCGAGGCGACCCACTCGGCGTCCACGCGCCCGATCCCGATCGGGTTCTCCTCCGGGTAGACGGCGACCACGAGCGGCGTCTCGCCGGTCGCGCGCGCCAGCCGGGCGCCCAGGGCGGCGGCGTCGTCGCCGGACTCGGCGCCGTCGACGCCGATCACGAGGCTCATCGCTCGCCCCGCTGCAGCCGCGAGTGGTGGCGGCCGTAGGTGTAGTAGATGACCAGCCCGAGGATCAGCCAGATCCCGAACCGCCACCAGGTGGCGGCCGGGAGCTGGAACATCAGGTAGATGATCAGCCCGATCCCGATGATCGGGAACAGCGGCACGAGCGGGACCCGGAACGGGCGCTCCATGTCCGGGTGCGTGCGGCGCAGGATGATCACGCCGATGTTGACCAGCATGAACGCGAACAGCGTGCCGATGTTGACCAGCTGCACGATCTCGCCCAGCGGCACGAACGCGGCCAGCAGCGCGATCAGGGCCCCGAGCCCGACCGTGAGCTTGACCGGCGTGCCCGTGCGCGGGCTGACCTGCGCCACGCGGCGCGACACCAGCCCGTCGCGCGCCATCGCGAAGAAGATCCGGGTCTGGCCGTAGAAGACGGTCAGCAGCACGCTCGTGATCGCCACCAGCGCGCCGAACGCGACCAGGCTGGCCGCCCAGCTGATCCCCGCGCCCTCGTCGAGCGCGGTCGCCAGCGGCGCGTCGGAGTCCTGCAGCGCCGCGGCGTCGAGCGAGCCGACGGCGGCGATCGAGACCAGGATGTAGACGAGCGTGCAGACCAGCAGCGAGCCGACGATCGCGATCGGCAGGTCGCGCTTGGGCTTACGCGCCTCCTCGGCGCCGGTCGAGACGGCGTCGAAGCCGATGTAGGCGAAGAAGATGATCGAGGCGGCGCTCACGACGCCGCCGGCGCCGTCGGCCGCGAACGGGCTCAGGTTGTCGCTCTCGAACGCGCTCGCGAACGCGACCACGACGAAGAACGCCAGCACCGCGAGCTTGAGGATGACCATGATCAGGTTCGCCCGCGCGGTCTCGCGCACGCCGCGGCACAGCAGGTAGACGATCGCGAGCACGATCGCCACCGCGGGCAGGTTGAAGACGCCGCCGTCCTCCGGCGGGCTGGAGATCGAGGCCGGCAGCGCGAAGTTGAACGTGTTGTCCAGGAACTCGTTGAGGTTGCCGCCCCAGCCGACGGCGACCGCGGCGACCGCCACCCCGTACTCGAGGATCAGGTCCCAGCCGATGATCCACGCCACCAGCTCGCCCAGCGTCGCGTAGGCGTAGGTGTAGGCGCTCCCGGACACGGGGATCGACGACGCCAGCTCGGCGTAGCAGAGCGCGGAGAACACGCACGTGATCGCGGCCAGGGCGAAGGACAGGATCACGGCCGGGCCGGCGATCCCGATCCCCTCGCCGATCACGACGAAGATACCGGTGCCGATCACGGCGCCCACCCCGAGGGCGGTCAGGTCGAGCGCGCCGACGGCGCGCTTGAGCGAACCCTCCTCCTCGCTCCCCTGCGTGTCGGCGATCAAGCGCCGGTGGCTCTTGATCGCGAACGGGCCCGTCGTCCGGGACGACTCGACGGCCATGCGCACCTCCCTCGGGTTCTGAGCGGACGATAACCGTCTGCCCGGCGCATCACAATCAGGCGTCGTGGATCCGACCCAGTTCGCGAGCCGAGACCCGCTGCCGGACGCGGCCGCGACCGCCCCGCGCTACCCGCGGCCGTCGCGGCTGGACCTCGAGCTGGAGCTGCCGGGGGAGAAGGCGGCCAAGGCCGCGCAGCGGCTCGGGCTGCGCACGGTCGGCGATCTGCTCGAGCACATCCCGCGCGACCGCCGCGCGGCGCGCACGATCGGCGATCTGGCGATCGACGAGGTCGCGACCGTGGTCGTCGAGGTCCTGTCGATCTCGAGCCGGCAGGTGCGCCGGCGTGGCATGAAGCCGCTCGTGACCGCGCGCGTCGCGGACGCCTCGGGGACGATGGTGGCCACGTTCTTCAACCAGCCGTGGCTCGAGCGCCGCTACCGGCCGGGCACGCGGCTGCTGCTCACGGGCAAGTACCAGGGCCACCGCGGCTTCCGCGTCAACGAGCACGCCGAGACCGGCGAGCAGGTGGCCACGGGCGAGGACATGGCCACCTATCCGGCCTCGGACGGGCTGACGTCGGTGCAGATCGCGGCGCTCGCGCACGAGCACCGCCCGACCGCACGCGACGTGCTCGAGCCGCTGCCGGCGCGCCTGCGCGCCCGGCTCGGGCTGCCCGACCGCTGGGCGGCGCTGGACGCCGCCCACTTCGGCGACCAGGAGGGCGGCCGCCGGCGGCTCGCGTTCGACGAGTTCCTGCTGCTGCAGATCGCGCTGCTGCGCCGCCGCGCGCGGCGGCGCGAGGGCACCCGCGCCGCCTCGCTCGGCGCGCCCGGGGAGCTGACCGCGCGCTGGCTGGCGGAGTCGCTGCCGTTCACGCCGACGGGCGACCAGCGGACCGCGATGGGCGTGATCGACGACGACATCGCGAGCGAGCGCCCGATGCAGCGGCTGCTGATGGGCGAGGTCGGCTCGGGCAAGACGGTCGTGGCGCTGTACGCGATGCTGCGCGCGGTCGAGGCGGGCGCGCAGGCCGCGCTGATGGCGCCCACGGAGACGCTCGCCGAGCAGCACTTCGCGACCCTGCAGAAGCTGATGCCCGGCGAGCTCGTGCAGGCCGCGCTGCTGACGGGCTCGACGCCCGCGGGCCGGCGCGCGGACCTGCTGGGCAAGCTGGCCAGCGGCGAGCTGAAGCTGCTGGTCGGCACGCACGCGATCATCGAGGAGCCCGTCGAGTTCGACCGCCTGGCCGTCGCCGTCGTCGACGAGCAGCACCGCTTCGGCGTCAACCAGCGCCGCGCGCTAGACCGCAAGGCGCCGCCCGGCCTGGCGCCGCACGTGCTGCACATGACCGCCACGCCGATCCCGCGCACGCTCGCGCTGACCGCCTACGGCGACCTCGACGTCACCGTCCTGCGCGAGCTGCCGGCCGGCCGCCAGCCGATCCAGACCTTCGTCGCCGCCACCGACAACGAGCGCGCCCGCGCCTACGAGCGGATCCGCGAGGAGCTCGACGCCGGCCGCCAGGCGTTCGTCGTCTGCCCGCTGGTCGAGGAGTCCGAGGCGCTGCAGGCGCGCGCCGCGACCGCCGAGTACGAGCGCCTGAAGGGCGGCGAGCTCAAGGACTACCGGGTCGTGCTCATGCACGGCCAGATGCGCCCGAAGGCCAAGCAGGAGGCGATGGCCTCCTTCGCCGCGGGCGGCGCCGACGTGCTCGTGGCCACGACCGTGATCGAGGTCGGCATCGACGTCCCGAACGCGACCGTGATGCTCGTCGAGGACGCCGAGCGCTACGGGATCTCGCAGCTGCACCAGCTGCGCGGCCGGATCGGGCGCGGGCAGCACGAGTCGCTGTGCCTGCTCTTCGGCCCCAAGGACTCGCGCCGCCTGCGCGCGCTGGCCGAACACACGGACGGCTTCAAGCTGGCCGAGATCGACCTCGAGCTGCGCGGCGAGGGGGAGATGCTCGGCGTCCGCCAGTCCGGCCTGCAGGCGTTCCGCTTCGCGCGGCTGCCCGAGGACGTCGAGCTGCTCGAGCGCGCCCGCCGCTACGCGTACGAGATCCTCGACGCCGACCCTGCGCTGCGCGAGCCCGAGCACGCCCTGCTCGAGGACGCGATCGTGCGCACCTACGGGGCAGACGCGCTCGAGCCGATCCCCGCCTAGGGGTTGATGGCCAGGGCGCTGGGCTCGCCGCGGCGCAGCGCGGCGACGTGGTCGGTGAGGTTGGTCATCTCGATCAGCGACTTGCCGCCGCGGATGCCGGCCAGCACGGCCGCCTCGACGCGCTCGATCTCGGCGGCGCGCTCCAGGCAGGCCTCGAGCTGCGGCCGCGGCGCGACCACGATCCCGTCGTCGTCGGCGACCACGAGGTCGCCGGGCGTCACGCGCAGGCCGCCGAAGGCCACGGGCCCGCCCGTGCGCGGCGCGACGTCGCTGCGCCCGGCCATCGGCACCGTCCCGCGCGCCCACAGCGGGAACTCGGGCGGCAGGCCGCCGCGGTCGCGCACGTAGCCGTCGACGACGATCCCGCCCAGCCCGCGCCGCCACGCCTCGGTCGCCAGCAGCTCGCCCAGCGCCGCCAGCGGCGCGCCGCCGGCCTGGACGACCAGCACGTCGCCCGCGGCGGCGTCGGCGATCGCGTGCAGCACCGAGAGGAACTCGCCCGCGGCCACGACGGTGTAGGCGGGGCCGCAGATCCGGGCGGTCGCGGTCAACGGCCGGATCGCGGGATCGGCCACCGGGAGCGACTTGTCGACGTCACAGAGCGTGCTGACGGGCACGGCGGCGAGAGCGTCCATGCCGCCAGAGCCTAGTCTCATGGCGCTGATGCGCGTGATCGCCGGAACCTACGGGGGCCGCAGGCTCAAGGCCCCGCCGGGCGCGGGCACGCGGCCGACGTCCGACCGCGTGCGCGAGGCGCTGTTCAGCATCCTCGGCGCCCGCGTCCGCGACGCCCGCGTGCTGGATTTGTTCGCCGGCAGCGGCGCGCTGGGCCTGGAGGCGCTCTCGCGCGGCGCCAAAGGCGTCACCTTCGTCGACGACGACCGGGCGGCGATCGCGGCGATAAAGTCGAACCTGAGC
>Ga0182742_1001892_pt1 | contig 25043 bp, 20 predicted proteins | sample eDN5th37CBELigMG_FD_128880 | JGI IMG/M metagenome (GOLD analysis project Ga0182742, IMG submission 128880) | Enriched Miracle-Growth compost microbial communities from Emeryville, California, USA - eDNA 5th pass 37_C BE-Lig MG (version 2)... ...
GACCCTTATCGAATTTGGGTATCTGAAATTATGCTACAGCAAACTCAGGTGATTACCGTTATACCCTATTTTGAAAGGTTTATGGCGAGCTTTCCTACAGTGGACGCTTTAGCACATGCGCCTGAGGATGAGGTTTTAAAATGCTGGGAAGGTCTAGGCTATTATTCACGTGCTAGAAATCTCCAAGCAGGTGCAAAAATAGTGGTGGAGCAATACGGCGGCGTTATTCCTAATGATGTTGAAAAGGTTGCGAAAATTAAAGGTGTTGGTCCGTACACGACTGGGGCGATTATGAGTATAGCGTTTAATGAACCGATAGCTGCGGTTGATGGTAATGTTATGCGAGTGCTGTCTCGTTTTCTATGTTTGCATGACGATGTAGCAAAAGTAAGTACGCGCAAAAATATTGAAAAGCTAGCTCAGAGCATGATTCCAACTAATCAAGCACGCTATTTTAACCAAGCACTAATGGAATTAGGTGCACTTGTATGTACACCAAAGGCGCCTAAATGTGATGAGTGTCCAGTAGCAGCCAAATGTGAAGCACGATTGCAAGGCTTAGAGAAAGTGCTGCCTGTAAAAGCAAAGGCTAAAAAAGCGAGAGTAGAGTATCGTACAGCATTATTAATTGCTAAGCAAACAGAGCAGGGTACAGCAGTATTTATTACACAAAGACCGTCTACAGGCTTACTTGCTTCAATGTGGGAGCTTCCTCATATTCAAGTTGCTGCTGAGGATGAAGTAAAGCTGCAATCTGAGTTATTTGCTGAGGATGAGGCACTTATTACGCCAATGCTAGAGCATACTTATGAAACTCATCATTTACTAGCTAGACCTAGAGGCTGGTTTAGTGATGTAGAGCATATATTTAGTCATATACATTGGAAAATAAGAGTTTATGAAGCTGATTTAGGTGAAGAGGAGGAGGTTGCCATAAAGGTGAGCGATTCTTCATCAATCAAAGTGGCTGAATTAAGTCATACCTACAATACTAACTGTGGAGTATTTATGACAAAGGCTGAAATGTCTAAATATCCATTTCCAAATGTGTTTATAAAAATATTAGAGCAGTATTTTGCAGAGAGAGGATAGATATTATGGCAAAGATTAGTTCGCTTACTGAAGCTTTGTTTGAGTATAAAATTGTAGCAATATTACGTGGTATTGAGCCTAGCTTCGCAAGGCAAACGGGAGAAGCTATAATTGCTGGTGGCGTGAAGTTTATGGAAATTACGATGAATACCGCTGGTGCCGAGACGATGATTGCCGATTGGAGAAGAGCGTTTTCAGATGATGCATTTGTTGGAGCAGGCACTGTTATTGATGTAGAGCATGCTAAACGAGCAATAAATGCAGGAGCTCAATTTCTGATCTCGCCTAATTTGGATTTAGAGGTAATAGAATATGCTAAGCAAAATAATGTTGTTGTTTACCCTGGTGTTATGACGCCTTCAGAGATTTTAACTGCTTGGAGGTCTGGAGTTGAAGCTGTAAAGCTTTTTCCGATGGCATCATTAGGAATTGATTACCTTAAGGAAATTCGAGGACCTATTAAGCAAGTCCCCATTATCGCAACTGGCGGTGTAACCTTAAATAATATTCATACTTATTTTCAAGCAGGTGCACAAGCAGTTGGTATGGGTACTCAGCTAGTAAATTTAGAGGCAGCAAAGGCAGGGTATTTTGACAATATAACGAAGCATATTAAAGAGGTTGTGACAAAAGCAAATAGCTATTTTATTTGCTAGTTTGCTTATCTTCATAAGAACAGCTTATTTCTCGTATATATTTCTCTTAATTGAGTCATACTGGAAATAAATAGATTTCTATTTTTAATAGAGATGGAGAGAGTAAACAATGAAACGTTTTTTTCAAATTATTATCGTTATTGCCATTTTGTTTTTTTCATACCAAGGCTGGTTAAAGTTTTTTTCTAAGGACGAAGCAGATCCGTTAAATGAAGCTAAATCTAATGAAAAAAGCTCGATATCAGAAGCATTAGATAAGGCGGTAGGTACACTTCAATCGTCGATATTGAGCTTTATTAATGAATCAGATAAGCAATCTATCCCAGTAAGCAGTGCTCAGGTTAGTAGTTCAGAAGATGAGCTTATCAATCAGCTATCTTCTTATATTCAAGCAAGAACCAATGAATTTGTTATTGATGTATATGGTGAGCGCAGCTTTATTTCTGATTCGATGGAAGGCTGGATTGATGCTGCACTAGCCACGGATGATTATACACGCTATACGTTAGCGTCATATTCGTATTCCATTATTGGTTATTCACAATATAGTGAAATTTCCTTTGAGTTCAAGTATCGTGAAACAGAGGAGCAATCTGACTATGTTCGTAGCTATGTAAAGCAGCTGCTAGCTGAAAATCAAGTTGCACAATTGAATGCACATGAAAAAATTAAATGGATTCATGATTGGATTGTAACGCATGTACAGTACGATCAGACGCTTACTAGGTATACCGCCTATGAAGCGTTAACTGAGCAGCTTGCAGTTTGTCAGGGATATGCACTACTCGGACAAATGATGCTTGAGGAAGCAGGCATAGAAGCTAAAATTGCTGAGGGTGAAGTGAATACAGGTAGTCATGCATGGAATATGATTAAGCTTGACGATATTTGGTATCATATCGACTTTACATGGGATGATCCAGTAGGTCAGTCCGAGGAAGAAATTAGCTATCAATATTATTTAGTTAGTGATGATACGTTAAAGAGAGACCATACATGGACAAGGCAGTATCCAACAGCTTCTATTGACTATAAGGACGTTTTAAAGCATGCAATAGAAACAGCAGATTCAAATGACTATAAGGAAGCATTAAAGCAATTTCAACGAAGCTTGCAGCTTCATTGGTATGAGCCTGAATATACAATTGCTAATAAGCAAGCATTAACAGAGGTCATTGTTGAGATGACGAAAAATAAGGAATATGAAAAATCGTTTCGTTATTTAGCCTCTGATACGCTTATAAGTGATTTAAAGGATGCATTCCAAAAGACGAATCCTTCATTATCTTATAATGTACAGTATATGCCCTTTAAGGAAGACGGAGCTTCACTAGTCACGGTAAATGTAACCTATAACTAAAGGAGTGAGTCAGTGAGCATAAGAGAAGAAATTGATCGCATGCTTGATCATTTGTCTGATGAGTATTTATCGTTAGTTTTTCTTGAGGTTAAACGTTTAGAGATTGAGCATAATTTTAAGCAAATATTAAAAGCAAAGCAAATCATTTATGATTTTCCTAATGAGCTGGACGATCATAAGGAAGTGATTGAAAAGTGGAAGTTAACCTTTACGCCGCTGTCAGATAGTGAGAAGGCTGATGTAGGCTACCATCAATTTTTATGGCACGCTTTTAGCTATGAGAGGCTGCCATCTCTTATAGGAGATGAAGCAAGACGAGCTTTTAATGAGGTAAATAAGAGCGATGTCTTCTTCTTTTATCAGCATCATGTGAACAATGAGCATCCTTTTATCGAAGTATATAGAAATGCTAAGCAGCTAAGGGCAGAGGATATACAGCATAAGCTGGATGCTTATTTTTTTGATTTGACATTCACTTGGACTTACATAGAAACGCACGAGGATTGTTGCGGGCCCTATTTTATACAATTGCCAAAGTAATATGCACCTATGTCCTACTTAATTTATGGAGGTGCTTTTTTTGAAGCGTATCGCTATGATTTGTATGCTATTAATTCTTTTAGTAGGCTGCTCTAATCATTCTAATTACACTAAAGAAATTGAAATGCTAAACGCAGACATTGAAGAGCTAAAAAAGCAAAATGATGCCTTGACGCAAAAAAATAAACAGTTAGACGAACAAAATATTGAACTAGTTGAAAAAATAAATCAATTAGAAGAGCGAAGTAGCCAGTTAGATACTAGTCAAGCTAGCTTGCAAATCGCTGATCGAACTTCAAGACAAATTATGAAAAATATCGTTAATGGTCATTTTGATATTCTCGAAAATGAATTTATGGTGGAGTTTGATTTAAATGAAGCTCAGGATGAAATTTTGTTTACGAGGCTAGAAAATAATAGTTACTTTCCTACAAATTTATTTGGTGCACCTATGTATGTCGCTTATATAGCAAGTACTGAAGCAGGAACAGACATCGCCTATTTCATTAGTTATAATCCTAATGAAGGGGATATTCTAGTTAACTTTGTTTATGATAAGCTATGGAATTTACAATATATTAGCTGGGGTCATTAAAATAGCTTTTAAGGCTAATACAAAAAAAGCTAATAAATAAATATGAACATAAAGGAGACCTTTTTGAGAGCTGGAAAGCTGCTAAAATAGGTCTCCTTTTAATGTTAAATCCTACTCTGATTGCTTTTGTCTAGCAGCAGTCATTTGCTGCCATACTGTACCTGCTGCTTCCTCACCACGCTCAATACGCTCAATAGCAATTTGTGCTTGCAGCTGAATTTCAAATTCTGGATCATGAGCTGCGATTTTTAGAGCAGGCAGGGCACGCTCATCGCCTAGCTCATATAAGAAGCGTGCAGCTCTCCAGCGCACAAGCTTATTTTTATCCGCCAGTGCTTCTATCATCGGCTCAATTGCACCCTCGTCACCCAAATCAGATAAAGTATCGCCTGCAGTACGGCGTACAGATGCTGAGCTATCCTTTAAGGCCTCATATAAAAGAGGATAAACCTCGTCTGTCTTTAATTCATCTAAAAAAATGATAGCTAGTCGACGTATAGAGGTGTTTTCATCTTTTATAGCCTTTTTCAATATTTCAATAGCATGCTCATCAAGTACATAGCGATCTAGTGCAGCATAACGAGCCTCCCACTGCTCATTTTTAAATTGCTCTAGTACAGCTAATCCATCTAATGGAGTAGGTCGGACAACCGCATTTACAGGCTGCTCTGTCACACCTAGAGCTAGTGATGCATCTATTAATTGTTGTAACCGTTCATCAGTGTAGCTCGCATTAAGCTCTTGTAATATAGCTTCAGTAATCTCTTCGACTGAGCCATAGCGTACACCAAATTCTTCTAAGCGACGTTCTCTAATCATTGTAGAGCCAGCTGCTTTGTTGATAGCATCTAAGAAGCGCTGAGGCATAGAGGCACGTGATTCACCGTCGATTGTCCGTATACGAAGCTGAATTGGGATACCACGGAACATTTGCACAAGCACCTGTGCTTCACCAAAGCTTGTGCCTGTATTTGAAATGGAAGCACTTAGCGACTCATCACCTTGTAATATAACTCGAGCTTCAGCTAATATTGAAACCCAGTCGCTGCCAGGCTTACGGTCTAATGCAATAAAGTCAGCAGTATGGAAAACGGATTTTACGCCTTGAATAGCGAGTAAGCTTTTATAAGGCTCATTAACCTGATCAATTTCTTTTACTGTATATGATAAACGTCTACCACGAGGCAAAGACTCAGAAAGATTAAGTTTCATGGAATTAGGACTTGGGGTTGGTTCTATTGATAATAGCTTCATTTATATTTCCTCCTTTTAGGAATTTTTAACTTCACTTACTACTACAATAACAAATTTTATTATGAAATTAAAATAATTCGGACACAATTTAACTAAACCTTTATGAAAAATTGTTGAAAGAAGGCATTTATAACTAGACTGTGCTATAATAGTTCGAGAAATTATGTTTAAAGAAGGACGGGATTGTTAAATGATTAGTACAAGCGGCATTACGCTTCGTTTTGGTAAGCGTGCGCTATTTGAAGATGTAAATATCAAATTTACACCTGGCAACTGCTACGGCTTAATCGGAGCAAATGGTGCTGGTAAATCAACATTCTTAAAAATTTTATCTGGTGAGATTGAGCCATCTAGTGGCGAGGTTCATATTACTCCAGGTGAGCGTTTAGCAGTATTAAAGCAAAACCATTATGAATATGATCAGTTTCAAGTATTAGAAACTGTTATTATGGGTCATAAACGTTTATATGATGTGATGAAAGAAAAAGATGCTTTATATGCTAAAGCAGATTTCTCTGATGAAGATGGTATGCGTGCTGGTGAGCTTGAGGCTGAATTTGCTGATATGAATGGTTGGGAAGCTGAGTCCGAAGCGGCAGAAATGCTTAACGGTCTTGGTATTGGTCCTGAGCTTCATTACAGCTTAATGCAAGAGCTCGATGGTAACCAAAAGGTACGTGTATTACTTGCACAAGCATTATTTGGTTCTCCAAACATTCTATTACTGGATGAGCCTACCAACCACTTGGATATTGAATCCATTCGTTGGTTAGAAGATTTCTTAGCAAAATATGAAGGAACGGTTGTTGTTGTTTCCCATGACCGTCACTTCCTAAATACAGTATGTACACATATAGCTGATATTGACTTTGGTAAAATTCAGCTTTATGTCGGTAACTATGATTTCTGGTATGAATCAAGTCAGCTTGCATTACAATTAATGCGTAATGAGAATAAGAAAAAAGAAGATAAAATTAAAGAATTACAAGCTTTCGTACAACGCTTTAGTGCGAATAAATCTAAATCTAAACAAGCAACTTCTCGTAAAAAGCTACTTGAAAAGATTACACTTGATGATATTCGTCCATCTAACCGTAAATATCCATTTATTTTATTTAAAGGTGAGCGTGAAGCAGGTAAGCAATTATTAATGACTGAGGGCTTAACGATTTCACTTGATGGCGAAAAAGTTATTGATAACTTAACTTTAGCGGTTAATAAAGGCGATAAAATCGCTTTTGTTGGTCCAAACAGCTTAGCAACTACAGCTTTCTTCCAAGTTATTTCTGGTGAAAAAGAAGCGGATGCAGGTACTTACTCTTGGGGTATTACAACAACTCGCTCTTACTTCCCGAAAGATAACTCTAAATATTTTGATGGGGTAGAACTAAACCTTGTTGAATGGTTACGTCAATACTCCAAAGATCCAGATGAAACATTCCTGCGTGGCTTCTTAGGAAGAATGTTGTTCTCTGGTGATGAAGCATTGAAAAAAGCAAATGTTTTATCTGGGGGCGAAAAAGTACGTTGTATGCTATCTAAAATGATGCTTGAAGGTGCAAACGTGTTTATTTTAGATGAGCCTACTAACCACTTAGACCTAGAGTCTATTACTGCATTAAACAATGGTTTAATGGATACAGATTGTACTATTCTGTTTACGTCTCATGACCATCAGTTCGTGCAAACTGTAGCTAATCGTATTATCGAATTTACGCCTAATGGTGTAATTGATCGTTTAATGAGCTACGATGAGTATTTAGAAAGCCCAGAAATTAAAGCGCTTCGCGAAAAAATGTATGAAGGTCAAGTAAAGTAATGAATTAAATTTAAAGTCAGTTGCCATAATACTGTTTACGTCTATGTAAATAGTTAGTATGTGCAGCTGGCTTTTTATTATTTTGTTAAGCAATGTTTACTTTTTCAATAAATGTTGCACTAAGCCACAAAAGTGAGCATATAGCCAACTCTTTTGCTGTAGACCCACACGGCTTAACTCATGTAGAATACTTTAGTAATAAAAATATTTATCGCATAACGACTTAGGAGGAATTACTCTGTCTACCTATGAAGAGCTAAAAAAAGGCGAAAAGGGTGCATGGATTAGTATCTTTTCTTATTTAATCCTGTCATCTCTTAAGTTAATAATCGGAAGTCTCTACTTTTCAAACGCCTTAATAGCTGATGGATATAACAATTTAACTGATATTATAGCTTCAATTACCGTATTAATTGGCTTGAAAATCGCACAAAAGCCACCTGATGCAGACCATCCATACGGTCATATACGTGCTGAAACAATTGCTGCATTAGTCGCATCCTTTATTATGGTCACCGTTGGTATACAGGTATTAAAGACAGGGTTTGAGACCTTTTTTAGCGGTGAGCATGTGACACCAAATCTGTTAACTGCATGGGTTGCACTGGGCTGCGCAATCGCAATGTACGGCGTTTATTTATACAATAGTAAGCTAGCTGATAAAATTAATAATCAAGCACTTAAATCAGCAGCGAAGGACAATTTATCGGATGCGTTAGTGAGTACTGGTGCTTTTGTAGGCATTATTGCTGCACAATTTGGCTTACCATGGATGGATTCGGTTGCTGCAGTAGTCGTTGGTATTATTATTTGTAAAACAGCCTGGGATATCTTTAAGCAAGCTACACACTCGCTAACTGATGGCATCGATCAAAAAACACTTAAAAAAATGTATTCAACAGTTGCCAAAACAGCAGGTGTAGAGGAAATTAAAGATATAAAGGCACGTTCTCATGGTAATACGGTGCTAATTGAAGTAAGTGTATTGGTAGACCCTAAACTGACGATTGTAGAAGGACATCATATATGTGATGAAATCGAGAGAAGATTAAAAAAACGGCATAATATTTTGAATGTAAGTGTACATTTAGAGCCATGTCATCATAGCGAATATGATATTTAGACAATAATAATTGGATAAAGCTTGAAAATAAATAGTTGTAAATAGTACATTCTACGTTACAAAAAAACGCCTATAGGTCTTTTGACCTATAGGCGTTTTTTTGCTGAAAATATAAAAAATGAGAAAATCTTAAACTTTCTCATAATTTTCTAGAGCAATAGTGTATCGCCTTTATCTCAACTTGTCATCGCTGAAAACCCTTGTCGTTACTGGATTTATGAGGATTCTCTCATTTTATTTATACCATTAACTGGTGCTTGTATTTAGGATGTAGGCGCCATGTTTTTTAGTTTTAGGTTATCTATAATTGGAAGTGCCTTAAGAGAGGCGACACAAGAAAGGAGAGGTTAGAATGCATTATTCTATCAAATACAAAATTATAACAGCAACTCTTGCTGCTAGCATCTTAGTAGGAGGAATTAGCACTAACTTCGCACCTCAAACACATGCTGCTGAAGTTACATCTGTTAACCAAGAAGCAAAAATCACGTGGGGCGTAAATTTAAGAGACGGAGCGGGCTCTTCACATTCTAAAATTAGAATGATTAGCAAGGGTGAGCTAGTAACTGTAATTGGCTTCGCGTCAAATGGTTGGTTACAAGTTAAAGATCAAAATGGTAATGTTGGATATATATCAAATGATGCTAAATATACAGAAGCGGTTACTCCAGCAAGCTCAAACCAAACAACAGGTGGACAAGCTACATCTGAGGTAACAGCTACACAAACTGGTATTACAACAGCAAATGTTAATTTTAGAACTGGTCCTAGCTCATCATATTCTAAAATTCGTTTATTAAGTAAAGGTGAGTCTGTTACAGTAATTAGTAAATCAGGTAACTGGTATTATGCACAAGACAAAAATGGTAAAACAGGTTATGTATCCGCTAGCTATGTAAATGTTGGTAATAGCTCTTCAACAAATGGTAATACAACATCTACAAAGCCTAGTCAATCTACTTCAACTTCTAATAGTAGTTATAGTCAAAAAATTGAAAAAGTTATAGCCGCAGGATACAAATATTTAGGTACTCCTTATGAATATGGTTCTAGTAGAAGTAATACTAAAACATTTGACTGTTCTGACTTTATTCGTCAAATTTTCATCGATGCACTTGGTGTAACTTTACCAGCTGATTCTCGTAAGCAAGGTGCATATGTAAAAGAGTTAGGTAATGTTAAAACAAATATTAATGACCTAGAGCGTGGAGATTTAATGTTCTTTATGTCTTATAAAGGTTCTAGCAAGTCAAGCTATTCAGGTGTTAATAGAAGCACAGAGCGTATTACGCATGTAGGTATTTACTTAGGCGATGGTAAAGTTCTGCATACTTACTCTCAAGCAAGTGGTGGCGTAAAAACGAACACTGTTACAAACACAACTTGGGAATACAGATTCTTATTTGGTGGTAAAGCAATTAAATAGTTACTATATTAATATGAGAAACGAGTTCGGTTACAATACCGGACTTGTTTTCGTTTAAATGCAGGTCTTCGACTTCTATAGCTAGTCCAGCAAACAAGGACATGCTATAATATTATCGCTTATCGAAATAATGATATTAATATAGGTCAGGAGAATATACATGAGTTTAAATAAAGCATTTGAGGATGTTAAAAAATTTCATATTACCTTTGAGCATCCGGTCGCTGAAGTACCGAAAGTAATGGAGGAAGAGCGTAAAAAAGCTCGTACTGCTTGGATGCAGGAGGAGTTGGATGAGTTTGTAGAGGCAAAAACAATCGAGGATGAAGTTGATGCGATGATTGACTTAATGTATTTTGCCTTAGGAACATTAGTTGAAATTGGTGTTAAGCCTCAAGAAATTTTTGATATTGTACAGCATGCTAATATGTCAAAGGTATGGCCAGATGGCTTAGTACATAAAAATGAAATGGGAAAAACAATAAAGCCTGAAAACTGGGAGGATCCAGCTCCGAAAATACGTGCTGAAATAGAACGTCAAATTAATGAGGCAATCGCAAAAAAAGAGAATAAATAAAATAAAAATCCTGCTCAGAAATTTACTTCTGGCAGGATTTTTTTATCCTTCGATAGACTTTTCAGTTGATGTGACAGTTTCTTGCTCTAAAGCAGCTTTTCTTGCAGCTCTCTTTTTCAATATAGATCGACGAACAAGTAAAAAAATGATGAGAAGTGGAATTGCACCTATAAAAATATAAATAGAAACGTTCGCCATCATCGATTCAGCACTTCGACCATAAATATAAAATAGTGTACCTACAACATAGAACTTTGCTGCTCTCCCTATTGCTGCGTACCCTAGTAATTGCCATAATGGGTATTTCAGTGCACCAGATAAAATTGTAAACACTTTAAAAGGAATCGGAGTGAAAGCACCAAACAATATAGCAACCGAGCCTTTAGTTTGAAAAATATGAGTTCCTTTTTCAATCCATTCTTTCTTTACAATCTTATTTAGAACGGACATTCCAAATAATCGTCCAATATAATAACCTACAGGAGTACCTACTAAACAGGAAATAAAACCTAGTGTAGCTAATAATAGGGCTGATTGAGGATTAACTATACTTAAGGAGACTTGAGTAAAGAAAGCGGGAATTGGGAAAATAACAGCATCTAAAAATGAGTGAATCATTAAACCTAATGGGCCATGATTCTCCAAAAATTCAACAAATGATTCCATCAAGTAAACCCCTTTAGAAATTAAGATAAATATAGCTTAACATATTATAGTTAATATATGTGCATAATATTATTACGAAATTAAAATAATCACGTTTCAAAAAAATAAACCATTTTACAGGTGCTGTAAAATGGTTTCTGAGCATTTTGAGGGACTGTAATGCTTATCTCGAATACATACTAGCTTTTGTTTATACTGTTCAAGTTTTTCTGTATCATGAATAAGCTTAAACCAACGATTAACCGTGTCGCTATTCACCAGCATTTCACCATAATCTAGTCCAATGAAATAATTGCAGTTTTCTTCCTCTTGACCAGGTATTGGCTCATAGAAAAGCATAGGTAAAGCTTTAGAAAAGCCTTCTGTGCAAGTCATACCCCCTGGCTTTGTTACAAGCAGATCGCTAATTTCCATTAGCTCATAAACGTCCTTCGTAAAACCAAAAATATGAATATTGGGATGATTAAATAATGGATTGCTTTTAAGACTATCCATCATTGCTTTATTTGAACCAGTACAAATGATGATTTGTGTATTTTCTCTCCATCTTGTCATATATGACAAGGCACTATCTTCATGTAACAAACCCCATCCTCCACCCATAATGAGAACAGTCGGAATATCTTTTAAGCTGTATTTAGTTCGAATCTCTTCTTTATTAGACTGCTGCCAATACTTAGGGTGTACTGGTATGCCAGTAACCGTAATTTTCTTATCTTCTACCCCTTTTTCAATCAAACGCTCTTTAACAATATCAGCAGCGACAAAGTAATGATTCACTTCATTATTAATCCATGAACCGTGTGCATCATAGTCAGTTATAACCGTGTAGAGTGGAATATTTAACCCGCTTTGAATAAGTCTAGAAGTAATCATGCTAGGAACCATATGAGTGCATACGATTGCTGATGGCTGTAGCTGTTCAATAACTTTTATGGTCTGTTTATAAAATAAGTGATGTAAAGTAAATTTAGCTAAGCGGTGAGTTTGTTTTTTATAGTTACTTCTATATAGAAGGCCCACTACCTTGGGTTGTTTGCTAACCGTTTTTCTATAGGCACTAATAACGACAGGTGCAACTTTAGGATTCAAAAAACTTCCGAGTTCAAAAACGCGAGTAGATATTGAAGGATCGAGTTTCTTAATACCTTCACTAAGAGCATGTGCTGCTTGAGTATGACCTGAGCCAAAACCTTCTGATAACACTAATACTCTTTTCTTTGACATATATTCACCTTCTTTATATCTTTCATATTACTTGTGAAACGGTGAATTAACAAGTCTAGTTCGTAGATGAAAAGGCTTAAAATAAATAAATTAATATAAAATTAATAATTTGTTAAGACAAATAAAATCATACATCCATAAATTACCATCATGGTAATCTTCTTCATCATAACTGCTTTCAATAATAATATCTATCCATATTAATTCCCGTCCAAAAGAAAATTCAACGACAAGATTTAAATTATATCGAAAGTTATTTGTACTTTTCTACACATGCTCGAAAGGCTAAAAATGGAATGGAAATAATTTAAAATAAAGAATTTACATGTGTAATTGTGCAAATTACTATTCATATTGTGAAAACAAAACTAACTATATATAAATAGTTATACAAAAAGTGCAAATACTTGGAGTGGCAAAAAGCTTTATAATAAAGGAGTTCTATCACTCTTTATATATATTTATTGGTATAAAAGTGCTAATATTTAATTAAAAGTGATATCTAGTGAAGCAGAACAAAAGCTTTGAATAGAATATTATGTAAATTTGTATTAAATGAATAATAAAATGCTCTAATATACACAGAAATCTTTTCATTTTAATATAGAGGGGAAATTACTATGAATTATCAATCAAGACATTTACCAAAATCAGAGGGATTATATCGCCAGGAGTTTGAAAAAGATGCATGTGGTATGGGGTTTATTGCAAGCATTAAAGGCGTTAAATCACATAAAGTTATCCGCAATGCATTACAGCTTCTAGAAAATATGGAGCATCGCGGAGGTCAAGGCAGTGAGCCTAATACTGGTGATGGTGCAGGTATTCTCATTCAAATTCCTCACCAATTTTTCGCTGAAGAATTAAAAAATAAACTAAATATTATTTTGCCTAATCCATTAAATTACGCGGTTGGTATGATGTTTTTGCCTCAAGATAAAATAGAGAGAGAAGCAATCTTGAGTACATTAACTGAAATCGTAAATGAAGAGGGTCAGCGCGTCATTGCCATTCGTGAAGTGGAAACTAATGATGATAAGCTAGGGAAATCTGCCCTATCAGTTAAGCCGTATGTCGCACAAATATTTATTGAAAAAAATGAAGCTATTACAGATAATCTTGCGTTTGAGCGTAAGCTATATATTATTCGTAAACGTGCTGAGCTGGCTATTCGTTTTGCAAACGTGGCTGGTGGACATATGTTTTATTTTACAAGCTTGTCTACACGTAAAATCGTTTATAAAGGTATGTTAACGACAGAGCAAGTTAATTCATTTTACGTTGAATTATCTAATCCGTTAGTAGTATCAGCTATCGCACTTGTTCACTCACGCTTTAGTACGAATACTTTTCCAAGCTGGGAAAGAGCTCATCCATTCCACTATTTAATTCATAATGGAGAAATTAATACACTACGTGGTAATGTCAACTGGATGCATGCAAGACAAACATTATTTGAATCAGAGTATTTTGGTGAAGAGTTAGAGAAAATTAAACCCATTATTAACCCAGATGGTTCTGATACAGCGATGTTCGATAATACGCTAGAATTTTTGTATTTAGCGGGACGCTCATTACCACATGTAGCGATGATGATGGTACCTGAGCCTTGGAGTAATGATGAGCAAATGGATAGTAAGCGAAAAGCTTTCTATGAATATCATAGTATGCTAATGGAGCCATGGGATGGTCCAGCAGCAATGGGCTTTACCGATGGTGTCCAAATTGGAGCGATGCTGGACAGAAATGGTCTAAGACCAGCACGTTACTATATTACAAAGGATGATCATATTATTTTAGGCTCTGAAGCAGGAGCATGTCCTGTTGCACCTGAAGAGATTGTCTTAAAGGATCGTTTACGTCCAGGGCGTATGCTTTTAGTTGATACTGAAAAGGGCTGTATCGTTCCAGATGAGGAAATTAAAGCACAAATTGCTAATGAGAAGCCATATGATGCATGGTTAAATGAGCATCTCGTTCATTTGACTGATTTACCTGATGCACCTCATTTGCCAGAAAACCGTAAAGAAACATTAGAGCAAAGACAACAAGCATTTGGCTATACATTTGAAGAAATTAAAAAAATATTAGAGCCAATGGCAATTGGCGGACAAGAGCCACTTGCTTCTATGGGTTACGATGCACCATTAGCGGTTTTATCTGAAAAGCCACAATTACTATATAACTACTTTAAACAGCTATTTGCTCAGGTTACAAATCCACCTATCGATGCTATTCGTGAAGAGCTAATAACGTCTACTATTACGACAATAGGAGCGGAGCGTAATCTATTAAAGCCAGAGCCAGAAAGCTGCCGACATATTAAATTGAATACGCCGTTTCTTTCTAATGAGCAATTTGCTAAGCTGCGTCATATTCGTCGTGAAGGCTTCAAGGCGATTACGATCCCTATCTTCTTCCAGGCAAATAGTGGCCAGGCGGGTTTAGAGCAAGCATTAGTGGAAATGTTTGAGGCTGCAGATCGCTTAATTGCAAAAGGACACAACTTAATTATTTTATCTGATCGTGGAGTAGATGAGCAAAATGTTGCAATTCCAGCATTGCTTGCCGTTTCCTCCTTACATCATCATTTAATAAGAAACGGTATGCGTACGCGAGTATCCATTTTATTAGAATCTGGTGAGCCACGTGAAGTTCATCATTTTGCTTTATTACTAGGCTATGGCTGTAATGCGATTAATCCATATTTAGTATTTGAAACATTTGAGCAGCAAATCGCAAAAGGCTTATTAGCAGTCAACTATGACAAAGCGGTTTACAACTATATTAAAGGTGTTACGAAGGGTGTAGTAAAAGTCTTATCTAAAATGGGTATTTCGACGATTCAATCTTATCGTGGTGCGCAAATTTTTGAAGCTGTAGGTATAGCAAAATCAGTTATTGATAAGTACTTTACATGGACGCCTTCTCGTATCGAAGGGATTACGATTGAACGTATAGCAAACGATGCACAAGCTAATCATACGAAAGCTTTCTCTAGTCAAGAGGGTGCAAGTCGAGTGCTTGATGCAGGCGGGGACTATGCTTATCGAAATGAGGGAGAGGATCATTTATTTACACCACAAACGATCCATACATTACAAACCTCAGCTCGAAATAATGATTACAAGCTGTACAAAAAATTTAGTGAATTAGTACAGGGTGAAAATAAAAAGCATTTAATGCTTCGTTCATTAGTCGATTTTGATTTTAGTCAACCGTCTATTCCACTAGAGCAGGTTGAGTCAGTTGAATCAATAGTAAAACGTTTCAAAACTGGTGCGATGTCCTTTGGTTCAATTAGCCAAGAAGCACATGAGGCACTTGCCATCGCCATGAATAGATTAGGTGGTAAATCTAATACAGGTGAGGGCGGAGAAGACCCTGCTCGCTTTATACCAGATGAAAATGGCGATTTACGTCGTAGTGCAATAAAACAGGTTGCTTCTGGTCGTTTTGGTGTAACAAGTCATTATTTAGCTAACGCTGATGAGATTCAAATAAAAATGGCACAGGGTGCAAAGCCAGGTGAAGGTGGTCAGTTGCCAGGGCAAAAGGTATATCCGTGGGTAGCTGAGGTACGTGGATCTACACCAGGGGTAGGCTTAATTTCTCCTCCTCCACATCATGATATTTATTCTATTGAGGATTTAGCAGAGCTTATTCATGACTTAAAAAATGCAAATCCAAAAGCTCGTATTAGCGTTAAGCTTGTTGCAGGAGCAGGTGTTGGAACAATTGCTGCAGGTGTAGCAAAAGGTCGTGCCGATCTTATTATGGTAAGTGGTTACGATGGAGGAACAGGTGCTTCTCCAATTGGTTCCATTCGTCATGCGGGCTTACCGTGGGAGCTAGGATTAGCTGAAACGCATCAAACGCTTGTGATGAACAATCTACGAGATCGCATCGTACTAGAATCTGATGGAAAGCTTATGAACGGTCGCGATGTTGCTATCGCTGCGTTACTAGGTGCAGAGGAATTTGGTTTTGCTACTTCTCCGCTAGTTGTATTAGGCTGTGTGATGATGCGTGTATGTCAGCTTGATACTTGTCCAGTTGGTGTGGCGACGCAAAATCCTGAGCTTCGCAAAAAATTTAGAGGCGATCCACAGCATATTGTCAATTATATGCGCTTTATCGCGATGGAGCTTCGTGAAATTATGGCATCCCTAGGCTTTGCTACTGTAGAGGAAATGGTAGGGCGTGTTGATCGCTTAAAAACGAAGCAGCTAGCTGACCATTTAAAAGCTAAGGGCTTAGATATTTCACCTATTTTATTCAATCAAGCATTGCCTGAAGGCTCTACTCGCTATAACTCAAAGCAGCAGCAACATGGTTTAGAATTAAGTCTTGATGCCACGCATTTAATTCCAAATGCCGCTGTTGCACTAGAGTCCAAACAGAAAGTGACGGGTACTTTCCCTATTGTGAATACAAATCGAGTAGTGGGTACCATGCTTGGCTATGAAGTGACTTCTCGCTATGGTGCAGAAGGTTTACCTGAGGATACGATTGAGTATCACTTTGTTGGAACTGCAGGTCAGTCGTTTGGTGCATTTGTGCCAAAAGGCATTACGCTTTCTGTTGAGGGAGATACAAATGATTATCTAGGTAAAGGCTTATCTGGTGGAAGACTAATCGTAGCACCATCACCACATTCAGTGTTTGAAGCACATAAAAATGTTATTACAGGTAATACAGCACTTTATGGTGCAACAAGCGGTGAGGCTTATATTCGTGGTATTGCTGGTGAGCGCTTTGCTGTTCGTAACTCAGGAGCTTACGTTGTTGTTGAGGGCGTCGGTGACCATGGCTGCGAGTATATGACAGGTGGTAGAGTTGTTATATTAGGAAATACAGGTCGCAATTTCGGTGCAGGTATGTCTGGAGGTATTGCATATGTATACGATCCAGAGCAAAGGCTGACGAGACGTACGAACCATGAAATGGTCCTGCTAGAGAGTCTAGTTGACGCTAATGATATTGCTGAATTACAGGGTATGCTTCATAAGCACTTCAAATATACAGAAAGTACGGTTGCTGCTCAAATATTAGCTAATTTTAATGAGCAATATCAGCATTTTGTTAAGGTCATTCCAAAAGACTATAAAGTTATGCTTCAGCATATAAAAGATGCTGAACGTGCAGGCTATTCAGAAAAGGATGCTTTACTTGTTGCGTTTGAAGCGAGTAAAAAAGAGCTTGTTGCAGCTAAATAGTCATAAAATAGTTTTAACAAAAGAGGAGTTAGCTACTATAGTAGCTAACTCCTCTTTAATTTATGTAAAGTATGCCCATAAGCTTAACCAGCTTGCCTTGCTTTCTTTTTTTCTTCCTCAGTTAAGGCTTCTTTGCCCTTTGCTTGTTCTTGTTTACCTGCATTAGCTTTGTCCTTTTGCTTTATCTCCTGCTCAGTAAGCATCTGACATAAGCCATTTAATGTTCCGCCTTCTTGTACAACGATAGATTGTACCTGAGCATTTCCTTCAAGTGATCCGGATGAAGTAATTATTAAACGACCAAACACCTTTACATCACCGATTACATGACCAGCAATCGTTAAGCTGTTAGCTTCAATATCAGAGTGTGCAATACCGTATTCACCAATAACGACTTCACCTTTTGAAGAAATAGTACCTTTAATTTGCCCCTCTACACGTAAGTTGGCCTCGATATGAATAGTACCTTCAAACGACGATCCTTGACCTATTAATGTATCAGTTCCAGTAAGTTTTTTGTTATCTCTAAACATGATAAAGCCTCCTCAAACGTATTAATTAGTTTTTAATAAATATTTTAAAGGTGAAACAGGTTGATCGTTAAGCATGACTTGGAAATGTAAATGTGTGCCAGTACTTCTACCACTTGACCCCATTGTACCTATTTTTTCGCCTTTTACAACATAATCTCCTATTTTTGCTTCAATTTTACTTAAATGACCGTACAATGTTTTTAATTTATCAGTATGCTCAATAATAATGTAATTACCGTAGCTATGATGATGGCTCGCTTCAACAACTTTTCCATCACCAGCACTAAAAATAACATCGCCATTTTTTCCATTAATATCGATACCAGCATGAAAGCGAGGCTGCTTTGTAAATGGATCGAGGCGAAAGCCAAAGCCAGAAGTCGTCATAATAGATTTAGCCGGCCAAAAATCTGGATAACTATCAACATTCTCTCTAATTTTTCCAGCCTTATCTAAATTATAATGCATGACTTCTACGAAATTGTCTACTACCTTTGTTAATTCATCAATGGGCAGCTCATGTACAGCCGCATAGCTAGCTATCTCTTGTGAGTGAGTAGAGGTGTTATTTGCATGATGGTCTTGAGATTGTGTTGAATAGCTTAATTGAGAAATAGTAGGTATATTATTGATTTGCTGCCTATACTCTTCATATACATCTAAATCATGTTCCATTTGATCGTTTTCTGTTAATGGTGTTTGCATTGTTTCACGATCCAATTGTAGCGGAGTATGTTCGCCATATGTTGTAATAAATTGCTCTAGTTGTTTCTCTAACGCAGCTAGTTCTAATAGCTTTTTATCAATTTCTTTTTGCTTTTCATACGCAGCTTGTAGCTCAAGCTCCAATGCAGCAATTGAATGTTGATGAGACTCTATAGATGCATTATATTGCACATTGGCTTGTTCATATTGGCTAGATAGTGTGGCAAGTTGAATTTCGAGCTCTTTTATTTGAGACTCAGCCTGCAGCTTCATCCCAATAAAGCAGCCTGAAATAATAGCAAGAAAAGCTACCGGAGTCGCAACTAAAGAGCGTTTCTTTATAGTAAATTGCTTAACTGAATGCTCTGCACCTCTCATTAATAAAAATGACCAGTCTGCTTGACGACGTACTTTCATAAAAGCTTATCTCCTTCCTCGAGCAATAAATATTTCATGTAGCTACGAATAAAAATCTATCGCTCTATAAATTGGATGACAAGGTGGTTTAATTCTATCTATTCGAAAACATAAAGAAAAATGACAGATTCACTTTAACTTTAATATTTCTCATGAATGAACTTAACTTTTTCTGGTTAATTTATGTTTGAAAAAGGAGGTGTGCAGGATGGATAAAAGGCGTAATACAAATGAATCGAGTAATCATGAACTTCATAATGAGGTTCAATCTGAATTTGACCATGATAGCCGAGAAAGGTATGAGCTTGATGTTGATCGTATGATTAACGAAGGGCTCGGAGGTGGCTATATAACGGAGCAAAATGGTTTAATCGATGATAATAATATTGATGAGACACTGTATTAATCTGCTGGCTAAACATCATTACAATTAAGCAGCTAGCCTCTATTTCAACACACCGAAATAGAGGCTAGCTTTTATTCTCCCAAATAAGTACGTCTAAATGCTTGCACGAATTGATCATGGTTTAGCTCCAAGATATCGGCAAGCTTTCCACTACAATGCTCTTCCCACCACTCAACTTGTTTTTTACGCTGCTTTTTTAAATCAGCTAATAGTAAATAATGAGTTGCTACCATTTGAGCATAATAGAGCTCAGCTTCCTTTATTTTATCTTGGTTAACGTAGACGTTCATCCTTTTCAGAGCTCTGTACAGCTCCTTACTGCAGTCACGACGAATTTTTCTAGCGGTTGGATATTCATATCCCGTAGTAATCGTATGCTTCATGTTCTTACTCACTTCCTTTCACTTTACTATATGCAAGTGATAAAAAGGTGGCTTATGCCTATAAAAAAACTTTTATGAAAGAAGCTGGACAAATGAAAGAACTACAAATAAAGTTGGTTGCTTGTACATAGTATGTTAAAATAATCAAAGTTGAGAAATAGGAGGGTGTTATGGAAAATTGGATTACAGAAATAATGGAGAGTTTTGGCTATTTTGGAATACTATTTTTAATTGCACTTGAAAATGTATTTCCACCGATTCCATCTGAAGTCATATTAACTTTTGGTGGCTTTATGACAACATATACGTCACTTACGCCTGTAGGTGTTATAGTAGTCGCAACTTTAGGCTCGATAATTGGAGCAATTATTTTATTTCTTATTGGTAGAGTTTTAGATGTAGAGCGATTAGAAAAAATAGTTGATAAATACGGAAAATATTTAAGGGTGAAAAAAGAAGATATACATCGTGCTGATGCATGGTTTGATAAGCATGGTAATAAAGCGGTGTTTTTCTGCCGTATGGTTCCGCTAATCCGTAGCTTAATTTCTGTGCCAGCAGGTATGTCAGGTATGAGCTGGACGCCATTTTTATTTTATACAACATTAGGTACCCTGATTTGGAATACGGTTTTAGTCTCACTAGGTGTAATGGTAGGCGATAATTGGGAATCTATAGTCAACTTTTTAGATGTTTATTCAACAATTGCGTATGCCATCATTGCGTTAGGAATAGTGGTAGTTGGTTTATTGTACTTAAAAAGATTCCGCAAAACTAAATAATGGAAAGAGGGATTAAGATGAGTAAATTTGTTGGGGATAAGCTAAACAAAGGTATTTCACCTGACCAGTTTATTGCTGGGATGACTAAAAATAAGGAGCAGTTTTTGGCTTATAAAGAACAATTTGTATGGCCATCTGAGGACGATAAATACTTCTTTGAATCGTTACAAAATCGTGATGATTTACGCTGCTTAATATTAATGGCGGATTGGTGCGGTGATGTCGTTAGAAATATTCCAGTTGTGTTTAATATTTTGGAAAATAGCGGTATTCCGATTGATGTGCTTATAATGGAAGAGCATTTGGACACAATGGATCAATTTTTAACGTTTGGTGGACGTTCTATACCCGTAGTAATCATTGCAGATACAGGTGGTGTGGTTTTAGGAACTTGGGGTCCTCGTCCCAAACATGTACAAGCTGTTATGGCAGCTTTTAAAGCGACAAATCCTGATCGAAATGCACCAGACTATGAGGAAAAAATGGCTGCAGTACGTCAAGAGATTTTAAAGCAATATGGTGAAGGTACTGGATATCAAAATTATGTTGTAGCAGAATTAAGAGATATTTTGGAGAGCGTATAACATGAGTCATAATTTTACAGTTAAAGGGTTTAGTTTAGGGCCATTACAAACCAATTGTTATTTACTTACGGTTACCGATGAAGCAGGACAAGCTAAAGGGATTATTATTGATCCAGGCATGAATCCTAAACGTCTACTAGATGACATTAAAAATATACATATTGAAGCAATCATTTTAACGCATGCTCATTTTGATCATATGGGTGGTGTTGATGAGGTTCGAAAAGTAACTGGTGCCCCAGTTTATTTACATGATTTAGAGGCAGATTGGTTAACAGATGCTAAAAAAAATGGCTCACTTCGCTGGACGGATATTACTGAGCCACTTACAACAGCCCCTGCAGAGTACGCCTTAGATGAGGGTCAGGTATTAAAGCTTATCGATCATGAATTTAAAGTGTTTCACACGCCTGGACACTCTCCTGGAAGTGTAAGCTTATTATGTGGTAATCAGCTATTTTCTGGTGACGTCTTATTTAATCGTTCTATCGGTAGAACTGATTTACCAGGTGGTAAGGAAGCTGATTTACTGTATAGCATACAACAGAAATTGTATAAGCTTCCTGAAGACACGATTGTTTATTGCGGACATGGACCAAAAACTACAATCGGACATGAAATGCAGTACAATCCTTACGTGAGAGCTTGAAGCTAAAAGATCAAATAAAGCATTCCTATGTTGTAGGGATGCTTTATTTGAATAATGATATAAGGAGTACATAAGATGGATGACAAAAATCAACTGATGATTGCAACTATTGCAAAGCAATTAGAGATTCCAGTTACAAAAGTAAAATCTGCTGTTTCATTACTTGATGAAGGTAATACTATTCCATTTATTGCCCGCTATCGTAAAGAGATGACTGGTGAGTTAGATGAAACTCAGCTTCGTTCAATAGAGGAAAAGCTACAATATCTTCGTCAATTAGCAGTGCGTAAAGAAGAGGTTATTCGTTTAATCGAGGAGCAAGGCAAGCTTACTGATGAATTGCGTGAGTCTATTGAAAAATCTGTTAAGCTACAAGAAGTTGAGGATTTATATCGTCCTTATCGTCAAAAACGTAAAACACGTGCAAGTGTGGCTAAAGAAAAAGGGTTGGAGCCACTTGCTATGTGGCTATTAAACGAGCAGCAAAGCCCTGTAATACCTTTAGAGGAGGCTAAGCGTTATATTGATGCCGAAAAAGGTGTAGAGACTGCTGAAGAGGCTTTAGCGGGTGCTATGGACATTATTGCAGAGCAGTTAGCTGACTCTGCTACTATTCGTGCCTGGATACGCTCGTTCACATTCCGTACAGGCTTATTATTGACCGTTGCTAAGCAGGAGGATGCCGAATCCGTTTACGAAATGTATTATAGCTATCAAGAGCCAATTGCTAAGCTACCTTCACATCGTATACTTGCTATTAATCGTGGTGAGCGCGAGGATTTTCTAAAGGTTAGCTTCTCAATTGAAACAGATAAGATAGAAGCATATATGCAAAAGCAAACGATAAAAGCTAATGCATCATCTGCTATTGAAAACATACTAGTAGAGACGATAGCTGATAGCTATAAGCGACTAATTGCACCGTCTATCGAACGTGAGGTTAGAGCTGAATTAACAGAGAAAGCAGAGGAGCATGCCATTTCTATTTTCTCTGAAAATTTACGTCAGTTATTACTACAGCCACCAGTGCGTAATAAACGTGTGCTTGGTGTCGATCCAGCATTTAGAACGGGATGTAAGCTAGCTGTTGTAGATGATATTGGTAAGCTGCTTGAGGTTGATGTGATTTATCCCACTGCTCCACATCATAAAACTGCTGAGGCTGAAAAGAAAATTTTAGCTATACTTGAAAAATATAAAACGGAAATTATCGTTATTGGTAATGGTACAGCTTCAAGAGAAACGGAGCAGTTTATTGCTGAATTAATAAAAAAGCAAACAGCAGTAAAGGATTTAAAATATATTATCGTAAGTGAAGCAGGAGCAAGTGTTTACTCTGCTTCAAAATTGGCCGCTGAAGAGTTTCCTGATCTTGATGTAGCAGAGCGAAGTGCAGTATCAATTGCAAGACGTTTACAGGACCCACTGGCAGAGCTTGTGAAAATTGAGCCTAAAGCTATCGGTGTGGGCCAATATCAGCATGATGTTGCTCAAAAACGGTTAGAGGATTCTTTGGGCGGAGTTGTAGAGTCTGCCGTAAACCATGTTGGTGTTGATGTTAATACAGCATCTGCCTCATTGCTATCCTATGTAGCAGGTATTAATGCGACGATAGCTAAAAATATTGTAAAGTTCCGTGATGAAAATGGTAAGTTTACTAATCGTAAGCAGCTGCAAAAGGTTCCTCGCTTAGGTGCTAAATCTTATGAGCAATGCATAGGGTTTTTGCGAATTCCTGAGGGAGAGGATATTTTAGATAAAACGCCAATTCACCCAGAGAGCTATGCTGCGACGAAGCAACTTATTAAGGCTTTAGGCTTCAATCTAGCTGATATAGGATCAGAGCCGTTTAATAAAGCATTAGCTAATGTAAATGTTGAACAGCTTGCTGAGCAATTATCAATTGGTATACCAACATTAAAAGATATCGTGGAAAGCTTACAGCGCCCAGGACGTGATCCACGAGAAGAGCTTGCTGCTCCAATATTCTCAACAGATATTTTACATATTGAGGATTTGAAGCAAGGAATGGAGCTACAAGGAACCGTTCGTAATGTCATAGACTTTGGAGCATTTGTTGATGTAGGTTTGAAAAATGATGGACTTGTCCATATTTCTCAATTAAGTGATAAATATGTTAAGCATCCGCTAGATGTTGTAGCTGTTGGTGATATAGTGAAGGTGTGGGTGCTTGATGTCGATTTAAAGCGCAATCGAGTAAGCCTTACAATGAAAAAACCGAATTAAGTGATAAATGAGAAACTGTAGTCTAGTATGACAAGCATTGTCTACTAAGAGTACAGTTTTTTTGTTGTTTAGAAACGATTTAAAACGGTAAATAATGAACGGTAAGCTCATTAAGATGAACTCTTTAAGAAAAAAATATTTTTATTCTATTCATTTTTTTGTATAATAAAAAAGTTCAAAAAAGGGAGGAAACAGAAGTGAAAAGCAACATAGCACAGTCAATATTTAACAAAATCATGATTGTTATTGGTGGATTTATAGCTGCATACGGCTTAGAGGCAGTCTTAATTCCAAACAATGTATCAGATGGTGGCGTAACAGGTATTAGTATCGTTATCTCTCAATTAACCCCTCTGTCTCTAGGTTTACTAATTGCTTTGATTAATCTACCATTTGTTTATTTAGGCTATAAGCAGGTTGGTAAAAGCTTTGCCATAAACTCAACGATCGGAATAGCATCACTTGCAGCAGGTACAGTTTTAATGCATCATGTGGCGACGATTATTGAAGGCGATGCTTTGCTTATTACAGTAGTTGGTGGAATTATTTTAGGTTTTGGTATGGGGTTAGCTTTACGTAATGGTGGAGCATTAGATGGTATAGATATGTTAGCTGTATTATTGTCACGTAAACTACCTTTTGGAACGAGTGATTTAATATTATTTTTAAACATGTTTGTGTTTATTGTTGTATCAGCAGTATTTGGCTTTAAGGGTGCTATTCTTTCAGCAATAGCTTACTATATTGCTTCTAAGGTAATCCATATTATTGAGGAAGGTTTTA
>Ga0182742_1001893_pt1 | contig 25041 bp, 21 predicted proteins | sample eDN5th37CBELigMG_FD_128880 | JGI IMG/M metagenome (GOLD analysis project Ga0182742, IMG submission 128880) | Enriched Miracle-Growth compost microbial communities from Emeryville, California, USA - eDNA 5th pass 37_C BE-Lig MG (version 2)... ...
CTCAGCCAGATCGCGATAGCTGATGCCGTACTTGCAGTACCAGCGCACGCACAACAGGATGATCTCGACCGGAAAGCGGCGGCGCTTGAACAGAGACAACAGGGCGGCTCCTCGATTCGCCGCCCTGGATTATACTGTCAAGGTTACTGCAACAGTGCCCAACCGAGAGGTGGGGAATAGATCCGGGACCCGCATGACCATAGGTCAGTTGTGACGGATTCTTAGCCGCCGCAGCAAAGAGGTCCTGCGCCGATCGAATGCTTGAGTCTGGTCGCACAGCGATCGTAAAGACGTTCTCGAATACCTGGCAAACGTAGTCGAATGACCCCACGTCGTACTTCACACCCGCCATCAGGTGAGGCGCATTGGTGATCGGTGTCGTTGGGCTGAACCCAAGTGTATAGCCATCGGGCTCTGCACGCGCGAGCGCGCCGAATCCAATCGTCCCTGCCGCGCCGGCCTGATTTCGAACGACAAACTGCTGACCAATTTCTTTTGAAAGCGCCTCGGAAACAGCGCGTCCGACTGAATCCACGCCGCCTCCCGCGGCAAATGGAATAATGATTTCGATCGGGCGCTGCGGCCAGGGCTGAGCTTCAGCGCCTGTGGCAACCATAGCAAAACACAGCATAAGTCAGCGGAGAATCCGCATTGTGGTCTCCAGGTTCTCGTGGAGGAACGGCCTGATGCGTTAAGGCCTGTCAGCGCAGGAGTTGGTGAACTGGCACGCACTGCTGGCTCGAGGCGTCAAGTCGTCTTCCTGCACTCAATAATCGGGCCTGTGCGTTGACTTCACAGACCCTCACGCCATTCCGATGACGTGAGGGTCTGAGCAAGAGAACGAAAGGTTCAGTCGTTGATGATCGCAACGGCACGGGTCCAACCCGCCGACGCGCGATGGACCTTCACAGGAAAGCATACAACGTCAAAGCCGGTAGAAGGAAGCACCTCAAGATTATGGAGCTTCTCTAAATGCGAATAGCCGATCTCTCGCCCGGCACGATGACCCTCCCAGATCAATCCCACATCGCCAGTTTCCTTCACTCGCCGGCGCGTGTGGGAGAATGGAGCATCCCAACTCCATCCGTCGGTGCCGACCAGCCGGACGCCCTGCTCAAGCAACCAAAGAGTTGCGGCCTTGCTCATTCCACACCCGGCATCAAGGTAATCTTCTTCGCCGTACCGGGATCCAGCACGAGTGTTGATGATCACGATTTCGAGAGGCTTGAGCTTGTGGCTGATCCGTCGAAGCTCTGTCTCAACGTCACTGGGAGTAACGACGTAGCCGTCTTCGAAATGACGAAAGTCAAGCTTCACCCCAGGCTGGAAGCACCATTCAAGCGGCACCTCGTCGATTCTCATTGATGGTTCGCCACCTGGTGTCAGCCGATGGTTCATGGACGAGAAGTAGTGGTAAGGCGCATCGAGGTGCGTGCCGTTGTGCGTGCTGATCGTGCATCGCTCGACCGCTGCATACTCCCCGTCAGGCAGATCATTCACCGAAATACCAAAGAACTCTGCCATGCGAGGAGCCGTTGCATGATGGTCCATATAATGAATTTGCGGCAATGCATGCGGTGGGTCACTTGCAATGTCAGCCTGCAGAGGGACCGAGATGTCGATGAACCGTCGAGCCATAGGAGTCCTTGTGAGTTTCAGATTGATATAAACGCGAAACCTGCTTCGCGCCGGAGAAAAAGCGTCCATCGCTGGCGCGGGGAATTTGGGTGGCAAGGTTTATTTCAGGGTGCGGCTATAGCCCCCATCAGGAAGCAGACGAGCTCGTCGAAGGCAGCCCCGCGATCGGACATGTCTGCTTTTCCGCCTGACAGCTTGGCAAGCCGGTTTTTCCTGGCTTGGTCGGTCGCTGTCATTACCACCGCACCGGTCATGAACATGTAGCGCCAGTACAGGCTGGTCGGGTCGACGGCCGGGCAGGATAGTGTCAGTGCCTCAATGAAGCGCTTGGCCATCGGATCGAAATGCCGCTTGATGATTTCCCTGGTCACCGCAGACGGCGCGATCCTATGCTGCAATACCAGTTGAGCCAGGAGAGGGCTGCTTTCGCCCGGCGAAGGGTCAAAGTAGGGCCTGATAAAGCATACAATGATTTCTCTGAGATCAGGATGGACGCCTTTCTCACGGGCATCGGCTAAAATCTGCTCGAGGTCTGCGAGACGGCGATTGTTCACACGCTCGGCAAGGCGGTCGAAGACGGCGAGTGTCAGAGCTTCCTTCGAGCCAAAATGATAGTTCACGGCTGCAACATTTACTGCCGCGCGCTCGGTAATCGCTCGCAGAGACGTGCCGTCGATCCCATGTTCCGCAAGAAGGTGTTCTGCCGCCGCCAAGATTCTGTCGGCCGTCGTGTCCCGATCAATTGTTACAGGTGCCGTTTGTCCCACAGGGAGAGAGTTCCTCGACCGACGGGCGCCGGTGGTAAGCTGCCTCGAATTTCTCATCATGCCAGTAAGCCAGTTCCGTTTGCAGGGACAATCCTGCCGCGGCAAGAACCAAAACCGATCGACCGAAACCCATCCTGGTGGCAGTAGCCGTTGATCTCGATCTCGTCGCCGTCCTCAAGGTAGATCCGGATCTCCCCGCTGGGCAACTGAACCGGATCTTTCCCTCCTTCAGTAATCTCAAGCAGGCACGCAGCCGCCTCCTTCGAAGGGCCGGAAATGGTTCCGGTCCCGAGTATGTCCCCCACCCGAAGGTTGCATCCATTGCTGGTCTGATGGGTCACCATTTGCTCCAAGGACCAGTACAGATGCTCGAACTTGCTCCGGGTTAATCGGACGGGCGGCAAACCGTCCCGCCGCATCTGTTCAGTGACAAGCGCCGCCTCCAAATCGATGCGAATGCCAGCTCGTGCCGCTGCCCCGGAATTGTCAAGGTAGGACAGAGGGGACGGGTCGTCATCCGCCCGTTGCTCGAGCGGCACCCGGAAGGGCTCCAAGGCCGCCATGGTTACGATCCAAGGCGCGATCGTGGTTGCGAAGCTCTTAGCCAGAAAGGGACCCAGAGGCATGGCTTCGAACGCTTGGATATCTCTGGCCGACCAATCATTCATAAGGCACAGGCCAAAGATGTGATCGTTTGCTGCCGCCACCGGGACCGGCTGCCCGAGCGGATTTTCCGCGCCGACGACGGCGGCCATCTCGAGTTCGTAATCAAGCCGGCGAGAGGGGGCGATGCTTGGAGACGAAGATCCGGGCGGCATGGATTGCCCGAAAGGCCGCGAAACCGGCGTGCCCGAGACAACAACCGATGACGCTCGACCATGGTAGGCAATCGGGACCCACCTATAGTTTGGCGCAACATCCTCCTGCCCGCGGACGATACGGGCGGTCCGGCGGGCATGATGGATCGATGCGAAGAAGTCGGAGTAATTCCCGATTGTCAACGGAAGCTTCAGTTCCGCGTCGGCCTGCGGAATAAGAAGACTGTCTGCATAAGTGACGGCCGATGCCCCCTTCCTCAGCAGACGGGAGACCGCAACACGAAGGGACCGCCAGGAGGCTGGGCCGAGCGCAATGAATTCATTGAGCGCCGCTGAACAGCAGGCGCGTGCCGCCGCCGCTGCACTTTGGTCCAAGAGGTTGGTACCGGCCAAAGCCTCGAGGTCAAGAATTTGATCGCCAATCGCGATGCCGCCGCGCCATGCCTCCGTCGATCCCTTCCTGCGGACGATGCCCAACGGAAGGTTCTGAATCGGGAACGGCGTGGACAAGTCGTTCGCGGATTCAACCCAGCTCTGCAGCGCTACGTCATGGGTCTCATCCAAGTGCTTTATGGCGTTCATCGTGACTCCCGCCCAGTATGGGTCGATTGAGGGGCTTGACGGTTATAAATCATCCCTCTATGAATTCAAACACATATTTGAAACCGGTGTTGCAAACATATGTTTGAATGTCGTCGGGAGGGGAAAGCTGGGTCTGCTGCCCGTTTGCGGCTGAGGATGCCGGGAAGCGCACAAAGGCGCGCAATGCATTCTGATGTCGCGTCGGCACGTCCGGTTTGAAATCTGGGGGGACGTTGATGCCGGAAAGTGAAACTGGCGTTCTTCGCCTGCACGGGCACGACTTCGTGGCCGGTGCTGCCGAGTACGCTGCAGATCTCAAGCTGCCCGGAATGCTGTTTGCTGTCGTGGTCCGCAGTCCCCATCCGAGTGCCATAATCCGGTCCATCGACCTGGAGCGTGCCCGGCAGTCGGCCGGCGTTGTTGCGGCGGTCACGGGCCTTGATCTTGCAAAAACCGTCGGGCCGATACCGCTTCGCTATGCCCCGTCCCGCCTCCCGGCGCCAATTACGGTGCGATGCCTCGCGGTCGACCGGGTTCTTTATACGGGGCAGGCGGTTGCCGCAGTCGTGGCTGAAACCCGGGCCGAAGCAGAGGCTGCCGCGCGACTGGTCCTCATTGATTACGAACTCCTCCCGGCCGTCACCAATGCTGAAGCTGCGCTGGCGGACGGTGCTCCTCTGCTCTACCCCGAATGGGGAACAAACGTCATGGCGCGTGATCACATCCGCGTCGGAGATGTCGAGAGCGCTTTTTCGGAAGCGGACGTGGTCGTAAAAGGAGAGCTTGCCTTTTCGCCTGCCACGAGCGCACCGATCGAGCCGCGTGCCTATCTTGCGGACTGGGATACTAAACGACAGCGCTTGACGCTTCACGGTAGCTTCCAGATGCCGCATCCGACGCGCTGGTGTGTGGCGCAGGCGCTAAAGCTGCGCGAAAGCCAGGTTCGTGTGATTGCCCCTAATGTTGGCGGCACCTTCGGTCTCAAGATGGCCGGTCACCCTGAGGAAGTCCTTGTAGCCGGCCTGAGCCAGCTTATCGGCCGTCCAGTCGCTTTTCATGAAACACGCGAAGAGTGCTTTCTCGCCAATGGGCGTGAGCAACGCCACCAGTTCGAGATTGCTGCGCGCGTGGACGGCACAGTCCTTGCATTCCGTGACACGATGGTGGCCGATGTCGGTGCGGCCGGCCCTGGCACGGGCTGGATCATGGCGCTGGTGACGGCCGCGGCGATGCCCACGGTCTACAATGTTTCGAATTGCGAGATCAACTGCACGATCGTCGCGACCAATAAGACATCGTGGCAAGGCATCAGAGGTTACGGCAAGGAAGTCGCCAACCTCGTGATGGAGCGGGCCCTGGATCTCCTTGCAGCCGAAATCGGTGTCGATCCGGTAGAGATACGCCGCCGCAACCTGCTGCAGCCCGATCAACTGCCGCGACGTCTGCCCTCCGGGCTCGTGATCGACAGTGGCGACTATCCGGCCGCCCTCGACCAGCTTTTGACATTTTTCGGGTACGACGAGTGGCGTGCCCGACAGGGCAGGGAAGCGGCAGAAGGTCGGCGAATCGGAATTGGCCTGACCTTCGAGTTGACCCCAGAGGGGGCGTCTTTCCCAGGCTCATTGCCCAGTGGCTATGAAACCAGTACGGTACGGGTCGAGCCATCCGGTGAGGTCCAGGTTGCCACGAGCGTGACATCCCCGGGGAACGGCAACGAAACCGGAATCGCGCAGCTCGTGGCCGGGACTCTGGGTCTGTCGCCCGACAGTATCGTCGTGATCCAGGGTGATACGGACGTGACGCCATTTGGCCTTGGGAACGCAAGTAGCCGCGGTCTCATGTTCGGCGGCGCTGCGGCCGCTCTCGCCGCCCGCGACATTCGCTCGAAAATGGCTCAGTGTGCGGCGGACATTCTCGGGGCTGTTCCCGACGACATTCACTTCGAGACCGGTCTGCTCTGGAGCACGAAGGCGCCGGACCGCCGGCTGACCTTTGCCGAGGTGGCGCTCACGATTTATACGCTGCCCTTCTCGACCGCACGGAATGTCGAACTCCCACTGCAGTCCACGCACACCTATATGCCCCAGAACGTCCGGCATGTGCCTGATGAACATGGGCGCACGACCTCTTACCCTTCGTTTCCGTACTCGGTTCATGCCGTGGCGCTGGAGGTGGAAGAGACCGGCAAGATTCGCTTGCTCGACTACGCCCTCGTTCATGATTGCGGAGTAATCGTGAACGGACGACTTGTCGAAGGTCAGGTTAAAGGGGCTGTCGTGATGGGGATCGGCGCCGCTCTGTGGGAGCAGCTTGTTTGGGCAAATGGTGCCGTCGCAACCCAGCGGTTCAAGAACTACCTCCTTCCACGCGCTCCGGACCTTCCGGTCTTGCGGATAGGTCACCGGGTGACACCAAGTCCGTTCCATCCCCTGGGGATGAAAGGTGCCGGCGAGTCAGGTTTCGGCGGCGCTATGGCCTGCGTGACAAGTGCCATCGCTGATGCACTCGGCAAGAACGGCCGGCACCTCACTCATATCCCGTCCACCCCCGAGCGCGTGCTCGCACTCATGACCGGTGATGCAGCATGATCGGGCATGATATCCAATTCCACGCTCCGGATACGTTGGACGATGCGCTTTCCCTCCTGGCCGCTGCCAGCAATGCTGCCGTCATCGGAGGCGGCACGATGCTCGTCCCCGACATGACGCTGGCGCGCGTCCAACCAGACGCTGTCATCGACATTCGTCGCCTCGGGCTCTCGGGCGTCGCGGTCCAGGGCGCCTCGGTGGTCATCGGGGCGGCGACATCCTACCGCGAGCTTTCCGCGGCCGTGCAGACCACGCCGGGGCTTGCACTGTTAGGCCTGATGGCCAGTCAGATTACAGGCGGCCCACAGATCCGCAACCAGGCCACGATTGGGGGGGCGGCGTGCTACGCCAACCCGTCCTCAGATGGGCCTGCGTGTCTGACCGTTCTCGATGCGCGGTTCCAGCTGGCGTCGACCTCCGGGGTGAGGGAAGTCCCGGCCCAGGAGTTTTTCGTTGGTGCATTCCGGACGGCCCGTCGGAAGGACGAACTCTTAGTTCGTATTATCATTCCGCGGCTCCCGGATGGCACTCGGGTGGGCTATGACAAACTGAAAATCTGTGAGAGTTCCTGGCCCATCGTCACAGCATCGTGCCTCCTCATTCCGCAATCAGCCAGGGATACCGTCTGTGCACGGATCGCCATTGGGGCAGCCTCGCCCGCGCCCGTTGTTCTCGCGGATGCCGCCCTCGAGGTGAGTGCTGTCGATCCCGTGAGTCTTGGGCAGAGTGCCGCGTCACTGATTGGCGAAGAGTGGGCTGACGAACTGGCCGGGCCAGGTTACCGCCGCCAGGTTGCACCGATCATAGCACGCCGAGCGATCCAAATGGCCATGCAGGGAGCAATTCGCACATGATGGGACCCGTGCGCATTCACCTTCAGGTAAATGGCATGCCGCACGCCATAGAGGTGGATTCCCGGCTGCTGCTCGTCGAGGTCCTGCGCGATGCCCTCGGACAAACCGGGACCCATATCGGCTGTCTGACCGGCGACTGCGGCGCCTGCACAGTCATCATGGATGGCCAGCTGGTGAAGTCCTGCTTGACACTCGGAGTTGCCGCGGAAGCCCGAGACATCATCACAATCGAAGGGTGTCATGACCCGATACTGCGGCAGTTGCAGCGCGCATTCGTGTCGGAAAATGGATTCCAATGTGGGTTCTGCACAGCCGGCATGATACTGGCCGCATTGAACCTTCTCATGACAGAGCTCAAGCCCGACGATACCTCGATCCGGGAAGCCCTTGCAGGCAATCTCTGTCGGTGTACCGGCTACGACGACATTGTCGCAGCCGTTCGAAAAGCCGCTGAGCTCGCTCGAGCGGAACTGGGGGTCGAAGGCGAAGCAGGTGCGTGTTTGCGCCCGACTCCGTGCGACACCTCAGATGGCCCCCACGAAGAGGTCGCACACGGTCGCGGCGCTTAGACCGCGACCGTTGAGGATAAAACGACAAGGAGAGAAACATGAAACGCCAAGCAACACATTTAAAGCTGGTGGCAGCTGCGCTACTCGGGCTGGCTGGCACCGCCGCTCCGGCATCCGCGCAGACGCAGGAGGCCGTAAAGATCGGCTATCCGGCCTCGTCTAAGATCCTGCTCGGATCTCAGATGGTACGCGGAGCCAACATTGCTGCTGCGATGATCAACGAAAAGGGTGGGATCCTGGGGGGGCGCAAGGTGGAGTTGATCCACTATGACACCGCTGTAAATCCCTCCGAGGGCGTTGCGGCGATCCAGCGCCTGCTCAATCAGGACCGTGTCAACGTCCTTGCCGGGGAAGTGACGAGCACCGTGGCCCTGGCACAAGTCCCTGTCATCAAGTCCGCCGGAGCATTGTTCCTGATCGGGCTTCCGAAGCACCCTGATCTCACCAAGGCGGAGAACAAGAACGTCCTGCGGGTCAACTCCACGGTGACGATGGATATGGCGGCCTTCAAACCGATCTTCCAGGAGAGGTTCGGTGACAAGAAGGTGGCTCTGATCACCGAGAACAATGAAGCTTGGCAGGAAGGCGCCAAGATCATGCGCTCCGAGTATTTCAAGCCGGGCCAACTTGTGTTCGACGAGGCGTACGAGATCCAGCAGAATGATTTCACGTCGCTTGTGACCAATGCGCGTCGCAGCCGGGCTGAGGTTCTGTGCATCCTGGGTACGACGCCGGAGCACTATGCGAACATCATTCGCATGGCCGGCGAAATCGGATACCGACCGCAGATCTGCCTGACCCCGGGCATCCTCTATCCAGGTGCCGTGGAGATCGCAGGCGAAGCCGCGGAGGGCGCTGTAAGTGCCGATATCTACGTGCCCAATATTCAAAACGATCTCAACAAAGCCTTCGTTGCCGCTTTCCAGAAGGCCCACGGCGACAAGCCCGATAAGGCGGCGATGATCGGATTCGAGACCGTTTGGGTTCTTGCCAAAGCAATGGATCAGGCAAAGAGCACGGACGATCCGACGAAAATCGCCGAAACGATCCGCAGCAACACCTGGGCCACTCCTCGGGGCGATATCCGCTTCGAGCAAAATGGTCAGGCTTCCGGGAAGTACTACGTGATCACCGTGAAAGACGGCAAGATCGAGCAGTGGAACTGATTTGGGTCTAACTCCTGCCGTCACTGGCTAACCTGGAGCAACACCTTGCTTGACCTCATCGCACAGCAGGTATTGAACGGCCTCAGCCTGGGAATGGGCTATGTGCTGGTCGCCCTTGGCTTGACTCTCGTCTTTGGAGTCCTGCACATCGTCAATTTTGCGCATGGCGTGTTCTACATGCTTGGCGGGCTCATTACCCTGCTGTGCGTGACCAAGTTGGGTTTGCCACTCACGTTGGCGCTGGTGCTCGCGACTGTGTGCGTCGGTGCCATCGCCTATCTGATCGACATCATTGGAGTCCGTCCGGTCGCCCATGGCCCCAAAGGCCATGACACCGTCATGCTGAGCACCTTCGCGATAGGGCTCTTCATCTTCGAGGTGACGCTCGTGTCCTGGGGAACGGCCCCTCAACGGGTGGCGGGCTATTCCGGGCTTCTCACGTTCTTCGACCTGACATTGACAGTCCATCGGGCGACTGTTCTCGTTGTCGGAGCCGTGCTGCTGGCCGCAATCTGGTTTACGCTTAACAAGACCAAGTTCGGCAAGCAGATGCGGGCACTCGCGGAGAACCCGTTTGCAGCGCGCGTGGTAGGCGTGCCTGTCGAGCGAGTCGGGAGCGCCACTTTCATTATTGCAGGCGCCTTGGCGGGCATCGCAGGCGCTTTGCTTGTTCCGATCTCCCTCTTCACCCCGCTCATCGGCCAAAATGTCATTCTGAAAGCTTTTGTGATCGTCGTTATGGGCGGAATGGGAAGCGTGGTTGGCGCCATGGTCTGCGGATTAGCGCTTGGCGTTCTGGAAGCCGTCGGAAGCATTTACATCCCGGCCGGCTTCAACCTCGCCCTGATCTACTCGACCCTGCTGATCGTTCTCCTGATCCGGCCCAAGGGATTGTTTGGGGGAAGGCTGTAATGCGCAATCACCGCTCGTCTGCAATAGCCGGGATCGGCGCACTCGCCCTGTGTGCCCTCGGCTTTGCGCTTTCCTCGCCCTATTACAGCAGCATCGCCGTAATGGCCGGGGTCTTCACTCTCCTGGGGCTGAGCGTCAACCTCGTCTTTGGCTACCTTGGTTTCGTGTCGTTCGGCCACGCGGCCTTTTTCGGGTTGGGTGCCTATACCGTCGCGCTCTTGACCCTCGGACTCGGGATCAGTCCTTGGCTTGCCGTGCCGTTCGCTATCATCCCAACGCTCGCGCTTGGCGCGCTAGTCGGATTTGCCTCGCTGCGGGTCGGAGGTGCGTACTTTGCGATTGCCTCTATGGTCACCGCCGAGATCCTCCGGCTGGTGGCCGGAAACTGGTTAGACGTGACCCGTGGCCATCTCGGGCTCATTGTGCCCTCAGCCCAAATCCCGATCCTCGATAGTATAGGAATACCTTCGACGGCCTACCAGTTGGTGATCGTCGTCTCGGCCGTTGTGCTTGTCTATGTTGCCCTGCGGCGACTGTTTGCAAGTCCGGTCGGACGGTCATGGATCGCCGTCCGCGAGTCGGTTGACCTGGCCGAGTCTATCGGAATTCCGACTGTTCGCGCCCGTGTGCTCAATCTTACGGTTTCTGGTGGCCTTGCGGGTCTCGCCGGCGCGCTCCTGGTGCCAAAGATCCTGGTTGTCTCACCGGAGCTCTTCGGTGCCGGATACTCCTCATTAGGGCTTCTTATGGTGATCCTGGGTGGCAAGGGAACGCTGATCGGGCCGGTTCTTGGTGGAACCATCTTCGCCATCGTTCCGGAGTTGCTGCGAATTCTTGACGATTATCGGGGCGCTCTGTTCGCGATTCTCATTCTGCTGATGATCCGTATAAAACCGGACGGGCTGGCCGACTTGCTCCCGACTGCGCTCTCGCCATTGGGCGGTGAGCGCCGTAACGAGAAAGCAGATCAGAGCCGTCCACCTGCGAGACTCCTGCAGGCCGATCGGCCGGTACGGCCGGACGCGCGGCCGCTACTTACGGTCAAGAATGCATCCAAGTCTTTTGCGGGTGTTCGGGCCGTCGCTGACCTGACGTTCACCGTGCAGGAGGGTGAAATCGTCGGCCTGATCGGCCCGAACGGAGCGGGCAAGACCACCTCGCTCAAGCTCATCAGCGGATTCCTGACCCCGTCCAGCGGGACGGTGAATTTCGATGGCCACGAGCTCGGTCAACGGCCCCCGCACGAAGTCGCGGCTCTTGGCTTGGTCCGCACGTTCCAACACACGGAGCTGTACGGAAATCTTTCCGCCGTTGACAACGTGATGATCGGGACGCACCTCCTCAGCCCGACCACTTTGATCGGCGCCCTGCTACGGACGGCTCATTTCCGCTCCACCGAAGCGCAACGTCGCGCAACCGCCCATGAGATGCTCGGTCTCGTCGGCCTAGCTGATAAGGCTGATATTCGGGCGTCAGATCTGCCTTACGGTGAGCAGAAGCTGCTTGCGATCGCACTCGCCCTGGCGGCACGGCCTCGCGCGCTCCTGCTTGACGAGCCGGCGGCCGGGCTCAACCACAGCGAGGCCCTTCGGCTGGGAAAACTTCTCCAGGAGTTGAAGAGCCGAGGGCTCACGATCGTCATTGTCGAACATAATGTGCCACTCGTCATGTCGATCTGCGACCGTGTGGTCGTACTCCATCACGGCGAGGTTGTGACGGTAGGCACGCCTTTCGAAGTCCAGCGCAATGAAACCGTTAAAGCGGCCTATCTTGGAATGGCCGATGACCACGCGGAGGACGTGATCCTTGCTTGAAATTCAGAACTTGCAAGTCTGTTATGGGCGGGTCACGGCGGTCCGCGATGTCAGTATCGCGTTGCGAGAGGGGGAAATTGTCACCCTCGTCGGAGCGAACGGCGCTGGAAAGTCGACCCTCCTCAAGACAGTGCACGGCATCGTGCCAGCCGTGCATGGCAACCTTATCTTCGAAGGGGCTGATGTGGCGAAGTTATCAACCGCCGAACGAGTACAACTAGGTATCGCGCTGGTGCCAGAAGGCAGGCATGTCTTCGCCAATCTCTCGGTTGAGGCAAACCTCGAGCTGGGCTTCACCCGTCCGGGCGGCAGCAGCTTCAAGGAGCGGCAAGCGGAGGTCTTCGATTTCTTCCCCCGGTTGCTGGAACGTCGGACGCAAAAAGCCGGTACCTTGTCGGGGGGCGAGCAGCAGATGCTGGCGATCGGACGCGCACTGATGTCGCGGCCGCGCCTCCTAATGATGGATGAGCCGACCCTTGGGCTTGCACCTGTGATCATTAAACTAATCAAAGAGCGATTACAGGCCTTGAAGAGCAAAGGTTACGCCATTCTGCTTGCCGAGCAGAATGTGCATATGGCACTTTCCGTCGCAGACCGGGGCTATGTCATAAGCAATGGAGAGGTCGTGGGCTCAGGATCCAGTAGCGAATTGCTGCAAAGCCAGGATGTTCAACGCGCCTATCTAGGCGCAGCTTAAGCCGTAAGGTTTGTTACGGCCTTTTCCGTCCTCTACCCTGAGAGTCATGGCTTCGCTGCCAACCCGAGGTGCAGTCACCTGCTCTCAGGATCTCTCTCGTATCATTCGAAACACATCATCAGGATTATCCCCTCTCGAGCCGGCTCCGTTGCATTAACCTTGGCAGTTTACAGGGTGGTGGTCATCTGAGGAACCACCGTGTTGTCCCTGTTCAAGCGCCGCCGCTTTCCAGCTGAGATCATCCTGCTGTCTGAGATCATCCTGCTGTGCGTGCGCTGGTACTGCAAATACGGCATCAGCTACCGTGATCTGGCTGAGATGATGCAGGAGCGTGGTGTCGAGGTCGACCCGTCTACCATCTTTCGTTGGGTTCAGCGCTATGCGCCCGAGATCGAGAAGCGAGTCCGCCAGTATCAGGGTTCCCGTTCCGGGTCATGGCGCGTGAATGAGACCTATGTAAGGGTTGGTGGGCGATGGAAGTACCTGTTCCGAGCCGTCGACAAACACGGCCAGCTGATCGACTTCGTGCTATCGGAGCGGCGCAACACCCGAGCCGCGTATCGCTTCTTGCGCAAAGCCCTCAAGATGATGAGCGATTATCCTCCATGCTCGATCACAACCGACAAACTGGCCTCATATCCGAAGGCCATCCGACGCTTACAAAGCGAAGGGCTGCTGTCGAAAGATGTCGAGCATCGGACCTCGAAATATCTCAACAATGTCATTGAGGCGGATCACGGCGCGCTCAAGCGGATGATCCGGCCGACCCGCGGCTTCCAGAGGATGAAGACAGCCTCCGCAACTCTGAGTGGGTTTGAGGTCATGCGCATGATCCGTCGTGGCCATTGCATGCTGCCGCAGGCCGGTGTGACAGGCGAAATCCGCCTTGTGAACCAGCTGTTCGGTCTCGTCGCCTGAGCAATCCACTGAGGCTGGGTTCGTCATGCCCTTTCCAAGTTAATGCAACAAAGCCCTCACGTGGACCCTGCGTCGGGATGCAAATGGTCTCGATTTCACGACGCCGAATTATTATGAGTACACGGGCTTCATGATGCGCAAAGATGTGGGCATCGATCATGTCGAGGACATGGTCGATGCATCCGTCTGCGTGCAGACCGGGTCTACGACCGAGGTCGTTGCCGCTGACGTATCCAGGCAGCATAAACTTAACCTGCAACTTGTAGGGGTCGGAACAAGAACTGCTTCCAAACACACGCCGGCATTATCAACCAAAGACAGCTACCTTCGAGACGAGGTCGATCCCGCTGGCCTTCGTTCGGCGCATCTCGCGTCCAATTGCGAAGCGGAATACTGCTGGGATCTGCAGGGCAGGCGGTATTCGCGCCCACAGGGTCTTGGTCACCGGCCGTCCTTTGCGTATGCGTCGCGGCGCTTGGCCCGTAACCACCCGCTACGACCAGCGAAAGCCGATCTCGTTGAAGTAGAGATCCGCGTGATGCGGGCTGATGTGGTGGAACACGCCCGAGACGGTACGGCGCACCCGGTCGTTGAAGCCCTCGGCTGAATTGATGTGAACCGGACCGCGGGCATATTCACGCGCCTTATGGTGGACGGTATCATGAGCCGCAAACGCAGTGCCAATTGAGAAGGCCTTCCATTCATCACTCATCAGATGAGCCTTCGGATCGACAGTCTCGGTGAGAACTCGGTCCGCTTCAGACTCGGAGAGATCCTCAATCACGGCCGCCCGAACCTCCCCGGACGTCGTCCCGACACTCACATCCGGCGGCCGTTGCACGGCCACAAGTGCTGGCGTTTTCAAGGTCTTGGGCTGGCCTTTGCGTCCTCGTCCTGGCGGAGAATAGTTCTTCTCCCGTCGCGGCTTGCCACCGATATAGAGGCCGTCGATCTCAACCACCCCATCCAGAGCCTGCTCCCGTCCGACCATCAGGCGCAGGGCATGACCCATGCGCCAGGCCGTCGGCTGGCTGACGCCGAGCGCCTCCGCCAAGCGAACCGAGGAGATGCCCTTGTCCGACTGGAGCATCAGCCAGAGGCCCAACAGCCATACCCGAAGTGGAAGCTTCGTCGCATGCAGGGGCGTGCGGGTCGTGACGGTGAACTGAAACCGGCAGGTGACGTTCGAGCATTGGTAGAGCCCGGGCCGTACTCGCTTCCCATTCTCCCGGCCCATGAGGGCAATGGAGCGGCGATAGCCGCAGGCGGGGCATACTCGACCGGTCGGCCACACCATCGCCTCAAGCAAGTGCCGACAGCGATCCTCGTCCTGGAAGGCTCTGACCATGTCCGGCACTGTGGTGATCCTCGCCAGCACCTCGCGCATAGACAGATCCATTGCGACCTCCTGATCCGATCATCAGTCAGGGGGTCAGAATCGCACGCAAAAGCTTAGCTGCAAAGGAAAAGCTGCGTTTGGTTGATAATGCCGGCGTGTGTTTGGAAGCAGTTCTTGTTCCGACCCCATGTTCGCACGCCGCACCCGGGTATCGTCCTCTGAATTGTCACGAGAGAACGTCGCTTTCTGTTAGGGGCCAGCGAACCTCCCGGCGGATCGGTTATCGATGCGCCGCCAGTCGGATATGCTGCATTTTGATCGCACCGATGCTGCCCAATAAGGCTTTCATATGAGCGAAGGTCTCTTGTGCAATCCCTGATATTGAGGCCAAATCCCATAGTGCTGAAGGTAAATCACTAAAGTCAGCTTCCGCGGGACAAAATCATGCAATCACTACCGACAAGTCTACCGAAGAAGTTACATTTACCGAGACTGCCGTCTCGTCGTGTTCCAGCGGGAGCTGGACGCCAACCATGAACCTTCGGCATCTCGATATCTTTCGATACGCGGTTAAACATGGAACACTCACCCAGGCGGCAGAACTCCTATCCATTTCTCAGCCCGCGGCCAGCAAGCTTCTGTCGCAACTCGAGCATATGCTTGGCATAAAGTTATTCGAGCGCACGCGTCGGCGCCTTGAGCTGACCCGCGAAGGCGAAATGTTCTATGCCGAGCTCGAACGCGCATGGACCGGCTTCGAGCGGCTCAAGCGGGTCGCCCGGGATATTCGCGAACTGCAATTTGGACGATTGAATCTTGCGGCGGCACCGATGTTTGCGGGATCAGTGATGCCGCGCGTGGTCGCCCGCTTTTCTGAAGAGCATGAAAATATCGCCATTTCGTTCCTTGCTCGAAGTTCCGACCGAATCGTGGAATGGGCGATAGCGCAGCAGATCGACATAGGCTTCACGAACTCGCCCGTTTCTCATCCACAAGTCACCTGCCGGCTGATAGCCCGGATTCCAGCGGTCTGCGTCCTGCCATTAGGGCACAGCCTCGCCGGGGAGAAGGTCATCACTCCGCCTCATCTCGCAAACCAAATCTTCGTGTCGGTCGGAAACGCAGAATTGCAGCGGCGGATGATGTTTCATGAGATATTCGACAGCGCGGGCGTGCCACCCCGCCTTCTGCTCGAGGTCCCGATGACGCCAGTTGCCTGCGCAGTTGTTGCCAACGGCGCGGGTGTCGCCATTGTGGACGAAACGACGGCTCACTGCTTCGCGCAGAGTGGCCTAGTAATCAAACCCTTCCAGCCGGATGTTTTCTTCCCCGTTTGGTGCGTGCGGCCAACAGCCCTGCGCAGGTCGGCTCTCGCCGACGCGTTCGAGACTAAAGTTGAAGCCGAACTTGCCCGACACGGCTACCTTGTTCGGACCTGACAACCCGTTGGGAATCCCTAGAGCATCGTGCCGCGCCTACCGGCGCGGTGCCCAAAAGTGGGAACCGGTTTTCCGCTAAGAACGATGCTGTAGTGGCTCGTGCACGCGCTGCAATTCATAACCTCAAGTTATGAATTGCGAAAAACAAAAGTATTGATTTGGATCAAAGACAGCCCATACGCTCAGGTGGTCGCCAACAGAATGCTTTGCAATCTGCGGGTCAATAATCGAACTGCGTGTGTATGAATCAGGCGTGCTATCGCGCGCTCATATACCTGCCTAACAAGCAAGATGCAACCTCGTTTGAACCCACTCCACTGGGGAATAGAGATGAGGCTAACAATATACATCGTTCGTCGCCTGCTCTTTGCTCTGCTTCTGATGTCGGGGGTGAGTCTCATCATCTTCTTCCTCGTCAATGCTGTCGGTGATCCAATCGAGTTGATGATGGCAGAGACGCCCGGCGTTTCCGCCCAGACCATCGAGCGCATGAAGGCATATTATGGGCTCGATCAAGATGCGTTGACCCGATATCTGATCTGGCTCGGCAAGCTTCTTCATCTCGATTTTGGAACAAGCATTGTCTATAACCAGCCTGTCGGCTCTCTGATTGCGACCTGGGGGTGGCAAACTTTCAAGATTCAAGTGCCGGCGATCCTGATCGCCCTCGTGATTGCGATCTTCGTCGGCACGACTGCCGCGCGGCGTCAGCATTCTCGCACAGATTTCTCGGTCATGAGCGGAGCCCTCCTGGGACAATCTCTACCGGCTTTCTTCCTCGGGATTCTTTTAATCCTGATCTTCTCCTACACCTTCGATATCCTGCCCAGCTATGGGGCGTATTCAACCCGCGGCTATCTGTGGGGCAGTGTCATTGCCGATGGTCTCTGGCACATGGTGCTGCCAGTTGCCATGCTGACCTTCTTCAACACGGCAACCCTGACGCTTCTTATGCGCTCCAATATGGTCGATGTGTTGAAGTTGGACTTCATATCTGCCGCGCGGGCGAGCGGCATACCGGAGAGGCGTGTGGTCTATCGGCACGCGCTGCGTGTCGCGTTCATTCCCGTGCTCACCTATCTCGGCCTCCTTGTGGGACTGATGCTCGGAACCGCTCCGGTGACCGAGTCAGTCTTTACCTGGCCCGGGCTCGGCTATCTCTACGTGACGGCGATCCACCAACTCGATTACCCCATCATCATGGGCGCCAGCATGGTCATCGCCACGATGCTTATCGTAGCGACGACACTCACGGACATCGCCTACGTCCTCATCGATCCCCGTATCAGATTGGAGTAAGCCCTTGTCTGACTCGCGTTCAGTAAATGCGGCAGTTCCTTTCGCTGAAACCGCAGTGATTGCCCGGCACAAGCCCAAGGGAATTTGGCGTCAGGGCTGCGAGCGTTTCCTTCACAGCCGGACTGGGATGCTCGGTCTTGCATTGGTTGCTCTCATCGTGGCCGTGGCCATTCTCGGCCCGTTCATCGCACCATTCGATCCGCAGGATCAATCCGCCATGCTGGATCCTGGAGCCAAGGCGCCCCCGAGTTGGATCCATCCTTTAGGCACCGACCGAATGGCCTACGATGTGGCAAGCCGGGTCATCTACGGCGCGCCCACGGCTCTCATCGTGGGCCTCGGGGCCATGTCGATCGCGGCCTTTCTGGGCATTGTCGTGGGGGGAATCGCCGGCTATCGCGGCGGCCTTGCCGACGAGATCATCATGCGGGCCACAGACTTCTTCCTCGTCATTCCGGTCTTCGTCGTGATCCTCGCCGTCGTACGATTGCTCTCCGGCATGGTGGTCAACACGCCGCTTGAAAGTATCCCTTATCTCAATCTCGGCACGATCATCGTCCTGATCGGCATTTTTGGCTGGGCGCCGATTGCCCGGATGACCCGCGCCGAGTTCCTGCGCCTGAAGAACCAGGAATTCATCGAAGCCGCCCGCTGCATCGGCGCGACGACCGGAGATATTCTATTCCGACACATCCTGCCGAACGCTCTGCCGTCACTCATCGTCATGGTGGCTCTCGGGATCGGGGGAGCCATCCTGTCAGAGGCGATGATCGGATTTCTCGGATTCGGTGATCCAAAGGCGGTGAGTTGGGGGCAGCTTTTGTTCTTCAACTACGAGTCTCTCAAAGTAGCGCCATGGGCCTCACTTGCACCAGGAGCCGCGATTTTCGTGACCGTTCTCGGATTCAATCTTCTGGCCGATGGTCTCTCGGACGCCTTTAACCCACGTAGTGGAAAGTGATCGGATGCACCAGGCCAACCTCTCCCCTCCGATCCCCGATTCACTTCCAACAACTCCTTCGCCACTGACGTCCCCAGGGTTGCGTGGGGCTCCTCCGTCTGCCGACGAGCGAGCACAGGCCAACGACGTGATTCCGGTCAGTGACGCCACAGAGACGCTCGTCCACGTCGATAACCTGCGCATTCATTTCCCGTCCCGGAGAAGTCCCACCCGGATTGTCGAAGGCATCAGCTACTCGGTCGCCAGAGGAGAAACGCTCGGTATCGTCGGCGAGTCGGGCAGCGGGAAGACACTTTCCAGCCTTGCCATCCTGCGTCTCCTTCCTCGCCCGGCCCAGATTGCGGGAGGACGTATCGTTTTCGAGGGAGAGGATCTCGCGGGGAAATCCGATGAGGACATGCGGCGACTGCGCGGCAAGCGCATTGCCATGGTGTTTCAAAATCCCGGCTTCTCTCTCCATCCACTGATGACGATTGGCGCACAGCTCAGCGAGATTCTGGCCGTACACGAGAATCTTGCTCGTAAAGATGCCCACGCACGGATCGAGGAACTCCTTCAGCTTGTGGGTATCAGCGACCCTGGAACCCGCATCAGACAATACCCTCATGAGTTGAGTGGCGGCATGAAGCAGCGAGTCTGCATTGCCCGGGCACTCTTGTGCAACCCGAGCCTGGTCCTTGCGGACGAACCGACCACCAGTCTCGATGTCACGATCCAGGCTCAAATCCTCGAATTGTTCGAGGAACTGAAGGCGCGCTTCCGGATGTCGATGATTTTCGTGACGCATGACATGGGCGTCGTGGCTCGAATCGCCGACCGGATCGCCGTCATGTATGCAGGTCAGATCTGCGAAACCGCCGACGCGGAAACGATATTCTCAAATCCACAGCATCCGTATACCCGCGCGCTTCTGGGAAGCACACCACGGGTCGATCAACGATCAACGCGCGCGAGCGGCTTCCGGCTTCCAACGATCGGAGGCTCTGGACCGACGATCCTGCATCAAGGCGATGGCTGCCGCTTTGCGGCCCGTTGCCCGGAGGCTGCTCCCGAATGCACACGGCTTGCACCGCTGCCGCTCACCGTTCGGCCGGGGCACTCTGTTCAATGCCTGAAGCGCGGCAGCATAGGAGGGGCAAATCATGCTTGAACCAGTGCCAAGTGAAGCCTCGCTTGGTCCCTTGCTCACCGTCCGCAATCTCTCGAAGAGCTACCCGGTGACGCGTTCGGGTCTCCTGCGCAAGAAAGTTGTTGGAACGATCGACGCCGTGAGAGACGTCAGTTTTTCAGTTGATGCCGGAGAAACGCTGAGCATTGTGGGCGAGAGCGGCTGCGGTAAGACGACAACGGCCCGCTCCATTCTAAACCTTGTTGATCCGACATCGGGCGAGATCCAATATCAGGGTCGCGACGTCGTGAGAACTTTCGCCACAGGCGCGCGAGGCGATGTTTTGGCGTTGCGGCGGCAGATGCAATACGTCTTCCAGGATCCGTATCTATCACTCAACCCGCGCTGGAGCATCCGGCAGATCCTGAGAGAGCCGCTACGGATACACCAGCGAGGGGAATCTTCGAGCTGGGACGACCAGATCGAACAGCTTCTTGCTCGCGTCGGTCTGCCGGGTAGCTATGCAGACCGTTATCCGCATGAATTCTCAGGTGGACAGAGGCAGCGCATCGGCATCGCTCGTGCGCTTGCAGTCGATCCTCGCTTGTTGATTTGTGACGAGCCCGTCTCGTCTCTCGATGTCTCGGTGAGAGCTCAGGTCCTCAATCTGCTCGCCGATCTACAGGATCAGCTCAGCCTATCCTACTTGTACATATCCCACGACCTCGGTTCGGTTCGGTTCCTGAGCCGGCGTGTGGCGGTGATGTATCTCGGCACGATTGTCGAGATTGGTGATGTCGATGCAATCTTCGACCGGCCGCGCCATCACTATACCGCAGCGCTCCTTTCGGCGATCCCGGTAGCTGACCCAAGGCGAAGCGCCATGGCCAAGAGTGTCCGCGGTGAGGCGCCGTCAGTCACCGAACGCCCGCGAGGCTGTCCCTTCCATACGCGCTGTCCCGCGGCCCGTCCCATCTGTCGGGACGAAGTTCCGGCGCTCATGCAAGACGATCCGGATCATAAGGTTGCCTGCCACAATCCACGTTGAGGCTTTTCGCCGGTAAACCGGGCCGGCGGAGAGACGCATTCAAGTTCCTATCGTTCGCGCTTCGAGGAGCGCAGGTCTCACAAAAACTCACAAGTCCACAGAGGAGAACCAGATATGGGTGATAACAAAACGACTCGACGCGATCTGCTCAAGCTTGGCGGAGCAGGTCTCGCGGCAAGCGCCATCCCGACCGCGATGACACGATCCGCATTGGCAAAAGAGCCGTTTTTCAAAATCTATCTGACGATCTTCAACAACGTTCAATCCCGAATGATCTGGACGGACCTGATCGGCAAGCAGATCGCGAAGCTTGGAATTGATGTCGTGTCAAGCTTCCATCCACCGTCCGCCATCATCGCCCGTCGAGCGAGCGACAAGGGCAAGACCTTCGTCGACGGCGGCTGGGACATGTACTCGGAACGCATCTATTATAGCGGCCTCACACCGCTGCCGGAGGTTCTCTTCCACAGCCGGTCCGAGCCGCCGAATGGGCAGAATTTCTACCGCATCAACGACAAGGTGATCGACGCGGCGATCGAGCGACACTCGCGTGCCGTGGACCCAAAAGAGCGCCAAGAGGCAATCAAGGACTTCCAGAAGCGCTGGTATGAGACTGAGCCACTTCTGATGGTCTTTTATCCCGAGGATGTGATCATCACGAACCCTAAGCTGAAGGGCTTCGACTCGACGACTTACAATCCCGTGTTCTTTCCCCGTCCGGAAAACTGGACGATCGAGGGTGCTACCGGTGATGTGACTGCCGCCTTCGCATCATGGCAACCGCCGAGCACTCTCATTCCCATGTATTCGAGCGGCTACAACGAGTCGAATATCTTCGGCCCGGCTTATAACAGTCTGTTCGAATATGAAAGCTGGCAGACCAAGAAGGTTGTTCCTGGCTTGGCAGAGTCCACTACCCGTTCCGATGACGGGAAGCATTGGGTCATCAAGCTACGCCAAGGGGTAAAATGGCACAGTGGGGAGGAGTTCACGGCGGATGACGTGAAGTTCACCTGGGACCGGTTGCTGGATCCCACTTACGGAAGCGTGTACCAGTCGCCCCTGAAGACGGCCTTTGGCGGGCCAGAGGCCTATAAGGTCACGGGCCGGCACGAGATCACCGTCGACCTTCCAGCATATTCATTGCTGTTCGAGGAGTTCGTCCTTCCGGTGATGGCCATGATGCCGGCCCATGCTTACCGCAACATCAAGCCAGAGGAAATGCGCGGTCATACGATCAGCACCTGGTTGGGAACGTTTCCTGTCGAGACGTCGGGCGGCAAGACCTTCGAAGCCAAAGGTGCAGTCGGCACCGGACCGTGGATCCCTCAGGGGTTCGATCCGGCACGCAAAGCCTATAAGTACGTCAAGAATGAGAACTATTGGAAAAAGACCCCTGGTAACGTGAAGACTTTCTATGTCGTCAACATTCAGGGTGCGGATGCCATCCTGAGCGCTCTCAAGGCTGGCGAGATCGATGCTCACGATCCCATGTACGACGTGGGTGGTCTGGTCAACACCATTGATCCTTCATGGGGCAAGGTGAACCGCTTCGACTCGTTCAAATGGCAGCAGATGTGTCTCAACATGGCTCATCCTGTCTTCGGGACCGGCGTCGATACTCCGCTCGGCCGGAAGGATCCCAGCCGCGCGGCAGAGGCTGCCGCCTATGTCCGCAAGGCGATGAGCCATGCCATACCGAGAGAGCAGATCATCAAGAATGTCGTCAGCGGTGATGGCAAGCCGGCAACGGTCCCAATCCCCTTCACGGCGGCCGAATACGCTCACGATCTGCTGAAGCCGATCGCCTACGACATGGATCTGGCGCGCAAGTACATGGAGAAGGCCGGCTACGTCTACTGACGAGGCCTGGCTGCATCTCTGATCATCCATGCGGGCCACGGCCGTGGCCCGCAAACCCTCCCACTTTGCATTTCAAGGACTGAAATCATGCGTGTAGCTGTCTTGGGTGCCGGCGCAATTGCCTATGGATGCGCCGCCTATCTCTGTCGCGAGGGACACGAACCGGTGCTCTGGTCTCCCTCCGGAAATCGTGGCCGGTCAATTTCGGGCGGTGCTCCTCTGGTCGCGCAAGGGGCCATCGAGGGCTCGTTCCATCCCCAAGTTGCGGAGCGTTGCGAGGATGCCCTGCGTGACGCCGAGGCCGTTCTCATCGCGCTTCCTGCCAACGGTCACAAACGAGTCATGGACGAGGCGGCACCCTATCTGCGGCCCGATCAGACAGTGATGATCTCCTCGCACACGTCGTTCAGCGCCCTCTATCTTGCCAAGCTGTTGGCCAAGCGCGGTATCGAGGTCCCGATCGTCGTGTGGAGTACGACCGTGACGGCCGGCCGCCAGACGGGTGACGCGTCGGTCAACGTGGTCGTCGTTCGCGCAAAAGTTGACGCAGCAACGCTCCCGGCCTCGGCGAGCGGCAAGGGGTTTGCCGTCTGCCGGGCATTGTTCGGCGATCGCTTCAACGAGCGGCCGGACATGCTCGCGATCGCCCTGAGCAATCTCAACCCACAGAACCATATGGGTATTGCACTCTGTAACTTCACGCGAATGGAGCGAGGGGAACGCTGGGGGCAGAATGAGAATATCACCGACTCGGTCGGAAACCTGCTCCAGTCCCTCGACGACGAACGCCTCGCGATAGCAGAAGCGTTTGGCTATAAGGTGCGCACGATCCAGGAGCATTACCACCTGTCGTTCCATGTCGAGCCCGGTCCGGTCGGGGCGATGTCAAAGGTGATCCACGAGCGCGGCAGCGGTGGATATGGTCCAACGACGATTGATACCCGCTACGTCCTCGAGGATGTGCCCTATGGTCTCCTTCCTACGGTGCTGCTCGGCACATTGACCGGCGTTGGCGCGCCGCTTCACGCCGCAGGAATCCGCATCTTCTCGGCCCTGTACGGTCGGGATCTCGCTGCCGAGAACGATCTCCTGCCGGAACTCGGCCTCGAAGACATGTCCCTTGAGGATTTGCGGATACTGATGCGCGATGGCTGGAATCCAAAGGCGCTTGCCGCCTGAATCGTCCTTCGGCATTCCCTCGATTTTTTCTGACACCTGCGCGACCTCTTTGATCTGGCGCTGTGTGCGGATCTTTCATGGAGAAACAAACATGACTGATGTGATTATCATCGGCGCCGGGGTCATCGGTACCTCGGTTGCCTACCGTCTTTCTCAGGCGGGTGTTAAAGTCACCGTCCTCGAAGCCGAGCGGGTCGGCGGTGGCACGTCCGGCTCGAGCTTCGCCTGGACCAATTCCAACAACAAAACCCCGCGTCCTTACTTCGATCTGAACGTCATGGGCATGCGTGCTCACGCGGCCCTTGCCGACGAGTTCGGGGGAACACCCTGGTGGCACGGCGGCGGCCGCCTCGAATGGTTCGAAGAGAGTGGACGCCTGGCCCAGCGCGATAAAGTTGAGCGCCTGCGTTCCTGGAATTATGCGGCCGAATGGCTGACCGCCAAGGAGGTGAGCGAGATCGAGCCTGATATCGACCCTGATCTGATCGGCGACGCACCTGTCGCATACTATCCGGAGGAAGGCTGGCTCGATCCGGTTGTTTACGCCCAAGCCATGATGGCAGCGGCCCGCCGACTCGGTGCGAAGCTCGAAATCGGCGCTCGCGTGAGTGGCGCCGAGATCCGATCCGGCCGCGTCACCGGCGTACGGTGTGCGGACGGGCGTGTCTTCCATGCCGACCGCGTCATCAACTGCGCGGGCCGCTGGCTCAACGACGCCGCGGATGATGAAAGGCTGCACATACCGCTTGCTCCGACAACGGGCTTTCTCGTGTTCACGCCTCCGGTGCCAACGCAAGTATCACGAATCGTCTCGACACCTTTATGTGATTTCCGGCCGGATGGAGCAGGGCGCCTCGTGATCCATTGGGGTCCTGCCGACGCGACAATCACACCGGATCTTTCAATCAATCCAGGCATGGCCGAGGCCGAGGAGCTCGTTCAACGCCTTGCACGGGTTCTGCCTTGCCTCGGAACCGCGAGACCGGAAGCCGTCCGTGTCACGCGGCGGCCGATCCCCAAGGACGGCTATTCGGCGGTCGGTCCGATTCCGGGCGTGGACGGGTACTATGCCGTTGTCACCCATAGCGGCGTCACCTTATCGCCCTTCCTCGGAATCGCCGTGGCGGATGAGATTGCCTCTGGTCGCACCCGGCCCGAACTGGCTCCCTTCCGCCCGAGCCGCTTCTTCGAAGCGGGCATGTCGGCGGAACAAGAGGCAGTTCCTGCCTAGACCATTTTTTGGTGAAGTGGATCCGGTTCACCGCAAAAAATGCGGCCCAGGAAAGAAGAGAGCTGTTTCCACGCAAGTGGAATCAGCTCTAAAGTATCGGACGTGAGTTCGAATTCACGTCCGATGCGCTAGCACTACAGTTGCACCTGCTGGTTTTGAGCTCAGAATCTGCTGATCTGACCCAGGAGGCTGCCATGACGGGTGTGGCCATCGAGCAGATGCTCGAGCTCTGGTGTATGGAGTTGCGTCAG
>Ga0182742_1001894_pt1 | contig 25033 bp, 28 predicted proteins | sample eDN5th37CBELigMG_FD_128880 | JGI IMG/M metagenome (GOLD analysis project Ga0182742, IMG submission 128880) | Enriched Miracle-Growth compost microbial communities from Emeryville, California, USA - eDNA 5th pass 37_C BE-Lig MG (version 2)... ...
CAGATCGTCCATATTGGAGCCGTCAACGATATAGTCATAGCCCTTCTCAGCGGCAATGCGCTTCAAGTGCGTATATAATCCTGTCTTGCAGTGATAGCAGCGGTCCGGATTGTTCGCGACGAAGTCGGCATTATCAAGCTCCGAGACCTGAGTCTTTAAGAGCTTGACGCCCATCTCTTCGGCCAATGCCACAGCGGCGTCAAATTCCCGGGTCGGGAATGTTTCGGAGGCCGCGGTAACGGCCATGCAGCGGTCCCCAAGCTCCTGGAAAGCGCGTTTGAGTAAGAATGTACTGTCCACGCCTCCTGAGAACGCTACCAAAATTTTCCCCATGTTACGTAAAATTTCGCCTAAGCGTGTGTCTTTTTGCTCTAAGGTCAGGTTGTTGTCCATCTGGCTTCTCTCCTCCGTCTGCATGAGGTGCAATTGGTACTCACATCATATCATAAATTTATGCGGAACGTGGAATGAGGATACGTTCATGTTATAATAGTAGGAGTTTATTGAAAAATGTTCCGCATGTAGCATTATGGTACAGCATGGCGCGACACACGGAAGGATGAGTATAGATATGGGAAGAACGATCGAACGGAAGCCGGAGTGGTTGAAGATTGACCTGGTCTCTGGGGATAAATTTGCTAACTTTAAAGAAATTAAGAGTATGATGCGTTCGAAGACGTTACATACCGTCTGTGAAGAGGCCAAGTGCCCGAACATTCACGAATGCTGGGCGAATCGGACGGCGACGTTCATGATTTTGGGCGATATCTGTACGCGGGCATGCCGGTTTTGCGCGGTTACGACGGGGCGTCCGACAGAGTTGGACCTGGCTGAACCGGAGCGGGTAGCCGAGGCGGCGGAGCAGATGGGACTTCGGCATTGTGTCGTGACCAGTGTGGCGCGCGATGACTTGGAGGACGGCGGAGCGCAAATTTTCGCGGAGACGATTCATGCGATTCGGAAGCGGTTGCCGTTTTGCGGGGTGGAAGTGCTCATTCCCGATTTTCTTGGGCGCGCGGAATCGTTATACACGGTGCTGGACGCGAAGCCGGATATTCTGAATCATAACGTGGAGACGGTGGAGCGGTTAAGCGACCGGGTGCGCTCGAAGGCGAAATACCGCCGTTCCTTGGAGCTGCTGAAGCGTTCCAAGGAATACGCTCCCGGCATCCGGACGAAATCGTCGATCATGATCGGGGTCGGCGAGACGGTGGAAGAGATTTTAGCGACCATGGACGATCTTCGTGAGGCGGATTGCGATATTTTGACGATCGGGCAATATTTGCAGCCGTCTACGAAGCATCTATACGTAGAGAAATATTACACTCCTGAAGAGTTCGCGCAATTGAAGGAAGAAGGACTTAAGCGCGGCTTTGCGCATGTGGAATCGGGTCCCCTCGTGAGGAGCTCCTATCATGCGCATGAACAAGTGGAGTCGGCGAGGAGGGTGCAAGCTTGATATGGGTTGGCGGCAAAGCGTACAAACTGGTCCATGAGCATAAAGACGGCTGGAAGCCGGAAATGTTTAAAGAGCGCTACAGTGAAGTTTTGGACCGATATGACTATATTGTCGGGGATTGGGGCTACAATCAGCTTCGGCTGAAAGGCTTCTTCCGCGAAGGCAACAGCAAGGCGACCAAAGAGACGGTGATTACGTCACTGCAGGAGTATTTGCAGGAATATTGCAATTTCGGCTGTGCGTATTTTGTGCTGGAACGGATTCCGACGAAGAATGAGGACCCCGCTGGGACAAGCTTGGACGACAGCCTCGGTACCGCGGAAGGGGAATCCGCGGCGGCGAGAGCGCCGGAGGCGGGCGATGATGTGATGAGCGGACGTGGCAGCGAGATCAATTACAGCGATCGGAAGCCTTATTCGTGGCGGGAGGATCAAGCGCCTGTCAAGTATGCGAATCGGAACGCGGACCGCAACGCGGACCGCAGTGTGGACCGCGGCGCGGATGCCGCGGAGAAGGCCGCGGTCAGCGGCAAGGCTGCCGACGAAGGCGGCGCAGGAACGGAGCAGCCCGGCAAGGGGCGCGCGGCGCACGCGGACGGCCGCCAGGAGAAGCGGCCGTTTCGCCACGAAACCGGCGCGGACCCGGCCGGTGCGGGCGAAGGGCGGCAGTTTGCCGGCAGCGGCCGCAAGTACAATAAGCGCCCGCGAAACGGCGGCAGCCAGAACAAAGGGCGCGGCGGATCGCGCCACCCGCACGCCGGCCGCAGCGACGGACGCGAGCAGCGCGCACAGCAGCGGCACCACCACAAACCGCCGCAGCGCGAGCAGTAATAAGGATTGCCCAGGGAGGATTCCCTGGGTAATTTTTTTTGCAGAATGTCGCCGCAATGCCAGGAAACTGTCCGGACCGCTTCGGGCAAACCGGATATGGAGACGGCGAAGCGGATGGCCATGCGTCTTCCTGGTGACCGGTTCGTCTTGGTGGCGCCTTATGGGTACATGGGGTCCGTCATCGGCATGATTGCGGGGCTTCGCTATTTCGACTCGCCTACCTTTAAGGCGCTTGGCGGGGTAAGTGAGCTCACCTTTGATTTCACGGACAGCAATTTGATCGCTTTAATCAGTGTAGGGGTACTTGCGGTGGATGAAGTGCCCTGCAAAGGAATCGCTTGTGTGAAGGGCATTACGACGGATACAGGCCAAATCAATGTGACTCGGGTTGCGGATCGTGCCGTAAGGCATGTGCAGAACATCGCCCAAGATTATATCGGCTTGTTGAATACCGAAGAGCAACGATTGTCGTTGAAGCAAAGAATTACCGAAGCCTTCACCCGGATGGAGAAGGAAGGAGCAATCGTCCCTTCGGTCAAATTTGGGGTGAAGCGGCTCAAGACAATATTACCGCTTATATGCAAGGTTTAACGGTAAACCCTGATTTGAAAGCTGCTGTAAATGCGCTCCTTGGAGGTCTGCCGGGCACTGCAGGCATATCGAAGGCGATCCAGACGGCCATCGACGGATTACAGAAAATGATTCGGCAGATCCAAGATACCGGAAATGATTTTGTCGGAGAAAGAGAGTCCGCGGCCACACCGGTGTCTTTCCTGCGGCTGCACCGCGGATTGGCTTGGCCCGTCGGTCAGGCGGAGCTGGAATGTTCCCCGGCGGTAGAGGCGCCGGAGGCCGGGGAGCGCGTATGGATTGAAGACGGCGATGCGTCCGGCGCCATCAACCGTCTGATGACCGGCCGCATCGTGCGCCGCCGGCAAAGCATCCACGGAATCTGTCTCACCTTTGCCCGAAAATCGGGATCTCGGCCCAACCCCTTCTACACAATGGACGTCGCTGCATATGCAATCCCGCATACAGCTGCACGTCGTCGGTGAACGGTCTGTGCTGGGCGCGGCGGCGGGACCTGCCCCGGGCATCAGGAAATCGGCTTGCCGCCGGATGAATCCACCGGCGTATCCCGTTTACCGGGCGCGCCGCGGTGCGGCCGGTCCGGCGTTATTCCGCAATCTGGCGCATGCGACGTCATGGGAGATGCAATCCTTCAATCGGCAGCTGTCCAACTGGGTGATGGATGTGGAGATCGTCCCGTTGGAACATGAGTACGGCTCTATGTACAAGTGAGAGTTCATACAAAGAGCTGGGCATGGAATATACCCGAGGTATGTCCCATGCCCATGCTGTGTTTTTTTATATATCCCCCACGAATGCGTCCTTGACCCGAGACCAGAACGGGAACGGGCGGTAGCGGGCGAAGGTTACTTTCTGGTCGGCAACGGTTGTGCGGACGGAGGTGATCGACGAATAAGGGATCGCCAGGTGATCGACCGTGATCAGCAGCTTCTGCGTCTTCCGCGGAATGATGTCGCAATGGTGATGCTTTGGCAGAACGAGAGAAGAGCCGATCGTCCGGTATACCCGATTGTTGATCGAAGCGATCTCCGCAATCTGAATCGCTTCTAACGACGGGTGCAATAAAGCTCCGTTGAGACTTTTGTTATAAGCGGTGCTTCCGGAAGGTGTGGAAATACAGATGCCGTCGCCGCGGAACATCTCGAACGGCTTATCGTTAATATTCAGCTGCGCGACGAGGGTCGCATCGGCGCCCTTGAGCGTGAATTCATTCAGCGCCAGGAATGATTCGCTTCCTTTGTCGGACGTGATCTGCACCCGAAGCAACGGATATTTCACGACACGGTTGCTTAACCCGCCGCCGTCTGCCATCAACGTGACTAAATCCTCAAGCTCATTCGGCTTCCAATCGGCGTAAAACCCCAGGTGGCCGGTATGAATGCCGACGAAGGCGATCCGGTCGAGCTGATCTTGGAACTGATGAAACGCATGCAGCATCGTGCCGTCGCCTCCAATGGAGACGACAACCTCAGGAGCGTTCTCGCTTCTGCGAAGCCCCTTCTCCTCCGCTAACCGGTGGAAGTTCGCCGCAAGCTCGCGGGAAAGCGCATCTCCGCGGTCCAATAAGAAATAATTCAAGGAAACTGGCACCTCCAGAGCCTTCTAACACATCATTCCTTCATCATACCGAAAGAAATGACGGAACTCAATGGAAGCTGGTTCCGAGGAAGAAACGCGACATTCAGTGGCCGCCCGCCAACTTACGAACGACACGATAACCCCCATAAACTACCCCAATCAGTACAAATGTGCCGGCAAACACAACTCCCGCTAAAGGGAAGTAGATCTGCATAGCGCTCCATCCGGAGTCGACGGCGCCATTCGGGATCCAAGCGGACACCTCGGCCTGCTGCGGTGAAATGATGTACCAAGCAAAGTAGGCGATGACCCCCGATATCACCCCTTGAACCAGCTTTGCAAGGGCGAATGGAGCGTACTTCACAGGCATATGGGAAACAAGGCTCATGATTTGCGCATGCACTGACAGTCCCGCCCATGCGAGTCCGAAGGAGGCGACGGCGATTTGTGCTTGGAGCGGGACACCGGGGATCGACTGACCCGCGGTTTGAGCGCCGAGCGTCACCTCGAAGAGGCCGTTGACAACCGCCGCGGCGAGCGGGGCCGGCAAGCCAAACGCCGAGAGCGCTCCGCCGGCAAAGAGCTGCAGCGTCGCGATGACGTGCGATAACGTCATCACCTCAATGACAACGGAGAAAAATACAACGAGCCCTCCGATGACAATGACGAGCTTCAATGCCGAGCGAATGCCGTCCGCGAGCAAGGTGCCGAACGGGCGGCCGTCTTCGAGCCTCGCGCGGTGCATCGCCTCGAAGGCTCGACGGATAAGCGGCATTCCTTCGTTCTCCGGCGGTGGAGCGGCCACCTCATTGCGGCTCTTAAACCGCATCAGCAGCCCCAGCACGAAGGCGCCGCCGTAATGGGAGAGCGCCAAGATCGGCGCAAGGCGCACATCATGGAAGAAGCCAACCGCGACGGCGCCGATCAAGAAGATTGGATCAGCGGTCGTCGTGAACGCGATCAGCCGCTCGCTCTCGCTGCGGTTCAGCCATCTGGCGTCCCAAAGCTGGCTTGTCAGCTTGGCTCCCACCGGGTAACCGGAGGCGAAGCCCATCGCCATCACGAAGCCGCCGGAACCGGGCACGCGGAATAACGGCCTCATCATTGGATCCAGCAAGGTGCCGCAGAAGTGTATAATGCCGAAGCCAAGCATGACTTCGGAGATGACAAGGAACGGAAACAAGGACGGGAACAGCACATCCCACCAGATGACTACACCCTTCAATCCCGCTTGCACGCTTTCTTGAGGAAAGACGAGAATCAGCAGCAATATGGAAAAAGCCAATACCGCGGGGGGAGCAATCCGTTTCAAGCGATTCAAGTCAGAGCGCAAGCGACTCACCTCGTTACCCAATATATGCGGACAACTTCCGCCCCATGCCGATTGCTAGAACGATAGAATCCGATTGTGGTAAGATAGTACTGCATTTATAGGACCAAAGATGCGGTGTTTCCTGGAAGGAGTGAGGATGGATGGAGCCGCTTTACGAGATTACTGTAAACTGCGCGCAATGCGGCAACGCGTTTCGGACGTCCCGAGTGCGCCCAAGCTTTAAAAAAGCGATCCGCGTCGATTCGGACTTCTGCAAGCATTATAAATTAGAAAATGAAAATCCGGATTTCTATGTGGTGCGGGTTTGTCCCGAATGCGGATTTGCTTCCACGGAAAGCTTCGCCGAGCAATTGCACAACAGGCAGCGGATGAAATATCAGGAGCGTCTGCTTCCCGTATGGAAGGGAAAGGATTACGGGGGAAAGCGGACGGCGGAACAAGCAATGGAGGCTTATAAGCTGGCGTTGTTAAGCGCACAGACGGTGGAAGAGAATGAACGTGTCATCGCCGGGATTCTCCATCATATTGCGTGGTTGTATCGATACCGTCAGGATTGGGAAGGCGAACAGCGGTTTTTGCGCTATGCGCTAGAATCATACATAAGGGTATATGAAACAGGGGAAGACGAGTTGAACCGGGCGCGGCTGATGTTTCTGATCGGGGAACTTCATCGGAGGCTTAAGGATTACAGTGAAGCGATCAGATGGTTCGGCCGGGTGATTCAAGATAAGACCATTATGGACGCGTCCACGATTCGCGCCTGCCGCGACGGCTGGGCGAGGACAAGAGAGGATATGCTCGCCGAGCGGATGGAACTGCCCGACGAGCTGAAGGGGCTAGAAAAGCGGAAAGAGTAACGCTTACTTAAGCATCCGGCTTCTCGCCGTCTTGGTCTTCGCCGTTGTTTTCCGACTCCTTGGCGGCAAGTTCTGCAAGCTTGGCGAGCAGAATATGCTGAGGCATGTGCATCAGATGCTCAAGCGGTACATTGAGCTTCTTAGCGAGCTTGACGGCGGTTTCGGGTGAAATTTGCAAGGGCGGCATCTTTTTCATTCCTTCCGTGGTTGTTGTATAGTAAGCTTACAATTATATCCACTGATTATCAAATGATAGCGTATGAGGAGGAGCAATGATGACGAAGGCTGAAACTTTCGCGCAAGTATGGGATTTGGATGCCGCATTTCCTGGCGGAAGCGACTCTCCGCAGTTCGAGCAGTTCCTGTCGGAGCTGTCGGAGCGGATCAACGTGTTTGGAGAACGCGTGAGGGAAACGGCGGACTTGAAGCTGTTAACGGATGAATTGCAGGAGCTTCAGCAACGGTTGGTGGAAGCGGGAACGTTCACGACGTGCCTAACGGCTCAGGATCAACGCGATAAGAAGGCAATGGCGCTGGACTCGGCGGTGCGGACGCTGATTGCGGCGTATCAATCGGCGCTGACCGTATTCGACCAGCGGCTAGTTTCGATTGCGGACGAACAGTGGGAGAAGCTGATGGAGGAAGACGCGTTCGCTGCGATCCGGTTCCCGCTGACCGAGCGGAGACGGCAAGCCGCGGAAAAGCTTGCGCCGGAGCTGGAGATGCTGCTTACGGATTTGGCGGTGGACGGTTATCACGGCTGGTCCGAGCTCTATGACACGACCGTCGGCCAGATCGAGGTGCCGTTCGAAGAGGAGGACGGCAAGATCACGATGCTGTCCGCAGGACAAGCGCACAATAAGCTGCACCACCACGCGAAGCAGGTACGGGAGAAAACCTTCGCTGCGTGGGAGAACGCCTGGGCCAAACACGCCGATTATTGCGGGCAAGCGCTGAACCATCTCGGCGGCTTCCGCTTGCAAACTTACAAACACAGAAATTGGAATTCTGTGCTGAAAGAGCCGCTCGACATGAACCGGATGTCGGAGGAAACCTTGAACAGCATGTGGAGCGCTGTCGAACGCGGACGCGGCTTCTTGCTTGACGTATTTCAGAAGAAGGCAGAACTCTTAGGGGTTGAGAAGCTCGGCTGGACGGACGTGGAAGCGCCGATCGGCTCCGCGGGAAAGAAAATTCCCTATGCGGAAGGCGCGGCAATGATCGTTGAACAATTCAGCAGGTTCAGCCCGAAGATGGCGGAGTTTGCCGAGATGGCGCTCAAAGGCGGCTGGGTGGAAGCGGAGGATCGCCCCAACAAACGGCCGGGCGGCTTCTGCGCGGGGCTGCCGCTGCAGAAACAATCGCGGATATTTATGACGTATGAAGGGTCGATGGACAATGTGTCCACGCTTGCGCATGAGCTCGGGCACGCGTTTCATTCCCATGTCATGTACGACCTGCCGCCGCTCACGCAAGATTACGCGATGGGCGTTGCGGAGACCGCTTCTACCTTCGCGGAGACGATTGTGTCCGACGCGCTTCTGCGCCTTGCGGACGACCGGGAAACAAAGCTTGCGCTGCTTGACGACAAGATCGGCCGCGCCGTCGCGTTCCTTATGAACATTCACGCAAGATTTATGTTCGAAACTTCTTTTTATGAAGAGCGCCGGAAGGGTACGGTCAGCGTCGAACGGCTGAACGAATTCATGCTGGAAGCTCAGAAGAAGGCTTATCACGACTCGCTCTCGTCTTACCATCCGCATTTTTGGGCATCGAAGCTGCATTTTTACATCACGGACGTTCCTTTTTACAACTTTCCATATACTTTCGGTTATTTGTTCAGCACAGGGATTTACTCGTTTGCCGCCGAACAGGGCGCAAGCTTCGAAGACCGGTATATTGCGTTGCTGCGGGACACGGGCCGGATGAGTGTAGAGGAGCTGGCGCTCAAGCATCTTCAAGCGGACGTGACCAAGCCGGAATTTTGGGAGCGGTCAATTGCCGCGGTGAAGAAAGACGCAGAGGAGTTTTTAGCGCTCTAAGCAAGCCCGCAGGGTGAGGAGAAGGACATAGATCGATGAAATTGCTAAACTGTGCCAAATGCGGATCGCTGTTTCTGATGGATAAATCAGAATACTGTGAGCATTGTGTGATGTGGTATTCGGAAACTTACGCCCGGATTCGCGATTATTTGCGAACGAAGCCGAATCGGACGATATGGGATGTGCATGAGGATCTCAATATTCCGTTGTCCGACGTGCAGCAGGTGCTGCGATATATGCAAGAACAAGAAAAAAGGTGACTAAGCGCCGTAGGCTGTAGTCACATTTTCTCCGGGCGATATGTCGCCGATTAGCGGCGGAATTGACCCGATAAGCTTTGCTCGGCGATTTGCACGAGGCGGCGGGTGATGTGACCCCCGATCGCGCCTGTATCGCGCGTAGCCATGTATCCGTAGTAACCGTCTTCCGGAATTTGGATGCCCAGCTCCGAAGCGACTTCATATTTCAATTGCTCCAATGCTTGGTTCGCTTGCGGCACTACGAGGTCGTTCGTGCGTCCAGAACCTGTACCCATTTGATATCACCTCCTTGAAAGGTAGTATGAACCAAATGGAACAGCTTACTCGTGCGAAATTTTGGAAATTGGCCGCGATTTCCGGTTGCCAAAGGCAAGCGGATAACGTATAATATGAAAAATTTTATTAAAATTGAAAAACCATGATTCGTTGAAGGGAAGTAGTACCTTGGAGGACAGGCGCAGAGAGCCGGCGGTTGCTGCAAGCCGGACCTGAAAACCGAAGGGAATGGATCCCGAAGAACGCGCTTTGAACGGCAGCTGTCTGCTGCTTAGTAGGAGTGACGCGGAGTAAGCCCACGTTACGGGGCCGAGAGGCGGTAATATGTGAGCGACTTTGGTCATGCGGCATATTCCGCGAATTAGGGTGGCACCACGGCTCTCGTCCCTTGCGGACGGGGGTCTTTTTTTTGTGATGAAGAAGAAGGAGGATGTAAACATGAGCAAGCAAAAAAGAGTTCTTTCCGGGATTACACCGAGCGGGATTATGACAATCGGCAACTACGTAGGCGCGATTCGTCAATTCGTAAATTTGCAAAATGATTATGACAGCTTCTATATGATTGCGGATTTTCACGCGGTGACGGTGCCTCAGGAGCCTGAGAAGCTCCGGGATCGGACGGAGACACTTGCGGCGATCTATGTTGCGTGCGGTCTCGATCCGAAAAAATCGACGCTGTTTTTGCAGTCTCAAGTGCCTGCGCATACCCAGCTCGGGTGGATGCTCACAACGATAACCTACATGGGTGAGTTGGAGCGAATGACACAGTTCAAAGAAAAATCGGCAGGCAAGGAGTCCATCGGTACGGGACTATTCGTATATCCGCCGTTGATGGCAGCCGACATCCTGCTGTATGACGCCGATCTTGTACCGGTAGGAGATGACCAAAGCCAGCATCTTGAACTGACTCGGGACGTAGCGAACCGGTTCAACAACCGATTTGGCGAGACCTTCGTCGTGCCGCAAGGCTATTTCACGGAGGTCGGCGCGAGGATCATGTCTCTCCAGGACGCGAGCAAGAAGATGAGCAAGAGCGATCCGAACCCTGGCGCGTTCATTTCCCTGCTTGACGAGCCGGATGTGATCCGCAAGAAAATCGGCCGCGCCGCGACGGATTCCGGACGCGAGGTGCGGCACGATCGGGAGACGAAGCCGGAGGTCAGCAATCTGATTGAAATTTTCAGCGCCTTCTCGGGACTTTCCATCAAGGAAATTGAGGCGCGTTATGAAGGTCAAGGCTACGGGGCGTTCAAGAAGGATGTGGCCGAGGCGATTGTCGGAGTGCTCGAGCCGATGCAGCAGAAATACCGCGACATCCGCGATTCCGGCGAGCTGCGGACGATCTTTAAGGAAGGCGCGGAGAAGGCGAGCGCCGTCGCGGAGGCGACGCTCCGCCGCGCGATGGATAAGATGGGCTTCGTTCTTCCATAACGGATTACTTCTTCAGCCGGCGCTTTACCGCGAAGCCCGCGCCGGTTACGGCAAAGCTGAGCAGAACGAAGAACAGAGCCCAGCCGGCGCGGAAATAGCTTAACGACGCGCCGGCGGCGATCAAACAGATCAAGCTTAACAGTGCGAAGAAAAGGGATAACGGTTTACTCAAGCGGGTCACCTTCCTGTTGCTAACGAGGGGTCGTTAGAGGCCGTTGTTAGAAGCCTCTGTTCGAGCTTCTCGTTGCTGATCCAGCCGACGAAATGAAACACCGGCTCCATAGCTGTATTGTACTTGACGACAGCCAGGAAAGGAAATTGTTTGCGGTATTGATACCGGACATCGACCCACTTGACGACAATGCCGTCAGCATGCTTTTCCATCGTTGCGCAAGGGAGCGGGCAGAAGGAGAGGAACGCCGCAACGTCAGGATGTTTCTTGGACGCTTCGATTTCCGGAGTTTGCTGTGAGACGAGATCATCGTTCCACACCAGCCCGTCGGTTTTCGTCCAGGTTCCAATCGTATAATGCGTTTGGTCTTTGTGCTTCACGATGTTCCATACATCCCACCGGTAGGTCGGAATTGCGGTATAGATGTCCCCTGGACGGCGGCTTTTGTCCAGAGACGGCAGACTGCGTTCCAGCCGGTGATGGACGACGGTGCGCCACACATAGTACGCGGCAATGACCGCATACAGCGCCGGAAAGACGACAGCAGGATCCGCCCCGGCGGCCCAGAAGCCTACCGCAATGACATGTGCCGCCACGATGAACGCATCAAAGATATGAATGATATTCCAGGCGATCCAACGCCGGTTGAACGGCCGAAGCGCTTGCGTGCCGTATGCGTTAAATAAATCGCTGGCGACGTGAACGATGACGGCAATAAATACCCACAACGCGATGGTGAGAAATCTTACATCAGGGAAGATCAACCAGATAACGGCGCTGATTAGCAATGTCCAAAGAAACCAAGCGGGAATAGAATGCGAAATGCCGCGGTGGTGGCGCACATACGCCGCATTGCTTCGGAAGCGCAGCACCGTATCGAAATCAGGCGCCTGCGACCCGGCTACCGTGCCGAACATGACGGCAAGCGAGGTCCAGGAATCCACAGCGACATTCGGGTCGATCTGTGCGAGGCCGGCTAAGCCGAAGCCAAAGGCAAAATGGGTTGCTGTATCCATGAACGTTAGGGTACTCCTTTCCCGACGCTGACTCGAGCTTAAGCTCGGGTTCAAGGTAACGCTCAAGCCCGAGCAAACATACTCAACCAATAGATTCAACTAAAAGGAGCCTTCCCATACGGCAGGGAGGGCTCCATTGTTTCGATCGATCAGCGTCCTGCAGCGGTCGCTGCGGGTGCTGCAATCGGGTATTCGTAGTTGAGTTCTTCATCGAAAGTAATGTAGTCCAGATTGACCATCAGGAGCAAATAACGCATACCTGTCTGCGGGTCGCTGATGATAATATGGTCGCGGCCGGCAGCCTCCACGCGTCCCTTGAACACCTTCGCGTTCCATTGCGAGTTGTTCTCGAAGGTCATATATACGGTAGCCATTTTGCCGAGATTCAGCCGCAGAATATTTTCAATATACGATCTTTCGAACGCTGGCAGTGTGACCGCCGGTGCCGCCGTGCCTGCCGCCTGCATTCCGGGGAATTGCGGAGGCATAGGTCCGCCGGACGGCCATTGCGGGGGAACCTGTGCCGACAATCCGGGGAATGTCGGGTATTTCGGCATGCTGCCCGGGAAGGAATAGGGGGATACCGGACCTTGATTCGGCATGGATGCAGGGGAGACAACGCTCGGTTGTTGATTCATCATGGACATCGGGGACACCACGTTCGGTTGTTGATTCATCATGGACATCGGGGACACCACGTTCGGTTGTTGGTTCATCATCGCCAATTCATCCTTTCATCATTAGAAATCAAGAATTAATAACGGTACAGACTGGGGCAATCATCGCCGCGCGGGGAGAAGAAACAATGGGCTTTGAATCTTCCGGTGTTCGGCTGGTTATACCATGTTGGCGGACAATCCCCGCTCGGCTCGAAAAACCATAATGCATAAGAAGCCGGATGCTGTTTCTCACCGTTAATCACTCTGCGGGCCAGGCGAATTTCTTTGTCGCGGGCTCTTTGATAGAAATAACCTTTCTGAGTCGCTTCGAACCCCCCAGGGCTTTGATACACCATCTGGTCAATCGTGCGTATGTTTTTAAAATCCAAACAATCGCCGAGGATGCGGTTCACGCCTACGTTGCCGACCATGAGCATGCCGAGTTCCCCTTCGCCCTCCGCTTCGGCGCGCATGAGTCTCGCTAGCGTTCTCACATCTTCACTGTTCGTCTTGATGAGCGCCATATGTTGTTCTCACATCCTTCTTCAGAACATTGGGTATTTCGTTCGCCTCGGTACCAATGTATTAGGCGAAGGCCCTTGTGGTGCTTGTCCAGCGAGAATTACGACAATTTCATGAATTCAGCTGGCGGTACGTTGCGAAAGACATGCCGCTTCGGTATGATAACAATGATTGAACAATTGGAGGGTATACCTAGATATGAGCAGAGAAATAACGGTGAGCGGAGCATCGCTTGACGGCTCAAAGATGCCGGCCGAGGCAAAGGTGCGGACCTCCTGGAAAGACTATTTTAATCTTGCGAAGCCGCGGATGGTGGCGACAAATTTAATTACTGCCGTAGGCGGATTTTGGGTCGCGTCGAAATGGAATATTGATTGGCTGCTTTTGATTTATATGTTGGTGGGTACGGCGCTCGTCATGGGCTCGGCCTGTGCGTTTAATAATGTGATAGACCGCGAGCATGACATGAAGATGGAACGAACGAGCAAACGCGCCATTCCTATGGGGAAAATCTCTGTTTCGTCAGCGGTGCTTTATGCTTCGGTGCTGGGCGTTACGGGACTCGCCGTTTTATTTTTTCTTGTGAATCCGATCAGCGCGCTGCTTGGCTTGATCGGACATATCGGCTATGTCCTCATTTACACCTATTGGCTGAAGCCCACCTCGACCTGGAGCACTTCCGTGGGAGGCATCGCGGGAGCCGTGCCGCCGATGATCGGCTATTGCGCGGTCAGCGGTAGCGTGGATGCGGGGGCGATTCTGCTCTTTATCCTGATGTTTGCGTGGCAGCCGCCTCATTTCTGGGCGTTAGGCATCCGGAAGGTAGAGGAATATCGGAAAGCGGAGTATCCGCTTCTGCCCGTCGTTAAGGGGGTTTCCCGAACGAAGAAGCAGATGGTTCCTTACTTGATCGTATTGTTCCCTACAACTATCTTGTTGTACACGATGGGTTATGTGGGGATGATCTTTTTGATTGGCGCCATGGTGCTGCTTATTGCGTGGACCTGGAGCTGTGTCGTCGGATTTTTTACGAAGGACGACAAGCAATGGGCGATGCGTTCATTTAAGTACTCTTTATATTATTTGACTTTTGTATTTCTCTTAATGATTATTGATACGGCGCACATGCCTGTATAACGGCGCGGTAATGTAAAGGGGATTAATCTAACCAAATGAATAGTTTTCTGAAGAAACATTGGTATAAGGTTACGATGGCCGCAATTTCTGTTGTGCTGCTTGGAGTGATCGGCTACATTTTCCTCGGAGGAGAGAAGGAGCCGGACTTCCCTATGTTAGGGCCTGCGGGGGCGTTTACTTTGCCTTCAGCAGACGGGGAGCAAGTTTCAATGGAAGAGTCCTTGGGTAAAGTGAAGCTGGTATACTTCTTCTTTGGCAACTGCCCGGACGTATGCCCGCCGACGAGCCATATGCTCTCACGGGTGCAAGACCGCCTCGCGGAGGAGGGTGTATTCGGGAAGGATGCGTTCATCTACCAGATTACAATCGACCCTGAACGGGATACGCCGGAGAATCTGCTGAAGTACGCAAATAACATGGGTGCCGATTTGAACGGATGGAAGTTCTTGCGGGGGACGGTTGAGGAGACCAAGACGGTTGCGGACGGCTATAACCTCTTCTACATGAAAGACGAGGAGACAGGGTTGTTTTCCCACTTAAATCTCGTCTTCCTGGTCGACCAGCAAAATCAGATTCGCAGGATGTATAACGGGGATTCGTTGGACGATGAGTTAATCGCTAAAGAAATGATGGCTCTGATCAAATCTTAAAATTATTAAGGCTTATCCATTAGGCCGGGTTCGGGGTAGACAATATATTCCTCGAGTCCGGCTTTTTCTAATTGGCGAATGAGATGCTCCTCCGGGGTCCCTTCGACACCCGCGTAGCCTTTCTTGGTATATAAGTGCTCCGCGTCGGGGAATACATCGCTTAAGATGCCGCGAATCCGTTTGCCGGAGGCGTCATGGTCGGTGTAAATATAGACATCCCTATCGCCTGCCAGTTGAACCAACTGCTGCAGCTGATCCGGACCCGGCGTGCCGAAGGTGCATAATATAGGAACGTCTTTGACGAGTACTCGGGAGAGACGCTTTTTGTCGTTCTTCCCTTCCACAATAATGACAAAATCCATGGACTTATCCTCCTCCGGCATTCGACAAACGCTGTTGCTACTATTGTAAACATTCCCCGGGAAATGTCGAGTTGATGAACAACACGGCCGCAAAAGCCGTTCCTCCATATGTCTCAAGCACAGGAAGGGCAGCGATTTGTATAGCATGGCCGTCGAAATCATGTATAATATATCATTATGTATAACCGTAGCGGGGGGAATTCATGATGTTAGAATGGATACCTGAACAGTGGATGATGTTTATACAAGAAAAATGGTGGTTGATCTTACTCGCATTAGTGGCCGCGATTATTGTGTTAAATGTGGTAAAAACCGTCTTGAAATGGGTCTTGATCATTGGGATTGTTGGCGCTCTAGGTTTCTATGGCGTGAATTATACGGATCAATTGGCGGCCATGGGCGATCAAGTGTTGTCCGAAGCGAAGGAGCAAGCTTTTCAAGTCATCTTGGATCAAGCGGTAAACGCGGAGTATAAGGCTAATGAGGACGGCACCTTCTCGGTATTCACAGAATCGCTTCGATTGGAAGGCAAAGAAGGCTCTAATGAGGTGAAGCTGTTCTGGAGAGATATTCCGGTTGGCACTTTCCAGATTGACGCCGCCATTGAAGCGTTCCTCGAACAAGCAAAGCAAGGCCAATGATTTTCGTAAGGAAGGGGACTCACGATGAACCGTTCGATCGGCAGCGAAGATCCGCAGACAGAAAAACACGTGAAGCGCCGCCAATTTACATTTCGGATTAATATATTTTTCTTCTTCGTGTTCGTATTGTTTTCCATCCTTATCGTTCGATTGGCTTTCATCCAATTCGTCGAAGGGAAGACATTGTCCGAGGCGGAAAACGACCGCGAGAACGTCTCGGTAGCCATTGCGCCGATTCGCGGCAATATTTACGACCGCAACGGCTTTGCCATCGCGTATTCCACCTCAACCCAATCGGTGTACTATCGGATGGAGCCCGGAAGGAAATATGACGACCATCTGCAGCTGGCACAACGGCTGACGGAGTTATTTATTAAGCATGGCGAGTACCCGGAGGACAAACTTCCGACGGTAGAGCAAGTGTTTCAAGCGATGGATACCGGCTATACGATTACAGGCGAAAGCAAGTCGATGAAACATTATATGTCCGACCCGAGGCGCGTGAAATCCGGGTTGACGAAGGAAGAGATTGCGTATTTAATGACTCATCCGGAGGAGTTCCCGGGCATTGAGATTGTTGAGGAGAGCGTGCGTCACTACGACCCGAATACGATCGCGACGCAGCTGGTCGGGTATTTGCAGCAATACACGACAGCGATTAACCAGACCGCCGGGTATCTCAGCTACTATAAGGATCCTGCGAATACAGAAGGTTACCTCCGTACGGAAGAGGTCGGATATGACGGCTTGGAGTTTATGTATCAAGAGACGCTGCGCGGCAAGAGCGGCGAACGGAGATACCCGGTCAACAGCCGCGGGCAGATTGTCGGCGAAGTGACGACCACGCCTCCGACCAAAGGAAACAACCTTGTGCTGACGCTGGATAAAGACGTCCAGCTTACCGCCGAGCAATCCATCCTCGATCACTTGGCTTATATGAAGGAAGCGGAGAGACAGGGGCAGAAGTACCCGGCAATGGGCGCGAACGCGCTGGCGGGATATGCGGTAGCGATGGAGGTCGACACCGGCAATATCGTCGCTATGGCTTCTATGCCGGATTATGACGCCAATGTTTGGTCCGGCGGGATATCAACAGAGGATTGGCAAGAGATTCTCTCCTATTATCCCAATGGGACGATAAAGACCGTGTACGCGAACGTGAAAGATCCGAAGGAGAGTCCGAAATACCCTTCTTCCATCGTACCGCTGGGATCGACGATTAAACCTTTGACCGTGCTGATCGGATTCAAGGAAGGCTTCTTTACAACGTCCACCCGTTATTACGATAGCGGAAGATTCTACTACGGACGCGACAACTCCGCTTCCATCGGAAACTCTGGAGGCAGTTCGTACGGATACATTACACCTTCACAGGCGATCAAGCATTCGTCTAATACGTTTATGGCCGAGATGGTCGGCATGAAGCTGTATGACAGATACGGAGGCGAGCGCGGCGGCCCGATCGAAGTATGGGACGACTATATGAAGCAGTTCGGCCTTGGGGTGACGACAGGAAGCGGCCTGCCGATGGAAAGCGCCGGCGTCATCGACTACACCTCCGATTCCCGGGGCAGTGTGCAGAACGCCATGGTCATGGGTTCGTTCGGGCAGATGGCCCGATATACGACGCTGCAACTCGCGCAGTATACAGCAATGCTTGCGAACCGCGGGAAACGGATGAAGCCGAATTTCGTGGAGCGTATTACGGATTATGACGGAAACGTGATTGAGGAGATTCAGCCTGAAGTGTTAAACGAGGTGGAATTCGAATCCGCCCATTGGGATGCTGTGCATGATGGCATGAAGCAAGTCACCCAGAACAGCGTGAACTCCCAATGGTTCGGCCATTTGCCGTTTACGGTAGCCTCCAAGACAGGGACATCGGAGCAGGATACGGCCGCCGGGAAGATTGAGAACGCGGTATTTATCGCCTTCGCGCCGGCGGAAAATCCGAAGCTCGCTGTAGCTGTCGTCGTTCCGTGGGGAGGCTACGGAGCATGGGGTGCGGCACCGATCGCCGCCAAAATTTTTGAAGCTTACCATAACTACGTCGGCTTCGACGGTGTACCTGCCGGAAACACCACGCAATCGCCGGAGTAAAAAGAAAGGGGTTGCCCGGGATCTATCGAAGATCGGAGCAACCCCTTCATTCATACGAACCTTATCCTTAAACCATCTTGCGTTTCAACGGAATTTTCACCTGGAAGGAAAGCTTCCGCCCCGCATGATCGTCATGAACTTGAATATTTCCGTTATAGAAACGTACGCGTTCATTCACGATGGATAAACCCAGACCCGAATGAACATCTTTCGCTTTGGTTGAGAAGCCGGGGACGAATAGTTTAGCCTTCAGTTCCTCAGTCAGCGGTTTCCCGGGATTCGTTACCTTCAGGTACAGATACATCTCGTCGGTCCAGCCTTGAATATCAACCCACCGCTCCTCAACGGGATGCTGATATGCTTCTTCAATCGCATTGTCCAACAGGTTGCCAGCAATCTTCACATAATCGACGGATGCGATGCTATGCCCCATGCGTTCCATTCCTTCGAACGAATAGCGAAAGTCGATCCTACGTTCCATCGCATACACCATCTTCGACTTAATTAACGCGGCAAGGGCCGGGTGGCCGATCTGGATAAGATCGTTGATCTCCACGATTTCGCCTACCAGCTCCGAAACGTATCGTTCTAAGTCCTCCTTCTTCCCTTGCCTCACGAACGACTGAATGACCTGCACGTGGTTTAAGAAATCATGCCGCTGCCCTCGAATCGTTGTGAACAAATTATCAATTTCTTCAACATAGGTTTCCTGGGTAGACAGGATATCGCGATTTTTCGCAGAAGTGACGGAACGAATCGTCACGAGCATTGTAAACGCGCTCAACAGTGATGCCACAACTAATGTAAACGAAGCAATGAACGGAAAATTGCCGATCACAAAGTAGTACAGCGATGAAGCGATCACGAACTGGAGAAATAATAGAATGAGCATCCCCGTTTGGTAGCGCGACTTCACTTGGGAAATCGCGTCAATGATCTTCTTGCCAGGTGCGTAACCGAATCGGTCCATGAAGAAGGCTGCGAGAGCGATGAGGACATTCGCCAATATTAAATAAAGGATAATCTTCCTCGGATCGCTGAGTAACTGTTCAGGTGTAATCCATTGGAGCGAGATGGTTACCCAGCTTACCAGGATCTCTATTCCCAACGGCAACGCGACGAACGACGCCGTGCATGCGATCCGCTGCCGCAACGGAATATCCCGAAACGTTGCGGCGAAAGTAATGATACATACAGCCACGGAAAGCAAAAGCCGCAACATAGGGGTGATCCATAGCATGTTGACGATGAAAACGGATGTGAGGATTAAGGTTACAACCGCCATGCGGCGGAACAAGTTCGGGACGTGAGCCCCCCAGAATGTAAGTGTAAAATATAAGGCAGCCGCGACTTGCGGAACGGTGGAAAAGAGCGAGATCTCGATAACAGCAATCCAGTTTTCCATACATTCTCCTCTAAACTCGACGACTATATGACGACTATATTGTAAGCAACAGATGTCAGATTGTGTCGAAATATATATACAACTACTTTACAACTTTTTACTGATTTTGCCTACCCTTTTGGCAGAATCAAGGTATTATAATACAATAAATTAAAAAAGGAGAGGCCGCTGATATCCATGAAGAAACAATACAAACTGCTTGCCCTTGATATGGACGGAACGCTCTTAAACAGCAATACAGAAATTTCCTCTGCCAATGAACGGTGGATTCGCCGCGCGGTAGAAGAAGGAATCCATGTTTGTTTTGCGACGGGAAGAGGCTGCCCGACAGCAACCCCTTTCGCAGAACAGCTCGGCTTGGACGGGCCTATGGTATTTGTCAACGGCAGCGAGGTGTGGGAATCCCGCAACAAGCTGTTGAGCCGCCACCCGATGGATTCGGAGCAAGTGGCACAACTGCGTGACCTGGCGCTTCGTTATGGCGTATGGTACTGGGGCTACAGCCTGGAGAGGGTTTATAACCGTGAGGAATGGGCAGCCGATACACACAGCCAAACTTGGCTGAAGTTTGGTTATTTCACAGAGGATGATGCCGCAAGGGAAGCCATATTAGAAAGAATCCCGGAGATCGGCAAGTTCGAGGTGACGAATTCCCATCCGCATAATATTGAATTGAATCCGCAAGGCATCTCGAAGGCGTCCGGGTTGGAGCAGGTGTGCAAGCTGCTGGGCATCGGGATGGACGAGATTGTCGCGTGCGGTGACAGCCTTAACGACCTGGCGATGATCCAGGCGGCGGGACTCGGTGTCGCAATGGGGAACGCGCAGGAGAGTGTGAAACGGGCAGCGGACGCGGTCGCGCCATCGAATGATGAAGACGGTATTGCGTATGTAATTCGGAAGTATATGTTAGGAGAGTTATAATTTACAAGGTGCAAAGGGGAACGAGCGATTGGTGTTTCTTGATATTTTAGGATGGGTGCTCGTGGTGGCGTTGTTCATCGTCGGCATGTTAGGGACGGTGTATCCCGTGCTTCCCGGCGTCATCGCGGTGTACGCGGCCTTCTTCGTGTACGGGTTCTTCTTCGGCTGGTCGGATTTCGGAGTATGGTTCTGGACCATTCAGACCTTGATTGTCGTCGTCCTATTCGTGGCCGATACCGTCGTCGGAGCGCTCGGCGTGACGAAATTCGGCGGAACGAAGGCGTCGGTGATCGGCAGTACGATCGGCGTCATCATCGGTCCGTTCGTCATTCCCGCATTCGGGCTCATCATCGGTCCGTTCATCGGCGCAGTCATCGGCGAGCTGTTGATCGGAACGAAGTTCAGGCCGTCTGTGATGGCGGGCGTGGGCGCTGTGGTCGGCTTGTTTTCCAGCATGGTCGTGAAGGTCATACTGCAATTGATTATGATCGTATTGTTCATCATTTGGATACTGTGAAGTCATCTTAGATATGTCATCGAGGTAACGGAGGGTTTTTGTGAGCGGGAAAATGTTATTGCGGGGCACGCTGATTTTGGCGGGTGCCGCGTTTATCGCGAGGTTTTTGGGGGTCGTCCAGAAGATTCCGCTGCAGCGGCTGCTCGGGGACAGCGGCTTGGCGACATATCAAACCTCATACAACGTATATGCGATGCTGCTGGTGGTGGCGACCGCCGGGTTTCCGAGCGCCATTGCCAAGCTGGTATCGGAAAATTACGCCCTTGGCCGGGTAAAAACCGCGGAAGCGGTTCACCGCACGGCGCTGCAGTATTCGATCATCGCCGGCGTTGCCGCCACAGCGCTTCTATACTTATTGGCTCCGGTCCTATCGGTTATGAACCGAGATCCAGACGCCGCTCTTGCGATCCGGGCGATCGCTCCCGCAATGCTGCTCTTTCCTTGGATCGCCGTAGAACGCGGCTATTTCCACGGCAGACAACGGATGGAAGCGAACGGGCTGTCGCAAGTTTGGGAGCAAATTTTGCGAGTGGTCGGATCGATTGTTCTCGCGTTAGCATTTATCCAAGCGGGCTATGGGATCGTATGGGCAGCCGCGGGCGCTTCCTTCGGCGGCGTGCTCGGCGCCATAGCCGCCGCTCTTGTTATGCTCTATTACGGTGTGAAGCTGCGCAAGGAGGAGCATGCGGGAGCCCGGGCCGCGGCAGGAGCGGGTGCGGGCGGCGTGGCTGTTCAAGCGGTTCCTGTTGACAGTACGGCAGGGGAGATTGACCCTGACAGCAAGCGCTCCATCTTTCGGGCGATTCTGAAGCTGTCCGTGCCGGTAACGGCCACGGCGCTCGCTGTTCCGGCCGTGTACTTTATCGACTCGATGGTGACAAAACCGCTCCTTGCAGACTTCGTCGGGTCGGAGATGGCTCAGGAGATGCTAGGTTGGCTGACGGGCCGGGCGCAATCTATCGCGGGCATTCCCGTCATCTTTGCAATCGCCCTCAGCCAATCGATTCTGCCGATCATCTCGGCGGCCTTCGCCAAAGGGGACAAGCCGGAGGTGGATCGGCAGACATCTCTTGTGCTTCGCGTATCGCTGGTCTCAGGCGTTCCGGCGATCGTCGTGCTTGCGGCTTGCGCTTTTCCGCTCAACACGTTTATTTTCAATGATGCGGAGGGGACTTGGGTCATCATCGCGTTGGTGTGCTCCGTGCTGTTCCAGATCATTATGATGGTCACGAATTCCGTTCTCCTCGGCTTCGGCCGGGCGGATTTGCCGATGAAGCATATCACGGTCGGTGTTGCGGCGAAGCTTGCGCTGTCGTTTGTGCTTGCACCGTTCTTCGGCATCTATGGCATTGTAGCAGCCACGGCGAGTTGCTTTGCCGTGACGATGGCGTTGAATTTGCTGTCGCTTCGGCGGATGGCCGATTATACCGTATTAGGGAGTCGAACCGCGCCGTTCATTGCTACCGTCGTACTGCAGGCGGCAGTTGGCGCCGCCGTCTCATGGGCGCTTTACACGTACCTGCATCCGTTCGGCATTCCGTTCTGGAACGCGTTCCTGCAGACCGCAATCGCATCCGCCGTGACGGCTGCCGTCTATCCTGTGCTGCTCCTTCGCACGCGGGCGTTTACGCCGGAGGATATCGCCTCAATGCCGCCGAAGGTCCGAAGTGTATGGAACCGCGCGGAGCCGGCGCTGCGGAAGCTTCGGGTCATCTAATGCCGGCAAGCTCCGCTGCGCGGACGGCCAGCACCAGCTTTCGGTAAGCGTTCCGATGCGCGCCGCTCATCTCATACGGATACGGCGGAGACGTATCCCGCAAATACCCGCACGCCTCTTCGGCGCTGCGGAACCAATCCAGCCGCTCCGGTCTTCGGAGCGGCTGATCTTTCCACGCGTCCTCAAGCCTCGGACTGTAGAACCTCCCGCCCGAGTCATCCTGAACGGACGTGAACATGCCGGGCCAGTAATCCGCCCGGGACCCGCTATGCGGCGTACGTTCCGCGAATCGCCGCGCGCCTTCCGCCACCTCCGGAATCCCGTAGAGAACCGCATACAGCGTTCGGCCGACGGCAATCCTCTCCTTCACATTGGCGAAGTTTTCAACCGTCAGCCCCGCAAGCACTTTACTTTGAACTCCTTCTCCCTCGTATGGGAAGAACACCTGGTTAAACTGCATAGCAGACTGGGCTTGAAAGGGCAGTGTGCCGACGGCATGTTCCCGCATCGCCGGCCGGCCGAGGACCCGCTTCTCAACGACATGCTGCTCGTTGACGATCAGCGCCATCGTCAGCAGGACGGAGTCGCGCGCTTCCCAGAATAGTTCCCATACCGGATGCATAAAGCGGGATACGCCGCAGGCTTGCAGCAGATGAAACAGCGGCTTTCCCGCGCGAAGGCTTTCCTCGTACAGAAGCAGCTGCGGGTACGCATCCCCGAAGATGCTTGCATTGGACTGCTCCAGCATGTCGAACAGTCTGTTCCGCACATCCGCGCCGAGCAGCTTTGAAAGCAGCCCGCCCTTCAAGTCTGTCATGTTCCAGCCGCCGTTCCTTGAAACCATGTGGGCGAGGAACGCCCAGTGAACCTCGGGGTGCCGGCGAAAAAATGATAAATATGCGGCTGTGCGTGTCAGGTTGTTCCGGTTGTGCCGATCCGTTTCCGCTTGTATGCGATCTAAACACCGATCGAGGTTGCCCGGCATGCTGCGAGGTCCTGCCCGGTTTAAGAGCTCCTGCAGTCTCTTTCGGAGATCCGGATCGACCCGCAACGGCAAAAACCGCTTCCTCTCAGCGATGCCTTTAGGCGTCATCCGGGCAACGGCTTCCGCGGCCGCCTGCAGGGCGCCTAAGGGAGCCGCAAACAGACGACCGCGGATCCAGTGGAACCAAGAAACGTTCTCTTCCTTCACTGCCATCACCTCTTCATTAGAAAGTGTTTCCGTTACAGGGAAATCCATGAACGTTTCCAATGACATTTCCCATAAGAAAGCGCTATAATTATTACATCAGGCTGTGGGAGGAGGAGACAGGATGGGGAAGGGGAATCGGCGGCTTCTTGTGTGGCTCCTAACGATTTTTGTACTCGGAGCGGTGGGCTGCGACGCGATCGAAGGCGCGGATGCCGATCAGGCGATCCGATCGCTTGCCGAGGTGGAATCGAGAGAAAGCGTGATTTCTCTGGAATGGGAGCTCGTAAAGGACACGGAGAATGTGCCGGATCAGAAGACGGAGGCTATTATTGACGCTTTTGGAGACGGAGCTCTTCGCCTGACAGAGGTGAAGCAGCAGGACCGGCGGACGATGTCCGCGAAGGGGGAGCTCACGTTTAAGGACGTATCCATTCCTTTTGCCATGTATGTGAACGGTCAAGAACTGGTGCTTGAAGTCGAAGGGGCTAAGAAGCCGTTTCGGATTCATTTGCGTACCGCCTTGAATGATATGTACGACACTCCGCTTGCCGGAATGGGACTGGGAGATTTGTTGCTGAACGACAGCGGACAATCGCTCGCGGATGCCGTTGTCGGGTATGCCGCGGGGCATCTGCCGAATCCGGAGAAGACGACGGTTACGCGGGTGAGCGAGAAGCTCGGCGGCGAAGAGAAAGAGCTGACGAAAATTACATACGAGCTGCAGGGCGGTGAACTGAAATCTCTGCTGCTTGCCGCCGTGAATGATATCATGCAAGATGAATCGGGCTTGAAGGCGCTGATCGGCGGATTATATGACGCGTTGAAGCCGCAGTTGGAACAGAAGCTGAAGGAAACACCGGATTTCTTCCTCCAGCTGGCTTTACAAAGCAAGGACTTGGCAGTGAACTATCTATACGGGCAAATTAGCATGAAACTAAGCGATTGGTTCGGCGAGGCGAGCGAATCGGCGGCAGATTGGGCTCATCATATTACATTGTCATGGCTGCTGGACGGCGTTGACATTGTCGGAGTGGACGCGGCCATCGCCGCACCGGCCGATGCCAAGCAGCATAAAGGCATTAAGTCGATCATGATTTCATTCAGCGACAGATGGTGGAATGTGAACGGAGAAGTAAAAGCTGAAGTGTACACAGGTGAAACGGAAGATTTATCGGCCGAGGTCAAGCCAAGGGAACGGCTCCGCAACATTGAAACGGATTCGGCATTATATGATATACTAAAAAATACACTCCGGGTCACCACCCATACATTCCGCATGTACATGGGGGAAAATGCCCAAATCCGCGACGGCGTGTCGCCGTATATTAAACCGCCGGGAACAACGATGGTGCCGGTCCGCTA
>Ga0182742_1001895_pt1 | contig 25024 bp, 19 predicted proteins | sample eDN5th37CBELigMG_FD_128880 | JGI IMG/M metagenome (GOLD analysis project Ga0182742, IMG submission 128880) | Enriched Miracle-Growth compost microbial communities from Emeryville, California, USA - eDNA 5th pass 37_C BE-Lig MG (version 2)... ...
GCGGCCGCAGAAACTTGCCGACTACGCCATGCCGCCGGCCGACAAGCCGCTGGTGGCGATGCTCAGGGACTTCCTGTAACGCCGCCGCCGGTGGAGACTGCGGAACGAGATCCTCAGCCAGCGGAATGCCCGATCCATGACCGAGAACCCTACCGCCTGCCTGCTCATCATCGGCAATGAGGTGCTGTCCGGCCGCACCCGGGACGCCAACCTGCAGTACATCGCGACAAGGCTCGGCGAGCTTGGCATCCCGCTGCGCGAGGCCCGCGTGATCCCGGACGTGCCGGAGGTCATCATCGAGACGGTCAACGAGGTGCGGGCGAAGTTCACCCATGTCTTCACCACGGGCGGCATCGGCCCGACGCATGATGACATCACCAGCGAATGCATCGCCCGCGCCTTCGGCGTGCCCTGGGAGGTGCATGAGGAAACGCGCGCCCTGATGGCGGCCGACTACGCCCGCCGCAACCCGCCGGTGGAGTTCAATGCGGCGCGGATGCGCATGGCCACCCTGCCGCGCGGCGCCGTGCCGATCCGTTGCGCCGAGACCAGCGCCCCCGGCTTCACCATGGGCAATGTGCATGTCATGGCCGGCGTGCCGCGCATCATGCGCTCGATGTTCGAGGCGCTGGCGCCGAGCCTGCCGCGCGGCCGTCCGGTGCTGTCGCGCAGCGTGCATGCCGATTTCGTCTATGAGGGCCAGATCGCCGACGGGCTGGCGGCGGTGCAGGCGCGGCATCCGTCGCTCGACATCGGCAGCTATCCCTATTACCGCGCCGGTGGCGGCGGGGTGGCGCTGGTGGCCAAGGGGACGGACCAGGCCGAGGTGGACGCCGCCGCGGCCGAGATGGCGGCGGTGCTGCGGGAGGCCGGCGGCAAGCCGGTGGAAGGCGAGCCGCCGGCATAGGATCGGCCGGCCCGCTGCAGCATGTCCGCACGGCGCTCGAGCTTGGCGCGCCGGTTCGCGGCACTGCCGCGAACGGCCTCCGCGCCCTTCGGCGCTCCGGTTATCGAGGTGCCTGTAAGTCGGCGGCGCCGATTCAGACCTCCGCGCCTTTCGGCACGCCGGTCATCGGGGCCGGGTCAGTCCTCGAATTCGATCTCGACCTCGTGGCGGCCGTTCCTAATCTCGGCTTCCAGCTCGATCGTGCCGCCCGGGCCGCCCTGCCCGCGCACCATATCCGCCTTCAGCCCGCTGGCCTTGGTCGTGCTGTTCGTGACGCGGAAACCCTGCTGCTCCAGGTAGCCCCGGTAGAAGTCGAAGACGGCCTGCGCGCTGTCGGGGGAGCTGAAGGAGATTTCGTACTCCTTCTCGTCCGATGTGACGCGATAGTCGTTGGCATTGGGATACCGGGGCGGGTTCAGCCCACGCCAGGCGCCCTGTTGCTGTTGCTGTTGCTGTGCCTGGGCCTGCGCTGTGCCCGGGACCGTCAGGGCAGTTACGGGTGCTGCCAGCAGCCCCGCCAGCAGGGACCTCCTGCCGGGCGCGGCGGGCTCATCGCTGCATGGCCGGGAATATCGGCTCCGTGCTTCCATGACCGCTCACCTCCGATGGGCGGGCCCGGGCCGAAGCGGCCCCGGCGGCTCGGCCCATCAACGAGGCCGCCGGATGCCCGGTTCCGCTGCGCCTCCGGCCGCCGGGGCCCGTTCATTCTTCCAGGAAGCGCGCCAGCCTGACGGCGGTGTGGCCGGGCATGGTGCGCAGGCTCGGCATCACCAGCAGGCAGTCGTCATGCGGCGTGCGGATCTCCGCATCGCCGTCCAGCGCGATCAGCGTATTCCGCTGCGGCACCACCTCGCCGCCGCGGAAGGGGCGGATGAAGGCGAAGCCCGCGGTCTGTGCCGTGACGGTGCGCGTCACCATGGCCAGGCGCGGCCGGGCCGTCGGCTCCGGCGGCGGCGGTACGGGGTCTGCCGGCGCCACCATGCCGGCCAGGTGCAGCAGCCGCGCCGCCGATGCCTCCATGGTGGCGACCGTCGCCTCCTCCCAATGCGCGCCGGCCTCCACCAGCAGGCCGGTGCCGGTGCCGCCGGGATCGGCGAAGGGGGCGTAATCGATCAGCCTGCGTCCCGCCGCATGACCCTCGTCGGCGACCGCCAGCGGCGGCAGCCCGACCTGCAGCGCCAGGCGCTGCGCCCGCGCCGTGCTGCCGGTGAGGATCAGCGGATCGGAGGGCCAGAGCATCGAATGCAGGTCGAGCAGCACATCGACCGTCTCGAAGAAGGGCCGCAACACCCGCGCGCGGCGCAATTCGGAGGAGCGGCGGCCGGAGGCGAGCGTCTCCACGTCCCAGAGCCGGTTCAGGTCCTCGTCAAGGAAGCGGCTCGCGGTCGGATCCTCGGGATCGAAGCGGGCGAAGGCGTCGAGATTGGCGAAGACCAGGCTGAGCCGCCCGCGCCGCGGCCGCAGCCCGGCGCGCAGCCAGCGGTCCAGCACCACCGCGCCGGCGATCTCGTTGCCATGGGTCAGCGCGACGACGGCGAGATGCGGGCCAGGCGCCTCGGCGGCGAAGCTCCAGACGCCGGGCAGGACATTGCCGTCGAGCCAGGGCCGGATGTCCGGCGCGGCGATCCGCACCTCCAGCCGCGGCGCGATGCCATGCGCCACCCCAGCGGCAATCGCGGCCAGTGCAGGGGACAGCCCGTCCCGGATCATCGCGACGCCATGCGCCGCGCCGGGCCAGACGCGCGGAAACCGGCCGCCGCGGCGCGACGAGCCTGCTCCCCCTTCGCGCCGGAACCCCGCCGGCCCCCGATGCTAGCCTTCCGCAGTGCGGCCTCCCTGTGGCGGCTGCGGCCGGGCGCCCTGCTGGCGCGGCGCGCTCCGCCATCTCCTCCTCCCGCCAGGCGCGGATCCGTCCTGGTCCTGCGCGGGCGGAACAGGCAGTCTATACGGGGCAGCGGGACCGGCAATCCGGGGGAAGCAGTACATGAATCGGAACGGAGCGGCGGCGCCGCGCATCGCGGTGCTCGGCCTGCATCTGGAGGCGAATGCCTTCGCCCCGCCCACCACCTTGGAGGATTTCGCGCGGCAATGCCTGGTGCGCGGCGAGGAGATCACCGCCCTGGCCCGCGCCGAAAGCAGTCACATGCCGGGCGAGATTGCCGGCTTCTACCGCCGCATGGACGCGACCGGCGCCTGGACGCCCGTGCCCCTGCTGGTTGCCGCGGCGCCGCCAGGCGGGCCAATCGAACAGTCTGTCCTTCTTGGGTTTCTCGATGAGATGGCCCGCGGCCTGGCGGCCGCCCTACCGCTGGACGGCGTTTACATCGCCAGCCACGGCGCCTCCTCCGCCACGGGCGACGAGGACAGCGACGGGACGCTCGCCGCCATGGTCCGGCGGATCGTCGGGCCGGCCGTGCCGGTGGTCTGCTCCCACGATCTTCACTGCAATGTGAGCGAGAGGATGATCGAGGCGATCGACGCCTTCGTCGCCTATCGCACCAACCCGCATGTGGACATGGCTGCCCGCGCTGCCGAATCGGCTGACCTGCTGCGGGAGATGCTGGCCGGGACGCGCATGGCCCGTGCCTTCATCCGCCTGCCCCTGACGCCGCCCACCGTGACCCTGCTGACGGCTTCCGGCCCCTATGCCGATCTGGTGCGGGATGCGGAGGCGCTGATGCGGGAGGATGCGCGCATCGCCAATGCCTCGGTGACCGGCGGCTTCGTCTATTCCGACCTGCCGAAATGCGGGATGACGGTGACGGTCACGGCGCGCGACGGGGACCTGGCTGCCGCCCGCGCCGCGGCGCTCAAGCTGGCGCGGCGGGCCTGGGCGGAGCGCAGCCGGCATGTACGGCGGCTGCTCTCCCTGCAGGAAGCGACGGATCTTGCCCTGCGCGCCGGGCGGGGAGAGGTGGCGCCGGTGATCTTCTCCGATGCCGGTGACAATCCCGGCGGTGGCGGACGTGGCAACACCGCCTGGCTGCTGCGGGCACTGCATGAGGCAGGCGCGCAGGGCGTGGTGCTCGGCGTCTTCGTCGATCCGGCGCTGGCGGCAGAGGCGCATGAACGCGGCGAGGGCGCGACCTTCGAGGCCGTGTTCAACCGCGTGGAATCCGAATTCTCCAGGCGCTTCGCCGCGCCGGCGCGCGTGCTGGCACTGCGCGACGGCAAGGGTGTAGGGCGGCGCGGCACCATGGCGGGGCGGCGCTTCGATCTCGGCCCTTCGGCGCTGCTGGAGCTGGAGGGTTCGGGGCTGCGCGTCGTGCTCGGCTCCCTGCGCCGGCAATGCCATGAGCCACGCATGCTGGAGATGCACGGCATCGACATCGGCGCGGCGCGCTGCGTGGTGGTGAAGAGCCGCGGCCATTTCCGCGCTGGCTTCGACGAATTCTTCCCGGACGACCGCATCTTCGAGGTGGATGCGCCCGGCCTCACCAGCCCGGTGCTGGCAAATTTTGCCTGGAAGCGCCTGCCGCGGCCGGTCTGGCCGCTGGACCCGGAGGCCGTGTGGCGGGAGCCGGACTGGGCCGAGGGGCTGTAGCGCGGACATTGCCCTCTGCCGCCCGGTCCTTATTGCGTCGGCTGATGCCACCGCCAGTGGCCGGCGGCGAAATCGGCCGCGCAGACACCCTCGTGCAAGTCATGGCGGTCGAGGACCGCCTGGACGCGCGCCACGTAGTCCGGGCCGTCGGGGAAATTGAGATCGAAGCCCGGAGGCGTGAAGGTGGCAACGCCGTTGATCGTCGGCACACCGCTCAGCGACGCCACCACCGTGGCGTAGATTTTGTGGCTGTACTGCTCGGCGAGGAGCGCGGGGTCGGGGCGGCGCTACTGCCCCTTCCTGGCCTCCGCCACCAGCCGCTCCAGCGTGGCGAGGTCCACCGCGCCGGGCACCAGCGTCTCGCCGACCACCAGGGCCGGCGTGCCCTCCACCTGCAGCGCCCGGGCCAGCCGAAGATTGGCCTCCAGCCGGTGCTGGACCGCCGGATCGTCCATGTCCCGCCGCAGCCTGGCCCAGTCGAGGCCGAGCCGCTCCGCCTCCCGCCGCAGCACCGGCTCGGCCGGCTCCTCGCGCAGCTTCAGCAGGGCGTCGTGCAGTTCCGCATATTTTCCCTGGCGCTGCGCCGCCAGCAGGGCGCGGCTGGCCAGCACGCTGTTGGCGCCGAGGATCGGCAGGTCCTTCAGCACCAGCCGCACATCCGGCTGCCGGCGCAGCAATTGCTGCATGGCCGGCTCCAGCTGCTTGCAATAGCCGCAGCGCACATCGAAGAATTCGACCAATGTGACCTTGCCCTGCGGATTGCCCTTCACCGGATCGGCCGGGTCGCGGAACAGCGCATCCGCATGGGTGGCGATGGCAGCGCGCTGCGCCCCCGCCCGCTCCCGCGTCTCGGCGGCTTCCAGGGCGGAAAAGGCGTCGCGCAGGATGGAGGGATCCTCCTTCAGCGCCTCCCGGATGATGCCGATGATTTCCTGCCGCTGCTCGGGCGTGAAGCCCTGGGCAAAGGCGGGCGTGGCAAGCAGCAGCCCGGCCAGGGCGGGTCCGAACAGCGTCCTCAATGTCGTGATCTCCGTCGCATTGCGTCATCCTGCTCGCGCTGCTCGCGCGTCAGGTTGTCCCGGCGGACAGCATAGCGCAGGTCCTGGGCGCGCAGGCGCAGCGGGCCGGGGGGCAGCGCCTCCTCCGCCCGACGGGCCCGGAAGCGCACAGTGGGGTAGTCGCCCTTCAGCATCGCCTCCTCGGCCAGTGCCAGATCCGCCTGCGGCATCTCTCCCAGGCGGCCATGCGCGATGCCAAGCTGCCGCCAGGCGAAGGCGTTGTCGCGCTCGATCCGCAAGCTCGCTTCCAGCTCCTCCACCGCAGCCCGAAGTTGTGCGGGCTCACCCGCCTCCAGCAATGCACGGCCGAGAGCGAGGCGGATCAGCGCCTGGGACGGCACCAGCCGCGCCGCCTCGCGCAGCGGCGCGATGGCCTCCCGCACCCGCCCGGCCTCGAACAGGATCTGGCCCTGCAATTCGCGCAGCCAGGGGTTGGTGGGCTGCTCCCGCATCAGGCTCTCCAGGATGCCGAGCGCCGTATCCGTCCGGCCGGAGCGATATTGCGCGATGGCGCGGGCATAGCGGGCCGGGGCGGAAGTATCGCTTTCCGGATAGCGCCGCCAGGTGGTGGCCGGGGCGTCGATGAAGCCGTCCAGCTTGGCCCGGACCATGCGGAAGCTGGCCTCGAAGGCCGGCGGGAAGGGCTTCTCCGTCGCGCGGCTGCGGGCCACCCATTCCTGCACGAATTCCAGCCGGTCCCGCGACAGGGGGTGGGTTCGGAAATACGGGTCCTGCCGGGCTGTGGAGAGGAGCTCCTGATCCTGCATCCGCGTCAGCAGCCGCTCCAGCCCGCGGCCGGACCAGCCCAGCCGGTCCAGATAGAGCATGCCGGCCTGGTCCGCCGCCTGCTCCTGGGCCCGCGTGAAGGCGTAGAGTTCCCCCATCGCCATGGCTTGGCTGCCGAGCATGATGGCGCCGGCAGCCTCGCCGCCGCCGCTCCGCCCGCCCGCCGCGGCTGCCGCGCCGCCCAGCAGCATGCCGGCGATGGAGCGGATCATGGCGTTGCGCATCTCCTCGGGCAGGCGGGAGACATGGCCGCCGGCGATATGACCGGTCTCGTGCGCCAGCACGCCGATCAGCTCTCCCACCCCTTCCGCCTGCTGGATCAGGCCGGTGTTGATGAAGAGGCGGTTGCCGGTCGTCACGAAGGCGTTTATGGGCCGCGCCTGGATCAGCGTGATGCGCACCAGGGCGGGATCCACACCGGCGGCGCTGAACAGGGGATGGGCAAGATTGCGGAGCAGGGTTTCCGTTTCCGCATCGCGCACCGTCACCACTGCGCCACCCCCGCCCTGCGCCCGCGCCCCAAAGGACATGAGGACCGGGACCAGGGACGCGAGCATGACTAGCAGCGCCGAGAACAGGGCGAGCGCCTTCCGCATGGCAGGGCTTCTAGCCTGCGATCGCCCCGAGTGGAATCGCCCGGGGCGCGAATCGCGGGTGCGGCAAGGGGCGGTTGCCGGAACGAATGGGCGCGGCTTGGCGCGGGGCCTGCGCCGCGCGGCGCTGCTCGCGGCCGCCTTCTCCCTGGCCGGGTGCCAGACGGTGGACAGCATCCTCGCCCCCTTCGGCGTCAGCGGCCCGCCTGCCGGCAGCCCCGGCTTCGTCCGGGGCTTCCTGGGTGGCGTGGCGGCCGAGGACCCGGCCGCGGCCCTGGCGGCGCGCAGCGTGCTCTCGGCCGGAGGGACGGCGGTGGATGCCGCGGTCGCGGCCGGCTTCACCATGGCGGTGACGCTGCCTTCCCGTGTCGGCCTGGGCGGCGGTGGCGCCTGCCTGGTCTTCGACCCGGCCAAGGGCGCGACCGAGGCGGTGCTCTTCCTGCCCGGCGCCCGGTCCGGCGTGCCGGCGGGCGCGGACCGGCCGGCGGCGGTGCCGATGCTCGCGCGCGGGCTCTTCGCCCTGCACACCCGGAAGCCCGGCCGGCCCTTCGAGGAGCTGATGGCCCCGGCCGAGCAGCTCGCCCGCTTCGGCACGGAGGTCAGCCGCGGTCTGGCCGCCGACCTGGCCGCGGTTTCCGGGCCGCTCTTCGCCGATCCGGGGGCGCGGGCGGTCTTTGCCGGGCCGGATGGCCGGCCGCTCCAGGCCGGGCAGCGGCTGTTGCAGCCGGAACTGGCGGGCACGCTGGGGCAATTGCGCATCGCCGGGGTCGGCGACCTGCACCAGGGCGCGCTGGCGCGGCGGCTGGCGGAGGTTTCCCGCTTCGCCGGCGGCAATCTGACCTTCGAGGAATTGCGGGCATCGCTGCCGAGTGTCACCCAGCCCCTGATCCTGCCGGCACGCGGCGGCGACCAGATCGCCTTCCTGCCGCCCCCGGCCGATGGAGGGCTGGCGGCGGCGGCCGGCTTCACCGCCCTGCAGGCCGGGCTGGGGCTGGAGGAGGCAGCGGCGCGCGGCCTTGCCGCCGTCGGCGCCTGGCGGGAGAGGGGTGGCGATCCGCGCGCCTATCTGACCGCGGAGAATCTGCCGCAGGGAGGCGGCCTCGGTCCCCTGCCGGCCTCGGCCGGGCTGACCGTCTTCGACCGGACCGGCACCGCCGTCTCTTGCGCCTTCACCCTGGACAACCTGTTCGGCACCGGGCGCATGGCTCCGGGGATGGGCTTCCTGCTGGGGGCGGCGCCGGGGATCGGGGGGGTGCAGCCGCCGCTGCTCTCGGCGGCCATCGCTTTCAACCCGAATATCCGGGCCTTCCGGCTGGCGGTCGCCTCTTCCGGCCAGCAGGCGGCGCCGATCTCCACGGCCGGGCCGGCGGCGCTGCATTTGCTGCGTAACCTGGCCCCGGCCGAGGCACTGGAGCAGGGCAGGCCGGAGCCGGGGCGGACGCAGATGGGCGTCTGCCTCAACTACCTGCCCGGCTACCCGGATCGCTGCAGTGCGTTGACGGATCCGCGGGGCACGGGCGTCGCTTTGGGGGCGGTGGACTAGCGAATGGCACTGAAGACGGGCCGCGGGGCGGAGGCGCCGCCCTTCCTGGTGATGGATGTGATCGCCGCGGCCAATGCCCGGGCGGCCTCGTTGCCGCCGGGCGCGCCGGGGGTGATCCGCATGGAGGTCGGCCAGCCCGGCACCGGCGCCCCGCGCGGCGCGGCGGAGGCCGCCATCCGCGCCCTCCAGGCCGGCGAGCCCATGGGCTACACCGAAGCCTTCGGCCTGCGCAGCCTGCGGGAGCGGATCGCGCGGCATTACGCCGATCGCTACGGCCTGGCGGTGCCGGCGGCGCGGATCGCGGTGACGGTGGGCGCCTCCGGCGCCTTCCCGCTGGCCTTCCTGGCGGCCTTCGATCCGGGCGATGCGGTGGCCATGGCGGCGCCCTTCTACCCGCCCTATGCGAATATCCTGACCGCGCTCGGCATGCGGCCGGTGCTGCTGCCCTGCGACGCCTCCACCCGCTTCCAGCCCACGGTGGCGATGCTGGAGAGGCTGGACCCGCGGCCGGAGGGGCTCATCATCGCCAGCCCCTGCAACCCTGCCGGCACCATGCTACCACCGGAGGACCTTGCCGCCATCGCCCGCTGGTGCGAGGCCAATGGCGTCCGCCTGATCTCCGACGAGATCTATCACGGTCTGACCTATGGCGAGGTGAAGGAGGCGACCGCCGCCGCCTTCTCCGGCAGCGCCGTGGTGGTGAACAGCTTCAGCAAGTATTTCAGCATGACCGGCTGGCGCATCGGCTGGCTGCTGCTGCCGGAAGATCTGCTCCGCCCGGTGGAATGCCTGGCGCAGAACATGTTCATCAGTGCCCCGCATGTCTCGCAGGTAGCGGCGGAGGCCGCCTTCGACTGCATCCCGGAACTGGAGGAGAACCGCGCCCGCTACCGGCGCAATCGCGACCTGCTGCTGCGGGAATTGCCGGGGGCGGGGCTGGACCGGCTCTCCCCGGCGGATGGGGCCTTCTACCTCTGGGCCGATATCGGCCACCTGACCAATGACAGCCCCGAATTCTGCGCCCGCATGCTGGCCGAGGCCGGCATCGCCGCGACGCCGGGCGTGGATTTCGACCGTGACCGCGGCAGCCGTTTCCTCCGCCTCAGCTACTGCGCCCCGGAAGCGGATGTGGCGGAGGCGGCGGCGCGGCTGCAGGCTTGGCTGCGCCGCACCGGGGGCTGACGGAGAGGGGTGCCCCGACGGGGCGCATCCCGGCGACCGCACCCACCGGCAGAGGCGCCGGGGCTCCCCCTCAGGCGCCGTGCCGGGCGCGGGAATCCGCCGGCGCTTGTTCCCGCCGCTCGGTCATCTCGTAGTCGCGCAGCACGGCGGCGACGCGCAGCCGGTAGCCGGCGAAGATCCCATCCCGGCCCGCCGCCTGGGTTTCGCGGTGCAGAGGGTGGTTGCGCCAGCGGGCCACCGCTGCCTCGTCCTCCCAGAAGGAGAGGGAGAGCAGCTTCGCCGGGTTGGTGATGCTGCGGAAACGCTCCACGGAGATGAAGCCGGGCATCTTCTCCAGCTCGGGCCGGAGCCGCGCGGCATGGTCCAGATATTCGTCGAACCGGCCCTCGGCAGGTTCCACCTCGAAGATCACGGCGATCATCGCTGCCTCCCTTCCGATGCAGACTGGCATGCGGCCCCCGGCTTGTCCTTCGCCCGATGACGAAGCCATTGGCCATGATGGGCTGCTATGGTCCTGCCATGCCGACTCCCGCCGCCTTCGCCAGCCTTGCCTCGCTCCTCGGCGACCCCGCCCGCGCCGCCATGCTCCAGGCCCTGCTGGGCGGGGAGGCACTGACGGCCGGTGAGCTTGCCCGCATCGCCGGAATCGCCGCACCCACCGCCAGCGCGCATCTGGCGCGGCTGGTGGAGGGCGGGCTGGTCACGGTTCACCGGCAGGGGCGGCATCGCTACCACCGCCTGGCCTCCGAGGAGGTAGCGGCGGCGATCGAGATGCTGGGCGGGCTGACCCTCTCCGTCACCCCGACGCGGCGCTGGCCGCATGGCGAGGAATTCCGCACGGCGCGGCTCTGCTACGACCACCTGGCCGGGCGGCTCGGCGTGGCGCTGCATGCGGCGCTGGTGGAGCGGGAGTGGATCGCCCCCACCGCTGGCGGCTGGTCTGCGACGCCGGCCGGGGAGGCGGGGCTGGGCGGGCTTGGCGTTGACCTGCCGGCGGCCCGTCGCGCCCGGCGCTTCGCCTGTGACTGCATGGATTGGTCGGAACGGCGGCCGCATCTGGCCGGCGGGCTGGGACGGGAGATCGCCGCCTGCTGCCTGCGGCGGCACTGGCTCGGCCGGCTGCCGCCGCAGGGCACGACCGATCCGCTGGCGCGGCGCCGGCTGCGGGTGACGCCGGAGGGGGCGCGGCAGCTCGGCGAGGCCCTCGGGATCCGGCTGGCATGATGCCGGACTCATCCTCCCGGCCCGCACTGGCCGGCACACGCGCGATGCCGCGCCTGAGCGCCGCCACGCGCCTGCTGCTGGCGCTGATGCTGATGACCGGCGCCAGCCAGTTCCACCGCGCCGCGCTGGGCGTGGTGGGGCCGGAGCTGGCGGCGGATCTTGGCACCGGGCTGGGGCTGCTGGGGGCGGCGAATGGCGCCTTCTTCCTGGCGCTCGGCCTGGCGCAGATCCCTGTGGGGCTGGCGCTGGACCGGATCGGGCCGCGGCTGACCGTCGCCCTGCTGGTCCTGCCCGCCGCGCTGGGCTCCCTCGCTCAGGCCCTGGCCCCGGATGCGGATTGGTTCCTGGCCGGGCGCTTCCTGCTCGGCCTCGGCTGCGCCGCCAGTTTCATGGCCAGCGTGGTGCTCTGCGCCCGCTGGCATGCGGGGGAGGGGCTGACGACGGCGCTGGCCCGTGTCTTCGCGCTCAGCCAGGCCGGCATCCTGCTGGCCGGCGCGCCCTTCGCCGCAGTGGCCGGCCTGTTGGGTTGGCGCGGCGCCTATGCCCTGTCCGGCGCGCTGACCCTGGCGCTCGGCGTGCTGTGGTGGCGCTGGGTGCGGGACGACCCGCCGGACCGCCCGCCGCCCTTCCGCCCGCCCGAGACCCTGGCGGCGGCGCTGCGCGGCCAGTTCACGGTCTGGCGCACGCCGGGGCTGCTGCCAGTGCTGTCCATGCATTTCGTCGGCTATGCCTGCATGGCGACGGTGCTGGCGGTCTGGGCCGGCCCCTATCTGGCTGAGGTGCATGGCCTGGCTCCGGGTCCGCGTGGCGCGGTGCTGCTGGCCATGGGCTTGATGCTCTCGGTCGGGCTGCTCGGCGTGGGGGCGCTTGAGCGCTGGCTGAACACGCGGAAATGGCTGGTGGCAGGCATGGCTGCCACCGTAGTGCTGGTGCTGCTGGCGCTCGCCCTCTGGCCGAAGCCGCCGCTGGCGGTGGCGATCGGGCTGCTGATGCTGCTCTGCCTGTTCTCCACCTATCCGGTCGTGGTGGTGGCGCATGGGCGGTCGCTCTTCCCGGACCATCTGGTCGGGCGTGGGGCCACCACGGTTAATCTGGCGCAGACTGCGGGCAGCGCGGCCCTGCCAGCCCTGACCGGCTGGGCGGTGGCGTTGGCGCCGGAGGGCGCCGCCTGGCCGATCGCCTTCGCCACCCTGGCGGCGGCCCTGGCGCTGGGGCTCGCCGGCTACCTGACCGGAGCGGACGCACCGCCGCGCCGGAAGGCGGGCTGACCCCGCCCGCGGCGGCCGCCGCGGGCGGGCATCAGGTCAGCGGCTCCACCAGCCGCGGCGGCGCGGCGTGGTCTGGTCCAGCTCCTCGACGCGCTTCGGCAGGATGGCCGGGCCCTGGATGGGTTCGGCACGCGCGGGCTGCGCGGGCGCGGCCTCCATGGGGGCGGGCTGTGGCTCCGGCTCGGGTTCCGGCGCCGGGGGCGGAGCGATGGCCGGGGCGTCGGCGGCGGGATGCACGACCGGCTCCGCGGGCGCGGGGATGGGCTCGGGCGCCGGGGGCGGGGCGATGGCCGGGGCGTCGGCGGCAGGATGCGCGACCGGCTCCGCAGGCGCGAGGACGGGCTCGGGCGCCGGGGGCGGGGCGATGGCCGGCTCGGCGACGGCCGGCGGCTCCGCCGCGGAGGGCACGGCCTCCTCCGCGGCCGGGGCGGTCCCGGCTGCCACCAGGGTAGGCTCGGCCTCGGCCGCGGTTGCCGCTTCCGGCTCCGCCGGCTCCAGCTCCGGCGTCGGCGGGACAGAGGGGCGGGAGCGACGGCTGGCAGCGGCCTCGGCCGCCGCCTCGGCGGCCTCCATCGCGGCGAGGATGTCGTCCACCTGGCCGGCAAAGGGATCGGCCGGGGTGGGGCCGGTGTAGCGCGGCGGCTCGGCGGCCCAGGCGGGCTCCGGCTCGGCCTCGCCGCCCTCAGGGCGCGGCGCGGCGGCGCCACGGCCACGGCGGCGGCGGCGGCGGCGCGGGCCGGGCGCCTCCTCCTCGGCCGTGGCCTCGCCGGCAGTCTCCTCGCCGGCTTCGGCCTCCTCGCCCTCGGCCATGGCGGGTTCCTGCGGCGGCTCGGCCGGTGGTGCGGCAGCCTCGGCCTCCTCCTCACCCTCGGCCTCGAATTCGCCCTCGGCGGCCTCCGGCGCCGCGCCTGCCTCGGGCCGGGCGCCGTTGCCGCCGCGACGGCGACGGCGGCGGCGCTTGCGGCGATGCGCCTCGCCCTCGGCGGCGGCCTCTCCATTCGGCCGGGCGGGGGCCTGCACCTCGGCTTCGGCCTCGGCTTCTGCTTCGGCTTCCGCTTCTGCCTCGGCCTCCTCCTCGGCCGGCTCGGGCTCCGGCGCGTAGTCCATGCGCAGCGCGGCGGGCATGGCCTCGGCGGCACGCTGGCCCGGCTCGGCGGCGCGCACGCGCTCGATGCGGACGGCCGGCGGCAGCAGGGTATCGTCCGGCTCGAACATCACCGCCATGCCGAAGCGTGCCTCGATCTGCGCCAGGCGGTCGCGCTTGCGGTTCAGGAGGTAGAGCGCGACCGGTGCCGCCACATGCACCGCGATCTCGGCGGCGCGGCGCTTGACGCCCTCCTCCTCGATGGCGCGCAGCACGGCGAGGGCGGCGCTCTCCACGCTGCGGACCTGGCCGCGGCCCTGGCAGTGCGGGCAGGTGACGAAGGTGGTCTCCGCCAGGCTGGGCCGCAGGCGCTGGCGGCTCATCTCCAGCAGGCCGAAATGGCTGATGCGGCCGACCTGGATGCGGGCGCGGTCCTGCTTCAGCGCCTCCTTCAGCCGGCGCTCCACCATCGCGTCGTGCTTGTTCGACTCCATGTCGATGAAGTCGATGACGATGAGCCCCGCGAGGTCGCGCAGGCGGAGCTGCCGGGCGATTTCGTCCGCCGCTTCCAGGTTGGTGCGCAGCGCCGTGTCCTCGATGTGCCGCTCGCGCGTCGAACGGCCGGAGTTCACGTCGATGGCGACCAGCGCCTCGGTCTGGTTGATGACCAGATAGCCGCCGGAGCGGAGCTGCACAGTCGGGCTGTGAATGGCGTCGAGCTGCTGCTCCACCTGGTAGCGGGCGAAGAGTCCGCCGTCGCGGTAGAGCTGGATCTTGCGCGCCTGCTGCGGCATCAGCATACGCATGAACTCGCGCGCCTCCCGGTAGGCGCCTTCGCCGTCCACCAGCACTTCCTCGACATCGCGGGAGAAGACGTCGCGGATGGAGCGCTTGATGAGGTCGGCTTCCTCATAGATCAGCGCTGGGGCGGTGGATTGCAGCGTGCGCTCCCGGATGTTGTCCCAGAGGCGCAGCAGGTATTCGCAGTCCCGCTTGATCTCGGGCTTCGGCCGCTGCGCGCCGGCGGTGCGGATGATGAGGGACATGCCGTCCGGCAGGCCCAGCTCGTCGATGATCTCGCGCAGGCGCTTGCGGTCGGCGGCGGAGGTGATCTTGCGGGAGACGCCGCCGCCGCGCGGGCTGTTCGGCATCAGCACGGAGAAGCGGCCGGCGAGGGAGATATAGGTGGTCAGCGCCGCGCCCTTCGTGCCGCGCTCCTCCTTCACTACCTGCACCAGCATGATCTGCCGGCGCTTGATGACTTCCTGGATCTTGTAGTGGCGGAGGAATTTGGGGGGGATGCGGCGCTCCCGCGTCACTTCCTCGGCGCCCTCGCCGCCGATGGTCTCGGGCGGCGGCGCCTCCTCGGCCTCGGCATGGTCGGCATGGAAATCGGCTTCGGCGTCCTCCGCCACGGCGGCTTCGCCATTGCCGTCTTCGGCGGGGGACTCGGCGAGGCCGTTCCCCACATGGCCATCGGGCCAGGGGAGGGCGACCTCGGGCTGCTCGCCCAGGCCGGCGGCGGGGGCCGATGCCGGTTCGGCGGGCTCCGGCGCGACCTGCGCCTCCCCGGCTGGGGGGGGCTCGGCCACCTGGGCCTCGGCCGCGGCAGGCTCGGGCGCCGGCTCCGCCGCCTCCGCTTCCGCTTCCGCTGCTGTCATGGCGGGGGTGGGCGGCTCCGGTTCTGCCTCGGCTTCTGCCTCGGCGGGGGGCGGCTCCGCATCCGCCGCTGCCTCCGCCGTTGCCGGCTCGGCGGGCGGGAGGGCCTCCTTCGCCGCTGCCGGGGCTTCGGGGTCGAGGGATTCCGGCTCCACGGCCTGCGGTGCCGTCTCGGCGCGGCGCTGCCAGGTATCGGCCTCGTCGCCGCCCCATTCGGCGGCGCGGTCCATGGGCGATTCGGGCGTCGTGTCGCCGCCCTCGGCTTCCTCCTCCTCGCGCGCCTCGGCGGCCTGCATCTCCAGCAGGCGCTGCCGGTCGGCGACGGGGATCTGGTAGTAGTCCGGATGGATCTCGCTGAAGGCGAGGAAGCCGTGGCGATTGCCGCCATATTCGACGAAGGCGGCCTGCAGGCTGGGTTCGACCCGGACCACCTTGGCGAGATAGATATTGCCCTTCAGCGGGCGCTTGGTCGCGGCCTCGAGGTCGAATTCCTCCAGCCGGTTGCCGTCCAGCACCACCACGCGGGTTTCCTCCGGGTGGGATGCGTCGATCAGCATACGCTTGGTCATTGACGCTTGTGCTCCGCGCCGCGGCGCGCAGGGGGCGGCCGGCGGCGGATCGGGGTGGCATGGCCCGAGCGAGGATCGAGGCGCGGCGCGGCGTTCGGCATGCGGCGGCGGTCCGTCCCTCACTCGGCGGGGCGGCACCGGCCGGGCAGCCAGCGCGCCGGATCGGCAGGCACGGGCCGCCCGGGGCGGCGCCCCAGGGTTCATGCCCCATGCGCGCGGCGCATCGCCCGCAACGGCGCGGGCGGGGCGGCGTCGGCCATCCTGGAACCGGGGGCGGCTGAATGCCGCCTGGGCTGCGTGGCGCGACCGGTCCCGCCGGGGCGGAGGAGGGCGTCCCGGGCAATGCCTCGGGTGGCGCGGCCCGGCGAATCGCGGCGCCGGACCATGACCGCTTCGGCCAGGACCGGCCCCATGCCGGGCACCGCCGCGGGATGCGCCGGCGACCCCATGGCCGTGCCGGCACCACCGCGCCTTGATCCTCCACCGGCAACGGGCGCCGCCGGGGCAAGCCACAATAGGCGAGTGGGGGCCAGTTCCACAAGGCCGACACCCGCCATATCCGGACCGTTCCTGAGACGATATGTGAAGCCCGCGTGGCAAGTCTCGGTCGGACATGCTAGACCCGAACCGGCATGACCGTGCTCAGGCCGGTTCGGGTCTGGTTTCTCCCGAGCCGGCGATGCGCGCCCCGGCGTTCCATCCGGGGCGGCCGCGGGGGAGGCGGCCGCGTCGCTGGGGGGCGTCGCTGCATGGCCAAGGGGGAGATGGCCAGGGGGATCATGGCTGTCGGAGGAATCACTGGCCGGCGCAGGCTGTTCGGGCTCTGCGGCGCCGCCATTGCCAGCCTGCTGCTGCCGGCGTCGGCCGAGGCGGCGGGCAGCCTGCAGATCAGCGCCCGTGGCGGGCGCACCCGGTTGGTGGTGCAACTGGCCAACCGCCGGGACATCGCTTGGCGCCTCGCCGCGCTTGATCGTCCGCCCCGCCTGGTGCTGGACCTGCCGGGCCTCGCCTGGCGTGGCCCGGCGCGGCTCCGGGGCGCAGGGCTGGTGGCGGAGGCGCGGCGCCGGGGCACGGGGCAGGCGCAGAAGCTGATCCTGAGCCTGACCGGGCCGGTCGCGCCGCCCAAGGCGACCGTCCAGGCCGGCCGGCTGGTCATCGAATTGCAGTCCGGCCCGGCCGCGGGCTTCGCCCGCCTGGCGGATGGCCGGCCGCTGGCGACCGCGCCGGTGCCGCGCGGGCCGCTGCCGCTCGTCGTCCTCGATCCCGGCCATGGCGGGCGGGATCCCGGCGCCATCGGGGCCAAGGGCACGCAGGAGAAGCGCATCACCCTGGCCGTGGCGCTGGAGCTGAGGCGGAGGCTGCAGGCCGCCGGCCGCTGCCGCGTGCTGATGACGCGGTCCCGCGATGTCTTCGTTCCGCTCGGCGACCGGATCGAGCTGGCGCGGAAGCGGGAGGCAGCGCTGTTCCTCTCCCTGCACGCCGATTCGGCACCGGGGGCGCGGGGGGCGAGCGTCTATACCCTCTCCGAGCGGGCATCGGACGCCATGTCGGCGGCGCTGGCCGACCGGGAGAACCGGGCGGACCGCGCCGGCGGCCGGCGCTTCCCTTCCGTCTCGCCGGAGGTGCAGCGCATCCTGCTCAGCCTGATGCGGCAGGAGACGCGGGTGGGCTCCGACCGGCTGGCGCGGCTGGTGGTGGATTCGCTGGAGGGGACGGTGCCGCTGCTGCCCAACACTCATCGCCGCGCCGGATTCGTCGTGCTGAAGGCGCCGGATGTCCCCTCCGTCCTGGTGGAGATGGGCTTCCTCTCGCATCCGCAGGACGAGGCGGCGCTGAACCGCCCGGCGCATCGCGTGAAGCTGGCGGCGGCGCTGGCCGAGGCGGTGCACAGCTTCCTCGATGCCCGCAGCCAGGTGGTGGCGCAGGCGCGGGACGACTGAGGCGTGCCGATCGGCGGCGGGCCGGATGGCCCGGCGGCGCGCATCGGCCGCCAGGGAGCAAGAGGGAGGCAGATTCCGCCCGGACACCGAAGTTGTGGATTGCCGTCGCGGCGCCATCACGGCATTGCCGCAAGACCGATGGTCCTGGAGATGGTCCTGGACCACCCACGCCCCATATGTGGCGCCCTGGCATCGTTACAGCCGCCGCAGCACCAGTATTGGGATCTGCCATGCCTGCCCCCGAGCTTCGCGCCGACGCGCCCCTGGCCGCCCACCCACCCCGCCGCCATGCCGGGGGCGGTGCCCCGGATGGGCAGATGGACATCCCGCCACGACCCCCGCGCGGCCGGCGCCCGCGGCCGGAGCGGCCGAAGCGGCGCCGGCGCGGCGTCCTCTCCGGCCTGTTCCGCTTCCTCGTCGTGCTGGTCCTGGCGCTGGGCCTGGGCGGGGCGGTGGCCGGCTATGGCCTCTATCGCCACATCGCCGCCGACCTGCCGGACTATCGCTGGCTGGCCGACTACCAGCCGCCGCAGATGTCGCGCATCTATGCCGCCGATAGCCGGCTGATGGCGGAACTCGCTGCCGAGCGCCGGGTCTTCGTGCCGATCGAGGCCATCCCACCCCTGCTGCAGCAGGCCTTCATCAGCGCCGAGGATCAGCGCTTCCGGGAGCATCACGGCGTTGATCCCCTCGGCATCCTGCGCGCCGTGGTCACGAATCTGGAGCAGTACGGCACCGGGCGGCGGGCGGTCGGCGCTTCCACCATCACCCAGCAGGTCGCCAAGAACATGCTGGTGGGGGCCGACCGCACCCTCATGCGTAAGCTGCGGGAGGCGATCCTGGCCGTGCGCATCGAGCAGGCGCTGCCCAAGGAGCGCATCCTCGAGATCTACCTGAACGAGATCTTCCTCGGCGCCCAGGCCTATGGCGTGGCCGCCGCCGCCCAGGCCTATTTCAACAAGGGGCTGGATGAGCTGACGCTGGGGGAGATGGCCTTCCTCGGCGCGCTGCCGAAGGCGCCCAACAATTACAACCCGATCCGCTATCCCGATGCGGCGCGCGCCCGGCGCGACTGGGTGCTGGACCGCATGGCCGAGGATCGCGCCATTACCGCGCAGGAGGCCGAGGCTGCGAAGGCCGAGCCGATCACCCCTCGCCCCCTGCGGCGGCCGGAGGTGGTCCCGGTCGGCCAGTACTTCACCGAGGAGGTGCGGCGCGAGCTGATCGCCCGCTTCGGCCAGGAACAGACGGTGAGCGGCGGGCTGGTGGTCCGCACCAGCCTCGACCCCGCCTTGCAGGCAGCGACCGAGGCGGCGCTGCGCCAGGGCCTGCTCAATTACGACCGGCGGCGCGGCGGCTGGCGCGGCCCGGTGGCGCGCATCGCCGCCACGCGGACCGACTGGATGCCGGAACTCGAGGCCGTGCAGCGCCCCGGCGGCGCCCTGCCGGAATGGAAGCTGGCGGTGGCGCTGGAGGTCCGCGACCGGGAGGCGCGGCTCGGCTGGCTGGAGCGGCCGGACCCGCGCGGCGCCGCGCAGCCGCGCAGCGGCACCCTGATGCTGGAGGACGCGGCCTGGGCCCGCCGGGCGCTCGGCGAGGGGCGGCTCGGCGCCGCGCCGCGGCGGATGCAGGATGTGCTCGCCCCCGGCGATGTGGTGCTGGTGGAAGTGCTGCCCGCCACCGCGCCGCAGCAGGGACGGCCGGCGCGGCCGGAACGGCTGGCGCTGCGGCAGATCCCGCAGGTGGAGGGGGCGGTGGTGGCGCTCGACCCGGCGACCGGGCGCGTGCTGGCCATGGCCGGCGGCTGGTCCTTCGAGAAGAGCCAGTTCAACCGCGCCACCCAGGCGCTGCGGCAGCCAGGCTCTGCCTTCAAGCCCTTCGTCTATCTGCCGGCACTGGAGATGGGCATCCCGCCGAACCAGCGCTTCCTGGACGGGCCGATTGAGGTGATGACCCCGCAGGGCATCTGGCGGCCAAGCAATTACAGCGGCGGCGCCAATGGCTATGTCACCATCCGCACGGCGCTGGAGAAGTCCCTCAACCTGGTCACTGTGCGGGTGGCGCAGGAGATCGGCATCGACAAGGTGGCGGATGCGGCGGCGCGCTTCGGCGTGATCCCGAACATGCCGCGCTACCTGGCCATGGCGCTCGGCTCCGGCGAGACGACGGTGCTGCGCATGGCGGCGGGCTATGCCGCCTTTGCCAATGGCGGGCGGCAGGTGACGCCGACCCTGATCGACAGCGTGCAGGATCGGCGCGGCCGGGTGGTGTGGCGAAGCGACACGCGCCGCTGCGCCGGCTGCAGTGCCGCCACGCCGGATGGCGGGCCGCCGGAACTGGTGGATGAGCGGCGGCAGATCACCGACCCGATCGCCGCCTATCAGATGGTGAACATCCTGACCGGGGTGGTGCAGCGCGGCACCGGCACCCGGGCCGGGCAGGGGCTGAACCGGCCGATCGCCGGCAAGACCGGCACGACCAACGACTATTTCGACAATTGGTTCGTGGGCTTCACCCCGGACATCGTGATCGCCGTCTGGATGGGCTTCGACGACCCGCACAGCCTGGGCAATGGCGAGACCGGCGGCGGCAATGCCGCACCGATCTTCCACGACGTGCTGGAGGCGGCGCTGCGCGGCAGCCCGCCGGTGCCCTTCCGGGCGCCGCCGGGTGTGGCCTTGGTGCGCCTGACGACGGACAGCGGCGCGACCATCACCGAAGCCTTCCGCCCCGGCACGGAGGACGCCGCCACTCCGCCCGGGGAGCGGTCGGGGGAGAGTGCGGCGGGGGTGGGCCTCGATCACGGGCTGGGCGGGCTGTACTGACCGCCCCGAACCCGCGGGCCGGGAGCGCCTTGGGCAGGGCGCTTGCCATGGCGCCCCGCTTGGCCTATCCGCCGCCCCATGCGCGCCGATGCAGAAAGCTTGCACGAGCAGATCACCGCTTCGGTGGCTCTGCTGAGGAGGCATCTTTGACTGGGATGCCGCTGTCCGGAAACTCGATGAACTGAACGCCCGCGCGGAGGACCCCTCGCTGTGGTCCGACGCGGAGGAGGCCAGTAAGGTCATGCGCGAGCGCAACCGCCTGGCCGAGCAGGTGGAGGGCGTGCGCCGGCTAGAACAGTCCGTGGCCGATGCCATGGAGCTGATCGAACTGGCCGAGGCCGAGGGCGACCAGGCCACCGCCGACGCCGCCGTGGCCGACCTGCACGCCCTGGCCGCCGAGGCCAAGCGCCGCGAGATCGAAAGCCTGCTCTCCGGCGAGGCCGACGCCAATGACTGCTATGTCGAGGTGAATGCCGGCGCCGGCGGCACCGAGGCCCAGGACTGGGCCGAGATGCTGCTGCGCATGTACCAGCGCTGGGCCGAATCGCATGGCTACAAGGTCACGCTGACCGAGGAGAGCCCGGGCGAGCAGGCCGGGATCAAATCCGCTACCATCATGGTCAGCGGACCGAATGCCTATGGCTGGCTGAAGACCGAGAGCGGTGTCCACCGCCTGGTCCGTATCAGCCCCTTCGACGCGGCGGCGCGGCGGCAGACCAGTTTCGCCAGCGTCTATGTCTACCCGGTGGTGGACGACAAGATCGAGATCGAGATCAATCCCGCGGATATCAAGACCGATACCTTCCGTGCCTCCGGTGCCGGCGGCCAGCACGTCAACAAGACCGAATCCGGGGTGCGCTTCACCCATATCCCGACCGGGATCGTGGTCGCCTCCACCCAGGACCGCAGCCAGCACCGCAACCGCGCCATCGCCATGAACATGCTGAAGGCGCGGCTCTATGAGCTGGAACTGTCGAAGCGGGAGGCGGCGGCACAGGCGACCGAGGCGAACAAGACCGATATCGGCTGGGGCCACCAGATCCGCAGCTATGTCCTGCAGCCCTATCAGATGGTGAAGGACCTCCGCACCGGGGTGGAGAAGGGCAATCCGGCGGCGGTGCTGGATGGCGATCTGGACGAGTTCATGGCGGCGGCCCTGGCCCAGCGCGTCGGGGCCACCCGGTCGGAGGCGAGCGCCGCGGCGCGGTAGCCTGCGGCCGCCCTGCCGCGCGCGGCTCAGCCGCCCACTTGCAGGCTGACGCTCTGGCGCACCGCGGGGTGCCGGAGCATGAACCCGTTCGGCAGACGGGAGGCCTGCCAGCCTGAGGCCCTGGCATGGCGCATCAGCGCAGCCGGCAGCACCACCACGCCTTCGGCCGCGCGGTGGTTGGATACCAGGATGCGGTCGTCATGAAATTCCGCCCGCCAGCCCTCGCGTTGCACGAGGCGGAGCAGGCAGGACAGGACGGACCAGTCGGTGCGGAGGCCTGCGGGCTGCATCGCTGCTGCAAAAGCCGGACCTGTCCACCGCGTTGCGGCGCCGCGCGGAATTGTGTCCGCAGCAGGCCGGCGCGCTTCTGCGAAACCATTCGGCGCATCCTCGCGAAGAAATTGCCTGTCCTGATGCAATTCGGCATGAGGGCAGGGCCGCGTCCGGCAGGTGGCGCCGGGACGCGTTGGATCGGGGCCGTCGGCGCATGCGGGTGTTGTTCATCCACCAGAATTTTCCGGCGCAATACCGCCATGTCGCGCCGGCGCTGGCGCGGCGCCCCGGCGTGCAGGTGGTGGGCCTCGGCGAGAATGCCGGTGAGGCGCTGCCGGGGGTCCGGCATATCCGCTACAAGGCGCCACAAACCGGGTCGAAGGAAACGCATCGCTACATCCGGCGCTTCGAGAACGCGGTCCTCCGCGGCCAGCAGACGGTCCGGGCGGCGCTGGCCCTGAAGGAGAGGGGCTTCATCCCGGATCTGGTCTGCTGCCATCCCGGCTGGGGGGAGGGGCTGTATCTGCGGGATGTCTGGCCGCGGGCGAAGCTGCTCTATTATTTCGAATTCTACTATCGCTCCACCGGTGCCGATGTGGGCTTCGACCCGCCGGGCGAGGTGCCGCTCGACGAGGCCTGCCGGGTGCGGACGCTGAATACGGTGCATCTGCTCTCCCTGGAGCAGGCGGACTGGGGGCAGACGCCGACCCTCTGGCAGGCCAGCCGCTTCCCGGACTGGGCGCGGCAGCGAATCTCCGTGGTGCATGAGGGCGTGGACACCAACACCATCCGCCGCCGCAAGGGGGCGGAATTCCGGCTGCCGGACGGGCGGGTGCTGCGCCAGGGCGACGAGGTGGTCACCTTCATCGCGCGGGGGCTGGAGCCCTATCGCGGCTTCCATGTCTTCATGCGCAGCCTGCCGGAGATCCTGGCCCGGCGGCCGCAGGCGCAGGTGGTGCTGGTGGGCGGGGAGGACCCGCATTACGGCTCGAAGCCGCGGGAGGGCGGAAGCTGGAAGGAACTGCTCCTGGCCGAGCTGGGGGAGCGCCTCGACCGCAGCCGCACGCACTTCACCGGCAAGGTGCCGCATGCCGCGCTGCTGGACCTGCTCAGCCTCTCCTCGGCGCATGTCTACCTGACCTATCCCTTCGTCCTCTCCTGGTCGATGCTGGAGGCCATGGCCTGCGAATGCCTGGTCATCGGCTCCGCCACCGCCCCGGTGCAGGAGGTGATCGAGCACGAGCGCAACGGGCTGCTGGTGGACTTCTTCTCCCCGGAGCAATTGGCCGAGACCGTGGTGCGGGTCCTGTCCGATCCCGCCGCCATGGCGCCGCTGCGTCGGGCGGCGCGGGAGACGGTGGTGCGTCGCTATGACCTCCGTTCGGTCTGCCTGCCGCGGCAGCTTGCCCTGGTGGATGCTCTTGTCGCCGGGGAGGTGCCGGTGCTCGACGGCGCCTGAGGCGGGGTGCTTGCTGGATTATTTCTAATTCGTGGTACTAACGAAAATTTTACCAAAGCGGAGACGGGTTTTTGGCGTGACATGCCGGCCCGGCACCGTGACAATACAGCCGTGGGTTGAGCATCCCTTCGCCGCAGTCCTACCAGGGTCTCCCACGGGCTCAGCGGCTGGGCTCGGCACGTCGAGAGGGCTGCATGGCACAATTTGAGCTCGGCATTGTCGACGCCGATCACGCCTTCGGGCGCGCGCTTGCCGGCTTCTTCCAGGAGCACGGCCTCCCGACCGAATGGCATGGGGACGCCACGCCGCTCCTCGCCCAACTTCCGTCCCGGCAGCCGCGGATGGTTCTGCTCGGCGCCGACGGCGAATTCGCCGCAGCCCTGGGCATTCTGCGCCGCATCCGCGAACGGTCCCAGGTCCCCTGCATCCTGCTCGCCCGCCGGATCGACGAGATCAGCGAGATCCTGGCGCTGGAGGCCGGGGCCGATGCCATGGCCGACCGTTCGCTGTCGTTGCGCCTCCTGCTCGCCCGCGTCCGCGCCGTGCTGCGCCGCGCCGAATGGGGGACGGCGGCGGCAGAGGAGGACCCGGCGGCACTGACCGACGGCGGCTGGTGTCTGCTGCCGCAGCGCCGGCAATTGCTGCGCCCGGACGGGTCGGAATGCCCGCTCACCTCCGCGGAATTCGAACTGCTGCGGCTGCTGATGGGAGCCCGCGGCCGGACGGTGGGGCGCGAGGCGATCTCCAGGGCTGTGTTCCGCCGCCCTTTCCGGGCGGAGGACCGCACCGTGGACAATCTGGTGCTGCGGCTGCGCCGCAAGCTCGGCCCGGGGCAGGAGAATTCCGTCAAGACGGTGCGCGGCGCCGGCTACTGTTTCGGTGGCTTCGCCGAGGGCACACTGCGGGTCGCCTGACCGGACCGCCGGCGGGCCCGCCTCGGCCCTCGGGTTTCCGTGCTGCCGGGTTTGGTGTGTAATCGGGCCGCATATTCGAGGGTCTGCGAGTGACGATCGTACCGGTGATTCTGTCCGGCGGCACGGGAACCCGGCTTTGGCCGCTGTCCCGTGAGGGCTATCCGAAGCAGTTCTGGCCGCTGGTGTCCGAGCGCACCATGCTGCAGGAGACCGCGGCCCGGGCCTTCGGCCCCGGCTTCGCGCCCCCCGTGGTGGTCTGCAACGAGGCGCACCGCTTCCTGGTGGCGGAGCAGTTGCGCGAGGCCCGGATCGAGAGGGCGCGGATCCTGCTGGAGCCGGTCGGGCGCAACAGCGCGCCCGCCATTGCCGCCGCGGCGCTGCTGCTGCGGGAGGAGGACCCGGAGGCGGTGCTGTGGCTGATGGCCGCCGATTCCGCCATCGCCGACGTTTCGGCCCTGCAGACGGCCCTGGCCGCCGCTGCGGCCGCGGCGCGGTCCGGGCGCATCGTCACCTTCGGCATGCTGCCGACCGCACCCGAGACCGGCTACGGCTATATTGAGGCGGGCGGGGAACTCGCCGGCCTGCCCGGCGTGCGCGCGGTGAGCCGCTTCGTCGAGAAGCCGGATGCGGCGACCGCTGCCGGCTTTGTCGCCGGCGGGCGGCATCTCTGGAACAGCGGCATGTTCGTGGCCACCGCCGCGACCCTGATCGGGGAGTTGGAGCGCTACGCGCCGGAGGTGCTGCGCGCTGTGACCGCCGCGATGGAGGGGGCGCAGCGCGACCTCGGCTTCGTGCGGCTGGGCGCCGCCGCCTTCACTGCGGCGCCGGCCGTCTCCATCGACTACGCGGTCATGGAGAAGACCGCCTGTGCCGCGGTGGTCCCGGCCTCGATCGGCTGGTCCGATATCGGCTCCTGGGCGGCGCTGTGGGAGGTCTCGCCCAAGGAC